>ERZ779866.1030-NODE-1030-length-29602-cov-4.312079_pt1 | contig 29602 bp, 28 predicted proteins | sample MGYA00511248_ERZ779866 | MGnify/ENA primary metagenome ERZ779866 (study PRJEB29588, sample SAMEA2155758) | human gut metagenome | biome: human gut; feature: human-associated habitat; material: faeces | place: Denmark | collected 2008/2010 ... | reverse complement strand
GGCGCGCTGCCCCGGAAGACCTTCTCCATGGGCCATGCCCGGGAAAAGCGATACTATTTGGAAGGAAGAAAGATCAAGTGAGCCAAACCCTGCGCGAAGGCGCTTTTGCCAAAATCAATTTGACGTTGGATGTGTTGGGCAAGCGGCCCGACGGATACCATAATATAGAATCCGTGATGCAGACCATCTCCATCCGGGATGACGTGGAGCTGGAGATCGGCACCGGCAAGCCCTGGACCCTGACCTGCGGCGCAGAGGGAGTCCCCCAGGACGAGACCAACCTGGCCTGGCGCGCGGCAGAGGTGTTTTGCCGGGCGTCCGGCCGGGACCCGGAGGGGCTGTCTATCCGGATTGTCAAGCGGATTCCCACCCAGGCGGGACTGGGCGGCGGAAGCGCCGACGCCGGAGCGGTGCTCCGGGCCCTCAACCAGATGACAGGGGTCAATCTGCCGGTGGAACAGCTGGCGTCCTTCTTGCGGGAGGCAAAGGAGAGCGGTGTATTTGAACTCTACTACGTGGAACTGGCCACTGGACTGCGGCGGGGAGAGCTGTTAGGCCTGAAGTGGGAGGACCTTGATTTGGAGCGGGGCGACCTCCGGGTTAAACGGCAAATAGCAAGAATCAACGGCGAGGTGGCGGAGGCTCCCCTGAAAACAAAAAACGCCTACCGCACCCTGCCTCTGGCAAAGGATACGGTAGACGTTCTGGATCAACAGAAAAAGAAGGTCGGAGCAAGCCCCTGGGTATTCCCTGGCCCAACGGGCGGCCCCATGTCTCCGGACAGTGTGCTCCACATGCTCCACCGGGTTCTGAAACGGGCGGGACTGCCTCAAGTCAGGTTCCATGATTTAAGGCACACCTTTGCCACTCTGGCCCTGCAAAATGGGGTGGACGTGAAAACGGTGTCCGGGATGCTGGGCCACTACAGCGCCGGGTTTACCCTGGACACCTACGCCCATGTGACCACCTCGGCCCAGCGGCAGGCGGCGGAGGCCATGGAACACGTCCTCTCCAGCAGTTTATAGCCCTCTCCAGTCCGGAAAAATTCCCGTATGGGTCAGAATCTGGGTCAGATTTAAAAGCCAAAAATAAACCCCTCAAAAAAGTTGCAGAAAACAAAAATAATCCGCTGGAATCAGGCGATTCCAGCGGATTTCTGGTTGCGGGAGGAGGACTTGAACCTCCGACCTCCGGGTTATGAGCCCGACGAGCTACCAACTGCTCTATCCCGCGATATGGTGCCGGAGACCGGGGTCGAACCGGCACGGGATTACTCCCACGGGATTTTAAGTCCCGGGCGTCTGCCAATTCCGCCACTCCGGCAACGGGTGGTTCCGGTCTCGTTTGAGCGCTTAATTAGCATACCATAATGTAAGAACAATGTCAAGCAAATTTTAAAAAGTTTTTGAGATGGGAGATCAGACATGGAATTTGCTTGTGCTGCGGAGAAAGCGGCAAAACCCTGCAGCGCATCAGAAGAACGAAAAGGAATGGCTAATATGAAAAAAGAGAAGATAAGGACGATGAGAATTTTAAGTAAACCTGCTGAACTTAGACGGCAGGGCTTGACAGATGGAAGGGAGAGGAGTAAACTCCAGAACAAGCAAAGGCGCTGCGGTTCTTGGGAACGGCGGCGCTTTTTGTTTGATCACATTCTCTTTCTTCTCTTTCCTCACAGGGAGGGCCCTGGCGCAAGCACGCCGGGGCCCTTTCTTATGACTTTGCGGCTCTGTACAGCCGATTTTTATACCGGCACAGCTGTTCCGGGCACTGTGCGCACTGAAGTGTCTGATTGGAGCCCTCCCAGAAACGCTCCGGGTGGCGGCGGTAACGAATCTCCCAGACGGCAAGTACCAGCACTCCGGTTCCGAAGAGGGACTGGGCGTAAAAATGGGGGACCAGCATCAGAGGAGCGGCCATCATCCAGGCTCCCCAGGCAAAGATGCGGCAGTTGACACAGCAGCGGTTGTGCATCAGAAAAAACTGGAAGGGACAGAAAAACAGGACGCACACCAGGTCACATACATAACATAGGGCGCACAGCAGAATCAGATCTGGAACATCCAGCAGACCCGCGTGATAAGCGGCCCCGAACGCCAGATTGATTGCCAGCCAGACCGCCAGAACTTTAAGTGCCCCGCGGTTCTGATTTCGAACCGCCTGACTCAGAGCTTGAGGGTCATAACCGGGAACCGGAGAGAACCGGCCGGGAAACTGCTTCATGCACCCGGCGGTGAGGCGGCTCTTGGGACTGAGCTGGGCCAGCATGGAGAGCAGCACGCACAGCCACAGAATGCCGGTGGGGGAGAGCATTCCCGCATGGAAGATGTCCAGGGTGTCAGGGGCCAGGAGGTAGAGGGCCAGGATCAGGAGAAACACGGCCAGCCGGAAGAAGAATTTAAACAGATAGTGCCGGGACACTGGGGTTGGCCGGGACATGGCCCTCACCTCGTTTCCGTCAGATTTCCCTCCGCCCCTCCAGCGCCCGCATGAGGGTGGCGTCGTCGGCGTACTCCAGGTGGCTGCCCACCGGGATGCCGTAGGCCAGCCGGGTGACCTTGACCTGGAAGGGCTTCAGGAGCCGGGAGAGGTACATGGCGGTGGCCTCCCCCTCGGTGTCCGGGTTGGTGGCCATGATGACCTCCTGGATACCGCCGGCGGCCACCCGCTCCACCAGGGATTTGATGTGCAGGTCGTCGGGCCCCACGTGGTTCATGGGGGAGATCACCCCGTGGAGCACATGGTAGAGGCCCTGGTACTCCCGGGAGCGCTCCATGGCCACCACGTCCTTGGGGTCGGCCACCACGCAGATGGTGGAGGAGTCCCGCCGGGGACTGGAGCAGATGGAGCAGGGGCCGTCCCCCTCCGTGAGATTCTGACAGACGGGGCAGCAGTGGATAGCTGTTTTGGCGCTGAGGATGGCCTGGGCGAAGGCGTTGGCGTCCTCCTCCGACATGGACAGCACGTAAAAGGCCAGACGCTGGGCGGATTTGACGCCCACACCCGGCAGCTTGGCAAACTGCTCCACTAAAGTTTCCAGCGCGGGGGGAAAATACTGCATGGGGTAGGACCTCCGGAATAATAAAATAAAACAATCATTTTAAGCTTGCAGGAGAGAGATGGCGGACGGGTCCACCGGCGTATACACCTGGAGGGTGCACTCCGGGGAGAGGGAGAAGCTCTGCTGGGCGGGATCGTACTGGAAGCCGCAGGTCAACCAGCCCAGGTATGGGCCAAAGAACCCAACGCCCAGGTCCACCCAAAAGCCGGAGCTCAGAACCAGGCGGTCCCCGTCCAAGACGATGGCTTCATTATCTCCGAAGAGGGGGGGCGGCGCGTCCGGGAACTCGGTCAGAGAAAATCCGCCGGTCCCAGCGTAGAGCGTGGAGCCGTCTGGGGCTGTAATTTGATAGACGGCCTCCCGCTTCTCACCGAAGCTGCCCGCCTCCCGGGTGCCGGCCAGCTGGAGCTGGACCAGACCGGACATCCACTCAGCCGCAGAGCTGGAGTCCCAGAGGACGGCCCGCTCCTCCATGGCGGCCAGGTCAAAGACCCGGGCCTGACCGCGCTGCTGTCCGGTGCCGCCTCCGCCGTAGAGGTAGACGAGCTCTGGAGTGCGGTCCCCTGTCAGGTCCTGGAGCAAAAGACTGGCGTGTCCCAGCACGCCGCCGCTGCACATGGGCAGCACGGGCATTTCAAAGGTGAGGGAGCGGCCCTGGTATATGGCCTCCGCCGTGGGATCATGCGGTTGGCCCGCCTCGTCCCGCCATCCGGGCAGGACAAAAAGCTCCAGACCGGAGGCCTCATTCCAAAACCGGTACTGCAGCAGGCCGTCCCGCTCGACCTCCTCCACCTGGACGCCGTTGGAGGGGACCTCCTGATTCCAAGTCTCAAAGGAGTCATAGAAGGCCAGGTGCTCGGGTTCCGCCGAAGCGGACGAACAGGCGGGTTGCCCGGAGGGAGCGCAGGCCGGGAGGGCCAGGAGCAGGGCGGAGGATAGGGCCGCCGCGCACAAGCGAGTCATGGAAAGACCCTCCCCCTTACACCCGCAGGGCCTGAATGGCGGCGGGGATGTCCTCCGCTCCGTACACGGCGGAGCCGGCCACCAGCACATTGGCCCCGGCTTCCACCACCAGGGGGGCGGTCTTGGGGGCGATGCCTCCGTCCACCTCCAGCTCGCAGGCGGGGTTGTACTTCTCGATGAGGGCGCGCACCTGGCGGATGGTGTCCAGCTGGGACTCCATAAAGGCCTGCCCGCCGAAGCCTGGCTCCACCGTCATCACCAGCACCAGGTCCAGCTCCTCCAGATAGGGGAGGATGGCCTCTGCCTTGGTGATGGGCCGCAGGGCCACCGCCTTTTTTACCCCGCACTGCCCCATCAGTTTCAGGGCCTGGGCGATCTGGGTGGGGTGGTCTGCCTCCAGATGGACCGAGAGCAGGTCGGCCCCCGCCTGGGCGAAGGCCTCGATGTAGTGCACCGGCTTTTCGATCATCAGGTGGACGTCCAGAAACATGTCCGTGTGCTTCCGGATGGACTTGAGCACCGGGACGCCGATGGTGATGTTGGGGACAAACGCGCCGTCCATCACATCTACATGGAGGTAGTCGGCGGAGGATACCCGCTGGATATCCCGCTCTAAGTTACAGAAATCGGCCGAGAGAATGGAGGGAGCAATTTTAATCATAAGATGGTCCTCGCTTTCCAGGCGTTGTTGTATCCAGTGGGGCGGGCCGGCCCTCAGAGGGACGGCGGCGGGGGGCGGCGCATAGGATATGGGGCGGAGGCAGGGGGCGGCGCGCCGCCTCCTGGAACTGTGTGCTCCGGACCCCGGGGGCGCTCCAGGCCGCGCCCACGGCCCCACTGTCCGCCCGGCTTGGTCCGGGAGCCTGCCGCTTTTCAGATAGCCGTCCGCCGGAGAGAGTTATCCCTCCGGCGGACGGCGGGAGTTTGATTGGGGGGTCAGTTGTAGAAATCGGCGGTCTTGACCTCGTGGACGCTGTACCCCTCGCTGCGCAGGCCGTTCAGGATCTCCTGCTTGTGGTCCTGGCCGAAGGCCTCCAGGGTAACTTTCAGCTCCACACCGTTCTGGCGGTTGATGTTGACGAACTGGTTGTGCTCCAGCTTGATGATGTTGCCGTTGTGCTTGGCCAGCAGGGCGGACACCCGCATCAGCTCGCCGGGCCGGTCGGGCAGCAGGACGGAGAAGGTGAAGATCCGCCCCCGGATGATGAGTCCGTGCTGGACCAGAGAGGCCATGGTGATTACATCCATATTGCCGCCGGAGAGAACGGACACCACATTTTTCCCCTGAAAATCCAGGTGCTTCAGTGCGGCGACTGTGAGCAGACCGGAGTTCTCCACTACCATCTTGTGCTTCTCCATCACATCCAGGAAGGCCTCCACCAGCTCCGCGTCGGGGATGGTGATGATGTGGTCCACATTTTTCTGCACATAGGGGAAGACCAGATCGCCGGGAGTTTTCACTGCTACGCCGTCGGCGATGGTGTTGGCGGTGGGGAGGGTGACCACATGGCCTGCCTCCAGACTGGCCTTCATGGAGGCGGCCCCCTCGGGTTCCACGCCGATGACGGTGACATTGGGGTTGAGCAGCTTGGCCAGGGTAGACACGCCGGCGGCCAGCCCGCCCCCTCCGATGGGGACCAGGATCACGTCCACATCGGGCAGGTCCTGGAAGATCTCATAGGCGATGGTGCCCTGGCCGGTGGCTACCTGCAAGTCATTGAAGGGGGGAACATAGGTGAGCCCCTCCTCCTGGGCCAGCTGGGTGGCCTTTTCCGCCGCCTCGTCGAAGACCTCCCCGTGAAGGATGACGTTGGCGCCGTAATCCTTGGTGTTGTTGACCTTGACCAGGGGAGTTGTGGTGGGCATGACGATGGTGGCGGGGACGCCGGCGGCCTGGGCGGCATAGGCCAGTCCCTGGGCGTGGTTGCCGGCCGAGGCGGTAATGAGTCCCCGGCTCTTCTCGTCCTCCGACAGGGTGCTGATTTTATAGTAGGCCCCTCGAATCTTGTAGGCCCCGGTGACCTGCATATTTTCCGGCTTAAGGTAGACCTGATTCCCATAGCTCTTGGAGAGGGCGGGGGAGTGGATCAGGTTGGTGGGGCGGATCACCCCTTGCAGCACGCTGCGGGCGGCTTTAAATTGGTCTAAGGTCATAGCGCTTTTTCTGTCTCCTTTAATTGTCAAATGAATCTGATGTTCTTTTATGATAACGAATGCAGGGGATAAAGTCAATGGAGGAAGCGAGAGAAAGAGAGCGGAGGACGGGAAATCCCGGCCTGCTACATATATAATAATATATAGAATTCCTATATATTTGGAGGGATACATATGGCTGTAGAGAAAAGCCTTGTAACGCGCAGCACCGCTTTGCTGGTGTTGAAGCTTTTGGAGCAGGAAGACATGTATGGATACCGGATGATCGAAGAGCTGGCGCGCCGGTCGGACAATGTCTTTGCCCTAAAAGCGGGTACACTCTATCCGCTGCTGCACCAACTTGAAGGACAGGGAATGATCCGCGTATACGAGTTGGAAGCGGAAAACGGGCGCATGCGTAAATATTACAGCCTCACCAAGGCGGGGCGCGGTACGCTTGTGCAAAAAGAGGCGGAGTGGGACATGTTTGCAGGGGCAGTAAACCGCGTGTTGAAGGGGGGAACGGGGATTGCGTGAATCAGAGGAAAAGGCAAGGTATCTCGATGGAGTATGCGCACAGGTACGATGGAAACAGGCACACCGCATCATTCGTATGGAGCTTGCGGACCACATTGGGGATCAAGCAGATGCTTATGCGGCGGAAGGAATGCCGGAACAGGAGGCACTGCATCGCGCGATTCGTGAAATGGGGGATCCGGAGGAGGTTGGCCTTGCATACAACGCATGCTTTCGGCCCAAACAGCAGTGGGGCATGGCAGGCCTGATGGCATTGGCGGTGCTGACGGGAATTGCGTTCCGGGTGGCCACGGGCGGTATTTTCCAATGGCGTTGCCTTGTTGCACTTGCGTTTGGCTGCGGCAGCACAGCGCTGTTTTGCGGTTTGAATCTGTATGACCTTGCCCGGCGTGCATGGCTTGCACGCATGCTGTTCACAGGTTTTCTGTTGGTGGCCGCGCTCGAACTCGGTGGGACATTCGTGCGGCATGCGGCGGCATTTCTGCCTCTGCTGTTCGCCGGAGCTGTTTATTCTTTGCGGGGGAAGGGGATTCCCGCGTTGCTTGCCTGCGTTGCTGCGCTCGTTGCCGCAACATGGGTGCTGATGGCGCGTTGGTCGATGCAGACCTTTCTGTATGCGGCGGGAATCCTTGCGGGATGCCTGTTTGCCGCTGTACTGGCCGCGCTTTCCGGAGCGTTCGGCAGGCGGCGTTTCCTTGCGGCAGGCTTTTGCGTTGTCTGTGTTGTGCTGGCGGCAGGAGCCGTTGTTGTTATGCATGCTTACCGCATGCAGGAGTTTATGAAGCTGTTCCACCCCGGGGAAGGCCCGGCTGTAGTCGCGCTTGCACCGGGGTTCAGCACGGTGCAGGATGTAGTGGATGGGGCGCGCCTGATCGGCCGGGGAATGGTGAACAGCATTGCAAACATACAAGAGCTGACGGTGGTAGGGCGCGGGAACGATTTTTCCGCGAATAGTTATCTGCTGGCGGCTATTCTGCACCGCTATGGTTGGCTTGCCGCACTTGCCGCCGCTGCAGTGCCGCTGGGCTTTATCGGAGCGGCCTTCTGGCGCGTATTTCGTCTGAGAAACCTTCTGGGGCGGATGCTTGCGGGCGCGGTATGCATGTTTTTCACAACACAGGCACTTGTATACTGTGCGGTGAACTTTGGCCTGCTCGGCGGTCTGCCGCTTTCCCTGCCCCTCCTCGCAGGCGGCGAACTGGCGCTTGCGGCAAATCTCGCTCTGGCGGGAGGATTGATTGCGCTGTTCCGTGCGGACGGTCTGTATGCTGACCGCATGCCAAAGCGGGCAAAGCGGCTGCGTATCCGGATGGAATGGGCATGAACTTCCGTGAAGAGCATGATTTTGTGACGCAGGATTTCGAGCGTGGGCAAAATATTTCCAGTTGACAGAATTGGTTTGTTATTATAAACTCGATATGAGGTTTATAAAAACAAACCAAGGAGAGCAGCATGGCGGAATATCAGATTTGGGACAGTGAATACCGGTTTATGTGCATCGTTTGGGAGAATGCGCCGATCGGTTCCGGGAAGCTCGTGGAGCTTTGTGCGGCGGAACTTGGGTGGAAAAAATCCACCACGTATAATGCCATCCGCAAGATGTGCGAAAAAGGGCTCATCCGAAATGAAGAGGCACTTGTTACCGTGCTGGTGCCCAAGGAGCGCGTGCAGACCGAAGAAAGCGGAGCTTTCATAGCGCGCACATTTGCAGGCTCGCTGCCGCAATTCCTTACGGCGTTCCTTTCGGGCCGTGCGCTTTCGGCAGAGGAAGCGGAAGAACTAAAGTCGCTGATCGACGCACACCGAAAAAAGGAGGAGGAAACATGAGCGTTCTCGCATGGCTGGATCAGTTTATTTCCGCGCTGGAGCCGGCGTTTTTGCAGATCCTGAACATGAGCATCACGGCAAGTTATGTGACCCTTGCAGTGCTGCTTGTGCGGCTATTGCTGCGGCGGCTGCCGAAGCGCTATTCCTATGCGCTTTGGTCAGTAGTTGCGTTTCGGCTGGTTTGCCCGGTAAGCATCTCCTCGCTTTTGAGCATTTTTAACATCGGCATATTCGACATGACGGCGGCAACGAAGGGCGCAGAGCTTATTTATGTCCCGGGAAATATCGGGACGATGCAGGAACCGTCCGTGACAGTCGGCATTCCGTATTTGAACGCGGCCATCACAGAAAGCCTGCCCGCCCCCATGCCTGCAGCAAGCGCCAATCCCCTGCAGATCTTACAGTTCATCGGAACAGCGGTTTGGATTTTGGGGCTGTCGGCTTTGGTTGTTTACGCTGCGGTTTCCCTTGTGGGGCTCTACCGCCGTGTGCGCGGCGCGGTGCGCATGGCGGGTACAGAGGACGTGTATGAGTGCGACAGCACGCATACGCCGTTCGTACTCGGCTTTTTCCGGCCGCGGATTTATCTGCCGTTCCGCCTGAACGAGGCGGAACGTGCGCATGTGCTTGCGCACGAGCGGTTTCATTTGCGCCGGGGGGATCACATCGTGAAGCCGCTTGCATTTCTGCTTACGGCTGTGTATTGGTTCAATCCGTTCGTATGGGCGGCATATTTCTGCATGTGCACCGATCTTGAAATGCGCTGCGACGAGGCTGTGCTCGGCATGCTCCCGGCAGAACGCCGCGCGGATTACAGCATGTCCCTGCTTTCGCTCAGCATGGGGCGGCACTTCGCGCTTGCAAGCCCGCTCGCTTTCGGGGAAACCGGCGTGAAGCGCCGCATTCAAAATGTGCTTTCCTTCAAAAAGCCCGCAGCATGGCTTGCTGTGCTTGCGACAGCGGCATGCGTTTGCGTGGCTGTGGCCTGCGCAACGAATGCGAACGATACCGTCGCGCCTGGAAAAACCGCGGAGGGCACACTGGCGCCCGTGAACTGGGAACTTTATTCGTTTGATGAATGTCTGTACCTTTCGCCGCTGAGCTCCGACAGCAGACCTATAACTGAAGGCGTTGCGGAGTTTTACCGGATTGAAACGGACAGATTCACCATCCTTGATTCGCAGACGCAGGAGGTAAAGCAGGAACTTGGAAAGGTGGACTGGGCATTTGAACCGGTGGATGAGGAGGCGTTTGCCGCGCTCTTTATGCCGCAAGCCCCCGACCTTTCGCAATACGAAACCCGGCTGCAATGCGAGCTTGGCGGTGGTTATGTGCTTTACAAAATGGATGATGAACTATGGCTCGGGAAAACCGGTACGCACGGCGGTGCCCGCAAAGGAGAAAAATACATGTGGAGCCTGTACCGGCTCAACAAAATTGCTGATCTTGCATCGCTTTCGCCCACGGGTTCCGGGCTGCTGCTTCCGCCACGCCAGCTCCGCGCCGGTCGCTATGCCACGGAAGATGGCATGGCATGGTTGGACTTGCATGAGGACAGAACGTTTCAGTTCATCCGCAACATTGCGATGAGCTATGCGCCGGAGGGTGTGTGGGCCTGCGAAAACGGTGTGCTCACGCTTACGGTTTCAGAAGAGGAAACCTGCCGCTTCACCCTTGAAGAAGGCGGTGAAGCGCTCCGCTTTGAAGCGGGCTTGGGTGCAGAGGAAGGCACGATCTTCCGTTACATCGGCCCCGTTCCGGCACGCTGGGCGTGGGAGACTGTGATCTCGCCTTCGGAGGAAGGGGTTGCAGAATTCCTTGCGGCAGCGGGCACCGATGTGATGAACACAGGATATGAAAACGACGCCTGCCATAACGTTACGCCGGCGGAAGTCTCTGCGGTATGGATTGACCGCTTTCAGATCTTCAAATTTGAAAAATCCTGCGCGTCCTATCTGTTATATGAAGGCGCCGTCTATTCGCTCGGCACATGGTTCGGCGGTATCGGCTTCACGGATGCGGCGGTTGCGGATCTGAACCGGGATGGGGCAGAGGAACTGTATTTCACCTGTTCCTGGGGCTCCGGCATGCACCGCGCACAGGCCGGATGCTTTGATCCCGCGCGCAGGGAAGTCAGGATGTTTGACTTTGCGTATGCGCATTCCGGGCAGGAAAGCGGGGGCGAGCTTGTGCTGCGCGCAGACGGCGAAGGGATCGGCGTGTTTGCCGCAGAGCTGGCTGCGAAGAGCTTTGTGGACTTTACCCTTGTGCCCGTGAAGGAGGTTGCGCGCATCGCCTCCGGGGAAGGTGGGGTTACGCTGACTTCCGCGAATGGAAACGCAGATTTCTATCCACTTGAATCAGACTCGGGTGCGTGAAACCCTTGCACTTGCATAACATGGAAAAGGGCGGTATCGGCCGCCCTTTTTACTTATCAAACTGCTTCGTGGCTTAGAATGTCACAGTTACGGTTGTGCCCTTGCCGAGCTCGCTTTCAAGCGCGACCCGGGCATTGTGGAATGCCGCGCCGTGCTTGACGATGGAAAGGCCGAGCCCTGTGCCCCCGATTTCCTTGGAATGGCTTTTGTCCACGCGATAAAACCGCTCGAAGACCCGAACCTGATCGGCGGCGGGGATGCCGATGCCGTCATCCTCAACGCGGAGCGCCACATGGCCGTTTCCTTCGGAAACGAAAACGTGCACATGGCCATTCTCCCGGTTGTACTTCACCGCATTATCGCACAGGTTGAACACCATTTCATCCAGCACCTGTGAAACGCCGTTTACCATTGCATGCTCGCCTGAAAGCGTGAGGGAGATCCCTCTTTTCCCGGCCGCCGCCTCCAACCTGCACAGTACAGAGGAAGCAAGCTCATAAAGATCCACCGGCCCCTTTTCAAACGGAACGGAATCTTCATCAAGCTGGGAAAGGCGCATGATGTCGCCGATGAGCGTGATGAGCCGCTGCGCTTCGTCGTAGATGTTCCCGGCAAAGTGAGGGATGTCCTCCGGCTTTACAAAGCCGTTTTTAATGATCTCCGCTGTGCCGGAAATCGAGGTAAGCGGCGTTTTCAGCTCATGGGATACGTTTGCGGTAAACTCGCGGCGCATGCTTTCGCGGGCGTGCTTTTCCGTAATGTCCAGAATCACAAGCACCGCGCCTGCCACGCGTTCTTCATGGTAAACGGGATTGGCGATAATCTGGAGATAACGTCCTTCCCGCTCGAACAATTGCTCACAGTGCTCCCCGGAAAGTGAGAGCTCAACGGCTTTGCGGAACCCCTCGCTGCGGTTGAGCGCAAGCACGCTCCGCCGGCTGATCTCCGCTTCCGCGCCAAGCAGCCGAAGCGCGCCGGAATTATAGGAAAGCAGATCCGTATGATCGTCGATCACAAGGAAGCCTTCGCTCATGTTTTCGGTGATTGCCGTAAATTCCGCCTGCTTGCGTTGAAGCTCCTCAATCTGGCTGTCGATCACACGGTTCTGATTGTAAATTTTCGAGAGCAGGGGGGAAAGTTCTTCATAAACCTCGCTCTGTTCCGGGTGCTCAAGGTCGATCGCATTCACCGGGCGCAGGATGCGCTTTGAAAGCGCGGATGCCAATACGCCGGAAAGGATTGCCGCCAGCACGAAAATCATGATTACGGGGGAAAGCAGGCCCATAATGAGCACCCAAACGGAATGCTGCGCAGAGGAAACGCGCAAAACCGTGCCGTCGCTCAACCGGGTGGCAAAGTAGATGCGCCGTTCATCGAACGTTGTGGAATAGCGCGTGCTTTCTCCGGAACCACCCGTAAGCGCTTCCTGGATTTCTTCACGATCCGCATGGTTTTCCATGGCCGCGGCTTCGGAATCGCTGTCATAAAGCACGGTGCCATCCGCGGCAACCCAAGTGATGCGGTTTGTGCCACGAAGCCCGTTGAAATATTCCATGCCGCTTTGTGCAAGCCCCTGGGCGATGTAAATCGCCTCGGTTTGCAGCTCCGCCTGAATCTGCTGGCCAAGGTGTTCATAAAGCATGCCGAAAATCAGGATGAAGCAAGCGAGCAGCACCGCTGTGGCAACAAGGAAAATGGAGCGGAAAATTCTTGCTGTCATGCCTCGTCCCCTCCGATCTTATAGCCGATGCCGCGCACGGTTTGGATCAGCGCGCCGCATGCCCCGAGTTTTTGCCTGAGCGTGCGGACGTGCACATCCACAGTGCGGCTTTCGCCGTCAAACGCATAGCCCCAGATGCGGTCAAGAAGCTGCGCGCGCGTGAGCACGATGCCGCTGTTTTCAAGCAACATACACAGCAGCTCGAACTCCTTGAGCGTCAGCGTTACATTCTGCCCGTCCACACGCACGATGTGCTTCACCGGGCAAACGTAAAGCCCGCCGAGCGAATAGTCCCGTTCCACATGCTCCTCTTCCGTGCGGCGCAGGAGCGCCTTGATGCGCGCGAGCAGCTCCATCATGCCGAAAGGTTTGGGAATGTAATCGTCTGCGCCGCTGTCCAGGCCCACCACTTTGTCAAACTCAGTGCTTTTTGCCGTGAGCATGATGATGGGAACGCGGCGCGTGGCGGTGGCGCTGCGCAGGCGCTTTAACACGCTGAGACCGTCTTCCTCCGGCAGCATGATGTCGAGCAGCACAAGCGACGGAAGGCGCTGCTCCAACGCCGCCCAGAAAGCGGAAGGACGCTCAAACCCCTGCGCTTCAAGGCCCTGGCTGTTGAGCGTATAGATGACGAATTCGCGGATGCTGTTATCGTCCTCCAAAAGATAGATCATGCGCTTACACCCCTTCGTTTGACGTATGTTTGCCTGTGAGCGAAAATTCAACCCACTCTGCAATATTCACCGCGTGGTCACCGATGCGCTCGAAGTATTTTGCGACCATCAGAAGGTCGATACACAGCTCGCCGTTTCGGCCATCCTCACCGATGAGGCCGATCAGCTCCCGCCGCACGGCAGAGAAAAGATCGTCCACCACATCGTCATAACGCATTACGGAATAGGCAAGCTCAAGATCTTTTTTCACAAAAGAATCGATGCTGTCGGTCACCATTTTGCCGGTGGCTTTTGCCATGTCCGCAATATGCACCTTGCTCTTGCTGTCGTTCTTGCGGATGTATTTTGTGATTTCAGAGATGTCCGCAGCCTGGTCGCCGATGCGCTCCATGTCGGAAATCATCTTGAGTGCAGCGGAGATCACGCGGAGGTCGCGTGCCACAGGCTGCTGTTTGAGCAGCAGCTTGATGCAAAGCTGCTCGATTTCCCGCTCTTTTTGGTCGATTTCGGCATCCACCGCCACGGCCTTTTCGGCAGAAGCGGCGCTGCCTTCCAAAAGCGCCCGCGTCGCAAGGCCAATGGCCTCCTCGCACAGCGCGCCCATTTTGATTAGCTCCACATTGAGCAGTTCCAACTGCTCGTCGAACTGGTTGCGCATTATCCGAACCTCCCCGTGATGTAATCTTCCGTGCGCTTGTCCTCGGGCACGGAAAAGATGGTTTCTGTATCGCCGAACTCAATGACCTCGCCAAGAAGGAAAAACGCGGTTTTGTCCGAAATGCGGGCCGCCTGCTGCATGTTGTGGGTAACAATGACAATAGTATAGTCTTTTTTCAGCTCCACGACAAGGTCTTCAATCTTGGAGGTGGAGATGGGGTCGAGCGCGCTTGTGGGTTCGTCCATCAAAAGCACCTCCGGTTCTACGGCAAGCGCACGCGCGATGCAGAGGCGCTGCTGCTGCCCGCCGGACATGCCGAGCGCGCTTTTTTTCAGGCGGTCCTTGGCCTCGTCCCAGATGGCAGCGCTGCGCAGCGAGCGTTCTACGATGTCGTCCAGCTTCACCTTGGAGCGCACACCATGGGTGCGCGGGCCATACGCAATGTTATCATAAATGCTCATGGGGAACGGGTTGGGCTTTTGAAATACCATGCCCACGCGGCGGCGGAGCAGGTTTACATCCATCCCGCCGTAAACGCTCGTTCCGTCAAGCAGCACTTCCCCGGTGATGCGGCAGCCTTCCACCAAGTCGTTCATGCGGTTCAGGGATTTGAGCAGCGTGGATTTTCCGCAGCCGGAAGGGCCGATGAAAGCGGTGATCTCGTTTGCACCGATGTGCAGATTCACATTTTTAAGCGCATGAAAATCGCCGTAATACAAGTTGAGGTCGTTGATCGAAAATTTATCCATAAATTCGTTACCTTTGCTTTGCTGAAACTTTTTTGGCGAGCCAGGCGGAGAGCGCGTTGATGCCTACGACCATCACGAGAAGTACAACTGCCGTAGCATATGCCTGCTCTGTATATAAACCGTTGGAGAGGAGCGCATACATGTGAACGGCGAGCGTCCTCCCGGAACCCATGAGCGTTTCCGGCACGCCCGCAACGGTGCCGGAGGTGTAAATGAGCGCGGCTGTTTCCCCAACGATCCTGCCGATGGCGAGAATTACGCCTGCGAGGATGCCCGGCACGGCCGAGGGGAGAACGATGCGGAACACGGTGCGGAGCCGCCCTGCGCCGAGACCGAAGCTGCCTTCGCGGAAGGAGTCCGGCACGGCCTTGAGCGCTTCTTCCGTTGTGCGCAGGATCAGGGGCAGGATCATGATCGCAAGCGTGATGGCACCGCTTAGAAGCGAGTATCCGAACTTGCAGGCCACAACGAGGAACAGAAAGCCAAAGAGGCCATATACAATTGAGGGAATGCCCTGAAGCGTTTCCGCCGTGATGCGCACGAGCGATACGAGCCGGTTTCCGCGCCCCGCATATTCTACAAGGTAGATCGCGGAACATACGCCAACAGGCACTGCCATGAGGAGCGAAAGCACCGTCATGGTGAGCGTATTGATAATCGCCGGCAGCATAGAAGCGTTTTCCGTGGTATACTCCCACGCGAACAGAGAAGGCTTGAGGTTGGGGATACCTTTGATCAGGATATAAGCCACAAGCGTTACGAGCACAAATACCGTGACTGCGGCAGAAAGCGTTACCGCAAGGCGCAGCAGCAGGGAGAGCGGCCTGCGCTTGTAAGCGCGCCAGCGTTCACTGCGGCTTTCCCGGTTGATCGCATTGGTTTCCATAATTATCCCTCCTTTTTCTTAAGGGCTGAGAAGGAAAGGTTAATCAACAGGATAAACACAAAGAGCACGACGGCCGTGGCGATCAGCGCTTCCCGGTGCAGGCCTTCGGCATAGCCCATTTCCACAACGATGTTGGAAGTCAGCGTGCGCACGCCGCTCAGGATGCTTGTGGGCAGGATTGGCTGGTTGCCCGCCACCATTTTTACGGCGGTCGCTTCCCCGATGGCGCGGCCTATGCCCAGAATTACTCCGGCGAGAATGCCGGATTTGGCGGCGGGAAGTACGGCGAAAAATACGCTGCGCTCATGCGTTGCGCCAAGCGCAAGCGCGCCTTCATAATAACTTTCCGGGACGGCGCGGATTGCGCTTTCTGAAACGCTGATGATCGTGGGCAGGATCATGATGCCGAGCATCAGGGATGCTGTGAGGATATTTTTACCGTTGCTGCCCCCCGTGAGCTGCTGAATCAGAGGCACGATGACAACGAGGCCGAAGAATCCATACACGATGGAAGGAATCCCTGCGAGCAGGTCAATCAGGGGCTTGAGCACCCGGTACAGCCTCTTTGAGCAGAAACGGGCAAGATACACGGCACAGAGAATCCCGACCGGCACACCGATGAGAACGGCGCCCGCCGTCACATACAGGCTTCCGACGATCATCGGGAGAATGCCGAAGATGCCATTGAGCGGTTTCCATTTCGTGCCGAGCAGAAAATTGGCAGGGCCGATTTCCGCGATGGTGGGGATGCCGTTTGCAAACATGAAGATGCAAATGAGTATAACGGCGAGGATGGAAATGCAGGCCGTAACCAGAAACACGATACGCATCAGAGTTTCACGCACCTGCCGGGCGTTTGGGCGCACACGCTCCGCATGCTTTTTCACTGTCATAAACGCTCCTTATCCAAGTCATGCCAATGCGGGCCGGAAGGCCGGCCCGCGATTGATCCGCTTCGTTTCCTTATTTTACTTCGTTCCAGTCGGTGGTTTCGCCCATGAAGATGGCGCGCACCTGCTCGCTTGTAAGGCCGGTCATTTCGCTTTCGTTGTTTACGATGACCGCAATGCCGTCAAGGGCGATGGCGGTGGGGGTAAGTCCGGCTTCAAGCTCGCTGTCCTTTAAGTCGCGGGAGGCCATGCCGATGTCGCAGAGGCCTTCGATTGCAGAAGTCATGCCGTTGGAAGAGTCGCTCTGCTGGATGTCGATGGTCAGGTTGGGGTTGATGGCGTTATACGCTTCCTTGAGCTTTTCCATGACCGGGGTGACGGAGGAGGAACCTGCGACAACAATCTTGCCGCTGACGCTGCCGCCTGTGAAAGCGCCGGTGTTGCCTTCGCTGATGCAGTTGGCTTTTTCAACGACGGCCTGGCCTTCTGCGCTCAGAATGAAGTTCAAAAAGTCTTGCGCTTCTGCGCTGACAGTTGCCGTTGTAGCCACATTGAAGGGGCGGGCAACCTTATAGGTACCGTTCTTGACGTTCTCGGCAGTTGCATCCACACCGTCAATCTGCAGAGCCTTTACGGTTTCGTTCAGAGAGCCAAGGGAGATATAGCCGATTGCAGCCTTGTTGCCGGCGACGGTCTGCATCATAACGGAAGTGCTGTCGGTAATCTCAGCGGTTTCAACGGTATGGTCAATCTTTTCGCCCGCTTCGTTCTTCTGTTCAATGCCAAACAATTCGATGAACGCGCCGCGCGTGCCGGAGCCGTCCTCGCGGGAGACGACATAAATCGCGGTGTTTTCGGAGGCGTTGTTGCAGCCTGCGGCCACGACGAGCAGCATCAGGGCTGCCATGCAAAGTGCGATAAGCTTCTTCATTGTAAAATCCTTCTTTCTTTTTGTTATTGTTTCCTCTTTTTTACGGACATATCATACGGCTTTCAGGTTAAGCGCAAAAGCACGGGAAAGTTAAAACTATGTAAAGCTGTGTTTCGCAAAAAGAAAGGCAACCAATGCAGCGGCCTGCCGAGAAACCCGGGATTGTCAAGGGCCGCAGCCCCTTGACTTTATTCCGGACCCGGCGGCGCACGCCGGAACGGATGAAACCCTTCAGGGTTTTGCACGCTGAGAAAACTCGAAAAAGTGGCGGATTGCCGCTTTCCTGGCATGCAAATGCCCCGGCAGAGAGAACTGCCGGGGCATTTGTTAAGCCGGACGCTTTACACTTCCGGTATGATACGAATTTTGCCGAAGATCGGAATTTCGTAATATTCGCGTTTGAGCGCCTTTACGATGCAGATAATCATGATGACGAACCCGGCGATCAAGCCGACAATGCCCACTAACCAGCCGATGAAGGGGATGATGCAAACAAGCCCGCAGCAAATGTTCCAGATTATCAGGCAAACGCATTGGTTGGCGTGATGCCTGAGATAATTGGAGGCATTGCCGACAAGCAAGCCCAAGATCATGAAAATGATGTTAAGATAGGAAAGCGCCGCAAGATAGCGGTATTTTTCCTCATCCGTACGCGGGCCTGCAGGCTGTGCCGGAGCGGACTGTTGCTGCTGTTGGCCGGGGGCCGCCTGCGCGCCTTGAACCGTGCCGCAAACGGGGCAGAACTTTGCGCCATCGTTGATCTGGGCGCCACAATTACCACAAAATGCCATACTGAAAAACCTCCTGATTATTGCACGCCTTCCCGCAAGAAAAGGCGTTATTTATGTTCCGTCCTGCGATTACAGGCCGCGAATGCGCACTTCCACAACGCGCCCCACAATTTCAGCCAGCTCGCCGGGTACGATCATTGGCTCATATTTCGTGTTCGCGGGGATGAGCATAAGCGTTGAACCCATGTATTTTACTTTGCGCAAAAGCACTTCATCCTCCACGCGCACAACGGCAATCTGTCCGTTTTCAACGCGCGGCTGCAGGCGCACGAGAACGAGTGCGCCCTCGGGAATGAACTCCCCGATCATGCAGTCGCCCTCCACTTCCATGTAAAAATACTCGCCCGCGACAACATCGCTTGCGGGTATGCCGATATACTCCGAGATGTTTTCCTCCGCAAGGATGGGGAGCCCTGCGTGTACGCGCCCAACGAGCGGAACGCCCACCGTTTCACCGATGGGAAGGAAGTGCGGCGATGCGGCAGCACGCTGTTTGAACAGCGGCGTGACCTGCGCAGGCGCTGCCTCCGGCCCGTCGATTCCGAGAAGATAATCTGCCGTTACGTGAAAATGGTCGCAAAGCTTCACGATTGCTTCATGCGGCAGCGGCACACGCCCGGTTTCATATTTGCAAACTGCGGCCTTTTGAACCCCCAGAATTTCGCCCAGCTCATCCTGAGTAATTCCGTGACTTTTGCGCAACTGCTTCAATCTGCTCATAAGGCCCTCCGGAACTCTGATGATGATTCCTATTTATTGTAGCCCCCACGGAAATGAAAGGCAAGCAAAAATTTCTTAAAAAGCCCGAAAAATACCCTTGACAGTATCCTAATAAGATACTATAATGTCGTTGACGGGATGAGAATAGCAAATAATTTCCTTTAAGGCAATTAAATTATCCCTATAAGAAATTTATGAGTATGGCTTGCACAGGAGGCTGACGATGAATTATTTCGGTATGTTTTTTTCCTTTATGTTGCCGGGAATCCTTTTAGGCAGTATGGGTGCAGTTGCCGTACATCAGGAACTGCAGCGCCGTAAGCGGCAAAAGGCACGGAAGGTGCAGCGGGCCGGGCAACCTGGGCCTAGGCGGGTTGCGGACAAGGGCAAGCTGTATGTTTATGATATGAACGCAGCGGCATAGCGCTGCGCAGGTTTTCTGTTTATCGCGCCGGATTGCGGCGGGTAAAAATAAAAATCTATATGCGCCGAGGGAAGGCTGCCGGGATTCCGGCGGCCTTCCCTTATTGATTTCCGGTCAGTTCCGCGTAGATCGCTCGCGTTTCCGCTTCGCTTTCCACGCCGAGCAGCCAGGTTTCCTCCGCGGTTTCAAGCAGGAGGAAGGGCGGTGTTTCCGGGTTCAGGCAAAGCTCGCATACGCCATATCCTTCCACGCGAAACTTGCCCTGAAGGAACGTGTCAAATCCGGTGCCGGAAAGCTTGACTGCGTCGGGCAGCGCCTCAAGCAGCGCTGCGGAGCGGATTTCCGCCCGCTCCAGGCGGCAGAGCTCCTTCGTGTGCGTTGCAATCAGCTCATTTTCGTTCAGCGTGAGCGTAATGGGCGTGGTCTCAAGCCGGATCATCCACACGCCGAGGAGCGGCATTGCGAGCAGCAGCAGGGCGGAAATGCCGAGGATGAGCTTCCCGGCCCAATGGGCGAAGTTGAATGTCATCCCCATGCCGACGCGGTTGTTCACGCTCAGGTGCTTGTCGTTCGGGTTGCAGTAGATCAGCCCATAGATCCAGTAGCAGTCATCATCCGCGAAGAAGCCCTGCCCGCTTTCTGCGGTGAGCGATTCCTGGGCGCGGCGTGCGGCAAACTCCGTGCGGATGCAGACGATCATGAGGATCCCGACGTACCCAAGCGCAAGCAGGAGAATGCCGGTGACGGAATCGATCAGGAGCCAGAAACCGAGGCTGAACAGCCCTGTGAGCCAGGAGAAAGCGATCCAGGCGCGCCCCCATTGGTACCGCCGCACACGGGTCAGGACCGCGGTCAGAGCCGTGTTTTCATCCACGACCTCCGCGCGCTGGCGGTTGATGAGCCGGTAAAGGCCGGTGAAGAGCAGCACCATGAGTAAGTTTATGCCATAGCCAAAGAGCATCCACGGGAAGGCTGCGTCTCTCGGCGCTGCTGCCAGCGTGTGGAGGATGGGCACGAGCGCCATCACAAGCGGAGGCAAGAACCACAGGGGGCTCACAACCTTTTTCGGGAGCGCTGCAAGGCGGAGATCCACAAGCGTTTCGCCCTTGCGCTCCGCAGGCGGGCAGGCTTGCTGCTTATAGGCACGAAGACGCTTGTGGCACCGTACATAGGGGATGTAGGGGACGATCACCGCAGCGATGATCCAGATGAAGCAGAGCGTAAGGAAAACGGATGTGCGCTTGACCGGGAGCAGCGCGACCGGCAGCAGGGCAAGGATGAGCACAACGAGGTTCAGCTGCCGCAGGAACTGCTCGCAGATGGCCAGCACGGCTGCATTCTGCCGCGCTTCGTAAGGGAGCGTCACGCCGAGGATGATGTTCTTCTTGGGCTTCGTTTCGTTGCGCAGCATGAAGTAGACTGGAATAAGGCAGAGATACAGTATGGGGAACAAAACATACTTCATGACGGGTTCTCCTTTGTTTCATCATAAAGCGCCCTGCAGAACGCGAGAAACTCTTCACAGGGAACCCCTTGCAGCTTCGCTTCGGATACGGTCAGCCGCAGCGAATCCTGCATGGAGGCAGTGAGGCCGTGCTGCGCGCTGAAGTTTCCGCTGACCACTGCGCCGCTGCGCCGGTCCGTGCGGATATAGCCTTCCTGCTTAAGCAGCTGATACGCCTTGCTGACGGTCATCATGTTCACGCCTGCTTCATCCGCAAGCGTACGGATCGTCGGCAGACGCTCGCCCGGCACAAGCGCTCCGCTTGCTATGCCAAGCACGATCTGATTGCGGATCTGCAGATAGATGGGCAGATCGCTGGAGAAATCCAATTGCAGGAGCATGATAAGCCTCCAAAGGTTTTTGCATTACTTAGTATAATGCAAAAACGGAAGCTATGTCAAGCAAAGCAAACATACCCAAGAGTTAACAGTCAATTCATATCCTGTGGCCAGCCTTTGGTTGTCCCGGTGTGCAAAAAAGGGTATAATAAGACAATTCTGGTTAATGAAGAGGTACTGCAGAATGGTGAGACACCGCCGCAGAAGGCGCAGAAGAATTACACCCAAGTTCCTGATTATCCTGATTTTGTTTATCGCAGCACTGCTGATGGGCATTTTGGCGATCTCCGCACTGGTTGAAAACGGAAAGACCCCTGCGGATGAACCGCAGGGCACAGGCAAGCCGGGCTTATTTGACACCCTGTTCGGCGGCAGCACGCCGGAGCCTACGCCCACCGTCACGCCGGAGCTTACGCCGGAACCTACGCCCACGCCCATCCCCATTCCGAGCCCAACCTCCACCGCAGGAACAAGCGCTGCGGATTTCGGGCTTGAAAGCGAGATGCAGCTCAACGGAAGTGCGGTGAGCAGCTATCGTGCGCCTGCTGATTTAACGTATCCTGAGGCTGAAGAATATACTGCGCTTGAGGGCGTCATTACGTTCCGCGGCAACAACTACCGCGACGACCCAACCTATGGCACGGCGGGTACGGTGAACGAAAAAAAGCTTGAGCTCACTTGGACAAAAGAGATTCCGGGCTCCATCGCAAAGGGGAATCCTTCGGACGGAACGTGGTTTGGTGTGGGCTGGACAGGACAGCCCCTCATCGTCCGCTGGCCGGAATCAACGCGCCGCATCATGAACCTGTATGATGAAAAAAAGAACAAGGACGGCCTTGTTGAGATCATTTACGCTACCGAAAACAGCTACATTTATTTCCTTGACCTTGCAGACGGAAGCAGCACGCGCGACCGCATCAACGGCAAGTGGACCTATAAAGGCTCCGGCTCGCTCGATCCGCGCGGCTACCCGCTGCTTTACGTAGGCGCAGGCGACGAGGGGCCGAACGGCCCGGCGGAAAACCAGATCATCAGCCTGATTGACGGCCGAAAGCTGTACAGCTATGGCGCGAAGGACGAATACTCCGTGCGCAGCTTCTTCGGGTTTGACCCGGCAACGATCGTCCATGCGGCGAGCGATACCGTCACTTACGCTTCGGAGACGGGCATTGTGTATCAGTTCAAACTCAACACGGTGTACGACGAGGCTGCGGGGGCGATTTCCATCAACCCGAGCGACGTGCTCAAGTGGCGCTATACGACAAAGCGCAGCCGGGACGGACAGGCGAACAACACCTATTGGCTTGGCTTTGAATCAAGCCCGATTTTCTGGAAGAACTACATGTACGTTACGGACAACTGCGGCGACCTCATCTGCTTTAACGTGAACACGATGGAGGTTGTCTGGGTGCAGGATGTGCTGGACGACACCAACTGCACGCCCGTGTTTGAACTGAACGAAGAAACCGGGGAGGCTTCCATCTATGTGGGCACGTCGCTGCACTGGACTGTGGATGGCAACAATACCGGAGTGATCCCGTTCTGGCGCATCGACGCACTCACGGGTGAAGTCGTATGGAAAGCACCGGGCTACCGCTGCACGCGGTCAAATGTGTCCGGCGGCATACAGGATACAGCCGCGCTTGGCAAGGGCAAGCTTTCCGACCTTGTTTATGTCGCCTATGCGATGACGACCGAAACCGAGACGCGCGGCCTCCTCGTCGCCTATAACAAGGCGGACGGAACGGAGGTTTGGAAGAAGCACCTCGGCGCGTATGCATGGTCCTCCCCGCTGATCCTTTATGACGACAATGGCGATGGCTATGTGGTGCAGTGCGACTCTGCAGGGCACATGTATCTTTTCGATGGGCGCACCGGTGAAACGCTGGACAGGCTTGATCTCGAGGGCAACTTTGAAGCGTCGCCCGCCGCGTTCGACAATATGATCGTCGTCGGCACGCGGGCCTCCAAGATTTATGGCGTAAAGCTGAAGTAACCGGAAACCGGGAACTGCAAGGAAAGCGGAGCGGAAACTATGCGAGCGTTTCAATCCACGGAACTTCCCCAACAGATCAGGCGGGTATGGCAGCTGAGCGTGCCTGCGATCCTGACACAGATCTCCTCCATTGTGATGCAGTATATCGATTCCGCCATGGTTGGAAATCTGGGGGCGGATGCATCGGCGGCAATCGGCCTTGTTGCTACCAGCACATGGCTTTTAGGCGGCCTTTGTTCCGCAGTATCGGCCGGCTTTTCCGTTCAGATTGCGCACCATGTGGGGGCCAGGGATAACAAAAAGGCACGCGATGTGCTCAAACACGGCATCGTTACGGCGGTGATCCTTTCCGTGCTTCTCATGCTTGCCGGGATTGCAATCAGCGGCCCCCTGCCCGTGTGGTTGGGCGGCGAAGAAGATCTGCACCGGGATGCATCGCATTATTTCCTCGTCTATGCCTGCACGCTGCCCTTCATGCAGCTGAGCTGGCTTGCATCCGCAAGCCTTCAATGCAGCGGGAACATGGTTACCCCCAGCATCCTTAACACGATCACCTGCGCGCTGGATGTGGGATTCAACGCGCTGTTGATTCCCCGTTACGGCGTACTTGGCGCGGCGCTCGGCACGGGTCTCGCACCGGCGGTTGTAGCCATTGTGATGATGTGGGCCTGCTTTATTCGTTCGCCGGAATTGGGTCTCAACCGAAAAGAGCACTGCAGAGCGGATCGGGAGATTCTGAAGCGGGCTTTGCGGATTGGAAGCCCCGTCGGTGCGGAGCAGATCGCCATGAGCGGCGCAATGGTGGTAACCACCATGATCGTCGCCCCCCTTGGCACGGTTGCCATTGCGGCGAATTCCTTTGCCATTACGGCCGAAAGCCTGTGCTATATGCCCGGCTACGGCATCGGCGCCGCGGCGACCACCCTGGTCGGGCAGAACATCGGCGCAGGGGAATACAAGCTCGCAAAACGCTACGGCAACATTGCGATCGGGATGGGCTGTGCAATCATGACGCTGATGGGGATTGTGATGTATTTTATTTGTCCATTGGTGTTTCAGATGCTTACGCCGGACCCTTCCGTCCGGACGCTTGCGGCGGAAGTTTTGCGCATCGGCCTCATTGCGGAGCCGCTTTATGCTGTGTCGATTGCCGCATCCGGGGCGCTGCGCGGCGCGGAGGACACGCTGGTTCCCAGCATCCTGAACCTTGCAAGCATCTGGGTCGTGCGGCTTGGGCTGGCGTTTTTGCTGGTCGTCCCGCTTGGGCTGCACGGCGTGTGGGCGGCCATGGCCGCAGAGCTTTGCGTGAGAGGGCTGCTGCTCCTGATGCGGCAGCGCCGCTCAAAGTATTATTCCGGTTCCATGCACCGGCAGATTCACGCTGTTGAATAGCGCGTTGTGCGGCAAAAGGGTGTTAAATCCTTTATGAGCAATATGGCAATGGGCGTTGCGCTGTGGGCGGCCGAAATCGTTGTAAGCTTAAAGCAGGACTACCCACATGGTGAAATTAAACTATATGCAGCCATTCCTAGCCATTCCTTTTGAAGGGCAGGCAAACAGATGGAGTCCTGACTTTCGGGAACGATATTATAATGTGTTTACAAAGGCAGATGAAGAAACTGTACTTCAAGCACACTATACCAAGGGGTGCATATGTGCATGCAGCCGCTATATGGTGGAGAGTTCCACGCACATGATTGCTGTCTGTAACGGTGGAGAAGCAGGCAGCACAAAATGCAGTGTGGAGTATGCCGTTTCGAGAGGGTTGGAAGTAGTGGTTATAAATCCCAAAGATGTGTCATGTTATGAAATGCCGCGTTTGCGAAATTTTAAACTTATTAAATAACCGAAATCATTTGAGGAATTGAACCAATTGGGCTCGAACCTGTGAAAGAAAAAGGCACATGCGCATGTGTGGAAAATCCCCTCCACTTGCCGCATTCTGCTAAAACAGGTATAATAGCAAGCAAGATTGATTTCTATGAGGTGCATCCATGGTGAAACGCCGCCGCAGAAGGCGCAGACAAATTACCCCCAAGTTCCTGATTATCCTGATTTTGTTCATTGCAGCGGTGCTGATGGGCATTCTTGCAATTTCTTCGCTTGTGGGAAGCGGAACTCCGGGCGCGGATGGCGTTCCGCAGTCCTCCCCCACGCAGAAGCCTGGCATTTTGGATGGGCTGTTCAACAGCGAAACGCCGGAACCTACGCCGGAGCCGACGCCGGAACCCACACCGGAGCCCACGCCTACGCCCATACCGAACCCTACCTCCGTTGCATCGGACACGGCGGACACGACCGGCGCGAAATGGGGCTTTCATTCCGAAATTGAGGTGGACGGAGCTTTAGCGGAGCAATATGCGGCCGCAGAGGCAGACAAGGTCAACTTTGGAAGCGGCACGGAGTATGCACAGCTTCCCGGCGTAGTAACTTTCCGCGGCAGCAATTACCGGCAGAACCCATATTACGGCACGGCCGGAAACGTATCGGAAAAGAAACTCGAGGCCGTTTGGTATGCTGCGAGCGGCAGCCTTGGCAAAGGAGAAGGCGGCGGCTATTCCGGCTCGTGGACGGGCAGCGGCTGGTCCGGCCAGCCAATCCTTGTGCAATGGCCGGAAGCAACGAAAAAAATCATGAACATGTATGACTCCGCGAAAAGCAAAGCGGGGCTTGTAGAAGTCATTTATGCCACGATGGACGGAAAGATTTATTTCCTTGATTTGGAAACGGGTGAAAAAACGCGCGATCCAATCAACATCGGCGTTCCGTTCAAGGGCGCAGGTTCGCTCGACCCGCGCGGCATCCCCGTGCTGTACCTTGGTTCCGGCGACCATTACCGCGATGCGGGGAGAGAATCCCGCGCAATGGCTGTGAGCCTCGTGACGGGCGAGATCCTTTTTTCCTTTGGCAACAAGCCGGACAGCTTTGCGGACCGCTCCTGGCATGCTTATGACAGCTCTGCCCTTGTGTGCGCCGAAAGCGACGTGCTGATCTATCCGGGCGAAAACGGCCTGCTTTACCGCGTGAAGCTGAACACGCAATATGATGAAGCGGCGGGCACGCTGGCGATTAGCCCTTCCCGCCCGGTGAAATACCGCTATGGCGCAACGCGCACCGGTGAAAACGACTATTGGGTTGGCTATGAGGGCAGCGCCGTAGGCTGGCGGGAATATCTGTTCCTGACGGAAAACTCCGGCCTTATGCATTGCGTGAACGCCAACACGATGGAAACCGTTTGGGTGCAGGACATCTGGGATGACACGAACGCCACCGCCGCCTTTGAGGAAGATATCGAAAACAGCCGGGCGTATCTTTACGTTGGCTCCACGCTCGACAACAAGGCGGACGGGAACGGGTACGGCCCCGTCGCCTTCTTCAAGCTTGATGCAACAACGGGCGAAATCATCTGGCAGAAGGAATTCAAGGTGTATACGACCAAGAACGTGACGGGCGGCATCATGTCGAGCGCAGTGCTCGGCGAAGGGAATGTGGAGGGCATGCTCTTTACGACTGTTGCCAGCTACGGCGGGGATGACCGCGGCGTGATTTACGCGCTCGATACGCAAACGGGCGATACGGTCTGGGAGTACGATATGGGCAATTATGCCTGGAGTTCCCCGGTGATGCTCTATGATGCAGCGGGCAGCGGTTACCTTGTGCAGTGCAACCGCAAAGGAAACGTCTACCTGCTTGACGGGAAAACCGGCGCGGTGCTGGACACGATCAACATCGAAAGCAACATCGAAGCTTCGCCTGCAGCATATGACAACATGATCGTTGTGGGCACGCGCGGCCAGCGCATTTATGGCATCAAGCTGAAGTAATCCGCATGAAGTGGCACACCCCCGCATAAAACACAGCGGGGGTGCTTTTAATGTTTGACGAAACCTTCAACCTTGCCGTAGCGCTTTTGCTCATCGCCATGGGGGCGTATATGCTTGTTTTGACGCGGCTGTTTCCGCTGCGCGTCAAAACCGTCTGCCGCGGCCTTTTGCGGCTGTTTCGCCCCGGAAAAGGCGGAAAGCAGGACGAAATCAGCCCGTTTGAGGCGCTCTCCGCAGCGCTTGGCGGTTCTGTTGGCACGGGTAATATCGCAGGCGTAGCCTCCGCGATTGCCATCGGTGGCGCGGGCGCGATCTTTTGGATGTGGATCAGCGGCGTGATTGGCATGGCTACAAAATATGCGGAAGTGCTCATCGCAATGCGCTACCGCAAGCGCGGTGCGGACGGAGCGCCTGTGGGCGGCACGATGTATTGCATCCTCCTTGGCATGGGGAAAGGAGCCGCACCGCTTGCGGTGCTGTTTGCGGCGTTCACGTTGCTTGCATCCCTCGGCTGCGGCAACATGGTGCAGGTGAACACCATCGCATCCGCTGTTTCGGAGGCTGCAAAGGCCATCTCGCCCGCGGCGGCATCCGGGGCGGATGCGCGTTTGCTTGCATGGATCACAGGCGCGGTTACGGCGGCTGCGCTCGGCGCTGTGCTCCTTGGCGGGGCCAAGCGCGTTTGCAGCGCAAGTGCGTATGTGGTTCCCGTGATGAGCGCACTCTATATCGGGGCGGCGGTTTGGGTGATCCTCCGCTTTTCAGACCGCCTGCCGGAGGTTTTGCGGATGATCTTCTCCGGCGCATTTGGGCTTCGGCCGGCTGTGGGAGGCGCGGTGGGGTTTACGCTTTCGCGTGCACTCCGCGTTGGGATGACGCGCGGCGTGTTTTCCAACGAGGCAGGGATCGGCGCGGCGCCTATGGCGTATGCATCCGCGCGGTGTGAGGATCCCGTGGAACAGGCGATGATGGGCATCTTTGAGGTGTTTGTGGATACAATCCTCATCTGCACGCTGACCGCGTTGATGGTGCTTGTTTCAGGCGTTCCCATTCCGTATGGGGATGTGGATGCTTCCGGCATGGCGATTGCGCTCGATGCGCTTGCCACAGTCGTGCCCAAGCGCGAAGCGGGCGCGTTCCTTGCAGTTTGCGTGGCGCTGTTCGCATTTTCCTCCATGCTCGGCTGGTCGCTTTACGGCGTGCGCGCGGCGGAGTTTCTGCTGGGCGCAAAGGGAATACGGGCATATCGTATCCTGTTTCTGGCTTGTGCCCTGGTGGGTGCTGTGATGGAGATTGCCCCTGTGTGGCGGATGGGCGAAGCATTCAATTCGCTGATGGCGCTGCCAAACCTGGTGATGCTTCTTGCGCTCGCGCCGCAGGTGCGCCGGGAAACGGACGAATATATTGCCTTGCGGCGTCTGTCCAAACGCAGGCATCTGTGATACAATACATGCGGAAAAAGCAAAGAATTTCCCAAACGAAATGAGGTGAACTACCCCTATGAAAAAACAGGTCAACGGCAATACGGAGGGTATCCGGACAACGGTACTCACGCGCATCGCCGCAGTTTACGATTTGAAGATGGCGTCAGGAGAGTTTGCGTCCCACGCGCTCGTGGATGAACTCGCTGCGCTTACGGGCCTCATCCGGCGGGAAATTTCCGTTTATATTGGCAGGGACGGCGCGGTGGAGGATGTTTCCATTGGTGATTCAGGCAAGGTAAACATGCCGAATATGCGCCTTGTGCGCAATGCGGACAGGCTCTCTGGCGTGCGCTGCATACATACGCACCCGAGCGGGGACGGCCGGCTTTCCGGCGTGGACCTTGGAACGCTCCGCAGCATGCGGCTTGACGCGATGGCTGCGCTCGGCGTAAACGAGGCGGGAGAGGCAACGTCATTTTATGCAGCCTTTCTGGGTGAGATGCGGGAGGAGGAGCGCGAGGTGCTTGTGGCTGGGCCTTACCGCCTGCCGCAGCGCCAGCTGATGGATGAGATCCGCATTGCGGACGAGCGGCTGAAAAGCAGCACGAAGGAAACGGCGGAAGCGCGGCCGGAGCGGGCGATTTTGGTTGGCATCGAAAACGCGGAAGGGTATGATACGCTTGCGGAGCTTGCAGAGCTTGCAAAGACCGCAGGGGCAAGCGTTGTAGCGCGGGAGCAACAGCGCAGGCGACCGGTAGATAACGCAACCTATATCGGCAGCGGCAAGGCGGAAGAGCTTGCGCTGCTCGGGAGCGAACTGGAAGCCGACCTGTTCATTTTTGACGATGAGCTATCCCCCATGCAGCAGCGCAATCTTGAAACCACGCTTGGCGTGCGCGTAATCGACCGCACGGCGCTTATCCTTGATATCTTTGCACAGCGTGCACAATCCCGCGAAGGCAAGCTTCAGGTGGAACTTGCGCAGCTCAAATACGGTATGACGCGCCTTGCAGGGCAGGGCCTTGCGCTTTCACAGCAGGGCGGCGGCATCGGAACGCGCGGCCCGGGCGAAAAGAAGCTTGAGGTGGACAAGCGGCGCATCCGCCGCCGCATTTACGAGCTGGGCGAGGAGCTTAAGGGCAGAAACATCGCGGTGACGGCGGTCTGCCCGGGC
>ERZ779866.1028-NODE-1028-length-29651-cov-8.653027_pt1 | contig 29651 bp, 20 predicted proteins | sample MGYA00511248_ERZ779866 | MGnify/ENA primary metagenome ERZ779866 (study PRJEB29588, sample SAMEA2155758) | human gut metagenome | biome: human gut; feature: human-associated habitat; material: faeces | place: Denmark | collected 2008/2010 ... | reverse complement strand
CGATGACGGCGAGCGAACTGCGCCGCAGGAGCTCGTGGTTGGGAAGCAGGCTGCCCGCGATGGTGTTCTCGATGGCGGCGATGCCCAGCAGCGCGGGGTCGCCGGCCATCCGGGCGAACAGTTCGCCGAAACTCCGGCAGGGGACGACCTCTATCGCCTCGTCCCGGAAATAACGGCGTGCCGCCGTTTCGTGGAAACATCCTGCGATGCCCTGTATCGCTACTCGTTTCATGTCGGGTGTGTAAAAATCGGAAAATCCCGCTCTTTCGGGAGCGGGATTTTCGTGTCTCATTCGTCTTATGCTTTTCGCCTCGTCGGATCAAACGCATACGGTCCCGCTTTTTCTCTTGCGATAAAAGAAAAAGTAATGGAAATAATATGCAAAGCCGTATGAACGCATCGTCCGGATCGTTTTATCGAAGGACAAATGTAGCGAATTATTCCGGGAATCCAAATTTTCGGCGTGTTTTTCCGTTCCGGCGGGCCGAGATCCGCTGCCGGAAGCGTTTGCGCAATGCGCGGCGACGGCCGAACACGAGCCGGAAGAAAGTGCCCCGCAGGAGGGTGTCGTCCCCGTTCCAGCCGCGCGCCTCGGCGTAACGGTCCAGGATGAAGAGGAACGCCGCGGCCGGGCAGGCCAGGCGTCGCAGGTTTATCATGCACCGGCGCGGACGCAATGCCCGCGCCGAGAAGCGCATCCGGTTGATGTCGATGAGCTGGAACCGGAACCGGTCCGTGGCGGGGTCGCGCTGCCAGAGGATGTTGCCGTGATTGAAATCCTCGTGTTCGATTCCTTTCGCGTGCAGCTCGGCTGCGAAGCGGGCGAAGGCCTCCAGCACGGGAAGCGTGTCGGGAGCCGGGAACCGGTTCGTGGCCTGCGAGAGCGGGGCGTAGTCGGAACGGCGGCAGACGTAGTAGCTGTCGCACAGCAGGCCGTGGCGGCGGTATTCGCTCCAGGCGACCGGTTCCGGGGAGTCGATGCCCAGGGCGCGCAGCCGCTCGGCGTGTTCGTAGGAGCGGCGCGCCTTGCTGCGGCGGAAGAAGGTGTAGATCACGGCCCGCAGCGGGTCGGGGCGCTGAAAACGCTTGACGGCCAGCTTGTTTCCGTCTGCTTCGAATGCCTTGATCGTGTTGCGTCCTTCATGGAGCGTCTCTCCGCTTCGGTCGAAGGATCCGGGAAGCCCTTCCGCGAATGCCCGCAGGGCCTCCGAAGCGGGATTGAGGTGAATGCGCATGGTTTGGGTTCGTTTCCGGCAAAGGTATCCCTTTCGCGCCGTTCGCGTAAGACTTTTTCGGGCGCAATGTTGGCGGATTGGACGGAAAACGACCTCCTTTCCCATATATATAAGGTCATCCCGGCTGCGGACGGCCGCGGCCGGGATGGCTCTGTCGGGAAGTGCCTCCGGACGCTTCCGGTCCGCGGAACCGGGAGCCTCCTTCCGGCGAATGCTTTTCGGTGAAGCCGCCGGGACCGCCGGGAATCACTCCCCGTCCGGTTCCGTGTCCGGTTCCTCGCCGGTCGCGCCGGTGATCTCGTCGGGAATCGAGGCGCAGCGTTCGTAGATCGAGATGTCCGACGGATCGTCCTGTGCCGTCCAGGTCATTGTGTCGGCGTCGAGGTCCGACACGATGTACCGGTGCTCCCAGTCGCCCGTGCCGTAGTCGTACTGTCCCATGATGATCGCCCCCAGCTCGACGTCGGTCGTGATGTCGTAGCGCCCCGTCAGTTTGCGCGTGCCGAAACTGTCGAGATTCTGGTACATGGTGAAGAGTTTGTCCTTGCGCGTGAATTCGATGTAAACGAAACTGCCTTCGGCCAGCGGCGCGCCGTTCCATTCGGCGAGCTGCCACGTTCCCGCGATGTTGTGCGGGGTCACCTCCAGCCCGGGGTCTTCGTAACTTTTGTCGTCGTCGCAGGCGCAGAGGCAGAGGACGGCCAGCGAGAGAACGGTGGATTTCAGAAAGTTTTTCATGGTATTCTTTTTTGTTTTTCTGTCTGTTTCATGTATTCGGTCTCCGGCCGCGGCCTTTCGCCGAAGAGGATGCGCACCGTGCTTTGCACGGGCGGAAGCCCCAGTCCCCGCAGGATCACGGGAACCTGTTCGGGCAGGCGTTCCGGAGCCTTCGCGGGATCGAAGCGGAAGATCAGGTCGCAGGTCGCGCCCGGCTCCAGCGTCGCGGCTTCGCACTCGAAGCGCACATAGGGCGGCAGCAGCAGGCTGTCGGCCGAGATGCGCAGCGGTTGCCGCCCGGCGTTGAGACACGCGATCCGTTCGGTCCGGCGCTGCGTTCCGTCCATGCGAACCTCCCGCTGCTTGAGCCGCAGTCCGTTCATCGCGTAGGGGTAGTCCGCCGCGGGCAGGGCCGACGAGGGCGTGACATGTCCCGTGAGGTCCAGAATCGCCGTGGGCCGTTGTGCGGAGAGCTGCGTGAAGACGAAAATCCGGCGGTGGAAGTTCCCCGGGTGCCGCCTGGGGTGGTAGGTGACCGTCACCGATCCCTCGCCGCCCCGGAGTACGGGTTGCCGGTCGAAGGACGGAACCGCGCATCCGCAGGTGGTCTCCACGCGGGTGATGACGAGCGGGGCGTCGCCGTCGTTCGTCCAGCGGAACGTGTAGCTCGGCGGCAGGTCGTCCTCGCCGATCCGTCCGGCGTCGATGTGCGTTTCGAGGAAACGCATCGCACCGCTCCCCTGCGCTTTCGGGGGATTGGCCACGCTGTCCCGCAGCGCCTGCGGAACGGGCGGAACCTGCGCCCGGAGCGGTGCGGCGGCCGATGCCGCGCACAAGGCTCCGAGGCAAAGTGCCGTGGTTTTCCAGCCGGGTCTCATCCGTCGGAATCCGTCAGAGCCAGCCGTCGCCGCTCGCCGACTTGCGGACGGTGATGTTGAACGTCTGGGTCTCGTTGTTGCTGGCGGTGATCGACGCCTTCGTGACGCCCGATTTCAGTCCGCGGACCGTCAGACGGGAACCGTCCATCGAGGCCGAGGCGACCGACTCGTCGTCGATCTTCACGGTGTAGGAGAGCGTCTCTCCGCCGAGGAAGTAGTTGGCGGGGATGGCCGTCACCTCGCCTTCGAGCGGAATGTAGAGGTTCGGGAAGGTCATCTGCCGGCCGTTCTGTCCGATCGCGTCGAGCAGCCGGGCGGCGTTCACCTGTCCCGCGCCCATCCTGTTCCCGGCATAGTCGGAGAGCAGGAGGTGCGTGGGGTGGGTGAGCCCCATTTCATAGGCGTAGCGGTAGTACAGCTTGGAGCCCTTCATGCGGTCGTCGATCGGGGTCGTCGTTTCGTAGAGCAGCGCCTTGAATTCGTCGGCCGTGAAGTGGCGGCGCAGCTGTGCGGCGTAGGAGAGGCCCAGCGCCGCGACGCCCGAGACGTGCGGGCAGGCCATCGAGGTGCCCTCCATGTAGCCGTATCCCGTTTCGCTGACATTGAACGGCAGCGTCGAGAGCACACAGCCCGTTTCGCCGCGCGTGGCGTTGTCGCCTTCCGTCCAATAGTCCCAGTAGTAGTCCCGGTCTCCTCCCGGGGCCGCGATCTTCGTGCCCGGCCCGTAGTTGGTGTATGTGGCGGGCGTGAAGTCGGCCGCCGTGGCGGATACCGAAACGCACATTTCGGCCGCACCGGGGAAGCCTGCCGAGTTGGCGTACTCGTTGCCCGAGGCGAAGACGGCGATACCGCCCTCGATCGGGCCGTTGGGCGATCCGGCGTTGTGGATGAAGTAGTCCAGCGCCTCTTTCTGGAGCGGATCCATCGTCTCCCATTCCTCCTCGGTCGCGTAGCCCGGCGTGCCCCATTCGTAGCTGTTGGCCGTGCCGGAGACATATCCCCAACTGCACTGGAGGACGACGGCGCCGTTGTCCGCCGCGTATTTGATCGCCTTCACCGAGGTCATCGAGTTGCCGCCCTTGTCGCCCGAGAAGATCTGGCACGACATGATCTTCACGCCCGGCTGCGAGGACGTGCCGCCGGCGATCGAGGAGATGCCTTCGCCGTTGTCGTTCTGGGCCGCTATCACGCCGGCCACGTGCGTGCCGTGGCCCGTGTCGGAGATGTCGTCCCAGGAGATGACGCCCGTGTCGGTCACGAAATTATAGCCGTGGACGTCGCCCGCATAGCCGTTGCCGTCGTTGTCTTCCCGCGAGCCGTCCACCTCGTCCTCGTTCGTCCAGATATTCGCCTGCAGGTCGGGGTGGGTCAGGCAGACGCCTTCGTCGAGCACCGCGACGATGATCGACGGGTCGCCCGTCGAGAGTTTCCACGCCTCCTCGCACTGCACGTCGGCGCCGACGACGGATTTCGTCTCCCCGCAGGCCTCCGTGCCGGTGAACATCGTCCCGCGATTGACCAGGTGCCACTGCTGGGGCAGCAGCGCGTCGTTGAAGCCGTATTCCGCGGCTGCGGCGCGGGTCTGCCGCGTGAGCGCGCTGAGTCGCTCCCTGGTGAGGGGTACGGCCTTCTTTTGGGGGTTGTAGGCGCGTTTGATCGTCCGGTTGGGGTTGGCGTACTGCACCTCGCCCAGTTGCGAGAGCCGCTCGACGACCTCCTCCACGGTATATTCCTTGTCGAACCGCACCACGTACCAGAGATTCAGCCCCGCTTCGCGGGTCCGGGCCTCCGTGCGGGGGTCCACCGGGAAGACGCGCTCGATCTCGTAGCCGCCCACCAGGTCGAGCACCTCGTCCACGGAGAGGATGCCCGAGCGGGTCGCGGGTCCGCCGCTGCGGGTCCGTGCCGCGGTCTGGTCGAGGATGTCGCTGACATAGCTCTTGAATTTCACGAGCACCTCGCCCGAGACGGGCTTCGTCTGCTCCGTCCCGTCGGGCTGCGTTTTGTCGGGCGCAGGGAGTTCGTCGGTCGTACAGGCACCGAGGGCGAGCAGCGCCGCGGTGCAAATGCCGTATATGGATCTTTTCATTTTCCTGTCGTGTTTGTTAGGTGTCGGGGTATTCCGTTACTCCTCCTTTTTGTTCGGATCGAGGTATTTCTTTCCTTCGTAGAACCGATAGTATTCGTCCAGATTGACCGGCTCGTTGGTGAAGCCTGCCAGCTTGCCGTCTTGGTCCTTGCCCTCCTGCGTGAAGACCAGCGTGAAGGGATCCATCCAGTCGAGCGCCGGGTGGTGGAGCAGCCATTCGGGCAACTCGCCCGTGAGCCGGTTCAGGTTGATCGAAAACCTCTTTATGTTCGGCAGCACCTTGGGCGTTCCGACGAGCGCCTGCGGCAGCGAGTCGGCGGCGCTGATGTCCGCCTGCGTGTATTTTTGGGCGTAGTCCTTCATGTCGGGAATGCGTCCTTGCAGGTAGTTCACCGAGAGCGTCAGCGTGTCGAGGTTGTCCCACTCCAGCAGACGGCGCGGGAACTCGCGCGTCTGGTCGGTCTCCTCGAACAGACCGCCGAAATGGGTCGTCGTGGTGTTGGACAGATCGTAGATGACCCCTCTCTGGCAGGTGTTCAGGTAGAGGGCATGCAACTTGGGGAAGTTCTCCTTGGTGAGCACTTCGGGGATTTTCTCGAAGTTATTGACGGAGATGTCCAGCGACTCGAGGTTCTTCAGGTTCTTGAAGTCCGGGTCGAGGTCCACCAGTCCGTAGCCGCTGATGGTCAGACGCCGCAACTGTCCGAGTTTGGTGATGTACTCGCCCGTGGAGAGGTCGAAGGTCGTCCAGTTGGTGTTCGAGAAGAAGACCAGTTCGTCGGCGGCGGTGAGGTACTGCACTTCGAAAGGCAGGCCCTCTTTGGTCCCGAACGTGGAGAATCTGGCGAACTTCACGCGTCCGGCCTTTTCGGGCGTGTATCCGTCCATGCCTTCCTCCCAGAGGACGACGTTGTCCCAATTGTCCATCTTTTCGTTGGTCTCCCACGACTCCCACATGTTGAGCGAGCGGGCGATGGCCAGCAGGGCCACCGAGTCGCCGGCGCGGGTGTCCTCTTCGATCGGTTCCGCGGCGTTCTGGTTTACGGAGAGTTCGTCCTGACGGGCCAGCGTCACTTCGTCCTTCGGCCTGAACTTCACTACGGCGTTCCGTTCGATGTCGCGCGAATTGATGCCCCAATTGAAGCGGACGGTCACTTCGCGCGGACGGAGGCCCCGATCGAGTTCCACTTTGTAGTCGCCGGCGGTGAGCCATGCCTGGGCCTCTTCGGGGATTTCGATGTCGAAGTCCACGTTGGTCTTCACCCGCACGTCGAACGAACGGTCGTCGTAGGCCGCGTAGTTCGAGACGTTGATCTCCTTGTCGTCGAGCGTGATGGCGTAATCGTATCCGTCCTGCGAGACGGTGATATCCCGGCGCTCCTCCCAGTCGTTCTGGTTCTGGATGCGCACGATGCCCTGCCGGGGTTCGTTGCGCAGCGCCGAGTCGATGATGATCCGGCACTGGGCCGATCCGCGGCCGTTGGCCGGAGAAATGGTGATCCAGGGATCGTTGGTCGTGGCGATCCAGGCGTCGTCGGCCGTCACCTTGATATTCCGCGTTCCTCCTTCGGCGCCGATTTCGATCGCGTCGCCATCGACCGTAACGCCGATCTTCCTGTCGTCGTCGGAGCAGCCGGCGAGTGCGAAGGCGCAGAGGGATACGGCTATGTAGCTTTTCAGTTTCATGATTCCTTCGTGTTCTTAATGGTTATTCAAGCATCGCGTCGCAATTGACGATATTCTGCGTCTTGTCGTAGATGAGCACGTAGGCTCCGCTCTGCCAGGCGCTGCATACGCCCGACGCATCGAACGTGATGTTGGGGTTGTCGCTGATGTCGAGCGTCCAGATCGCCGTCGAGATCGTGTCGTCGATCTTGCGCAGGTCGTTCGAGCCGATGTAGAAGCCGCGCAGTCCCACATGGTTGTAAAGCCCCGTGGGCCACTCCCTCAGGCAGCGTTCGCCGTCGGCGTCGCGCTGACCGCGGATGCCGAGGATGGTCAGGCCCTTGCAGGTCAGCGGACCGGTGGGGAATTTCGAGAAGGCGTTCTGCGAGATGTCCAGTCCGTAGAGGTTGGGCAACTGGAGGGCGTTGAACTCGTCGGGCAGTTTCGACAACCGGTTGTAGGTCAGGTCCAGCGAGACGAACTGGTTCGAATACTTGCCCTTGAAGCTGCCTTCGGGGATTTCCGTGATACCGCAGCCCCGGAGGATGATGTAGGCCACCTGCGATTCGCTGTCGGCCAGCCATTTGGGGAACTTCGTGATGCCGGTGTTGCCGGTCAGCGTCAGCGTTTCGACGAAGACGCCGTGAAAAGCCGCGGTCTCCTCTTCGGTGAAGTTCGTTATCTGGTTGTACGATAAGTCGATGTTGTCGATGACGCTTTTCGCTTCCTTGAAGATGTTGGGGAACTTCCGGAGCTTGTTGTAGCTCGCCGAGAGGTCGGTCATGTCGGCTATGTTGCAGAATATGCCGTTTTCGTCGGTCGGAATCTCTTCGAGCTGGTTGTTGTCGAGAAACAACTGCACGAGCGCCACCTCACTACCCAGCGGATGAAGTACGCGCAGCCGGTTCTGGGTGAGGTCGAGCAAGCTCAGTCTCTTCATGTTCCTGAACTCCGCCGGCAGTTCCTCGAGGCTGTTGTTCACCAGGTAAAGCAACTGGATGTACTCCTTCGACGGTCCTTCGGCTAACGCCTTGAGTCCGTCGTGGAGGTCCTGTGCCTGCCACTGCTTGTTGTTCGAGAGATTCGCGGCCACGAGGCGCGGCATCTTGGTTATGGCTATCGGGAACTTCTCCATCTTCGGGCAGTTATAGACTTCGAAGTCCGTGCAGGATTCCAGCCCCTGCATGCCCTCCTTGCCTTCGCCCTCGTAGTCGGGCAGCGATTCGATCGCGCTGTTGGCGATGTAGAGGTATTCGAGTTTCTTCAGGTTGCCGATCTCCGCGGGCAGCGATTTGAGGCCGTTGCAGAGTTTGCCGTGCGAGGTGTCCAGCGGGCGGATGTCGCGCTGGCGGCCCGTCGCCGCTTCGAATATCTCATCCTCGGTGTAGCCCTGATCGTAAAGCTCCGTGGCGCGGATGTGGATGTTGTGTTCGCGCAGCGCGAAGGCGCACGGCCACGACATTTGCTGCGCCGGATGCAGCAGGTGCAGGTATTTCTTGTGATTCTCGAGCCGGTTGCGCGTGCGCTCCGCGATACTTTGGTTCGGGTCCAGCGTCGGGTCTTCGAAACCTTGCGTCACGTCGTTGTGCGTGCCGAGGTACAGCTCCACGAGCTCCGTGAGCTGGCCGATCTCCTTGGGCATGTCGCCGTAGAATCCGAAGCCGCTGAGGTCGATTTTGGCCACGCGTCCGTTGGTGTGGACCTCGACGCCGGGCTGGTAGCTCCACAGGTCCGGATCCTTGTTGAAGTCCCAGTTCGAACCGATGGGGTAGTTCTCTCCCTGATAGGACCATTCCTCGCCGTGCAGCGCTTTCCAGATGGCATAGAGGGCATAGTGATCCTTCATGTACTCGTCTGCTTCGTAGAGCGTTACGGCCACGTCGGCTTCGGTCGTGCGGTTGTCTTCGACGGTGAAGGGCGATTCGACCGGACTGTTGTTCGTCTCGAGCAGGATGCCGTCGCTGTCGTAGGTCAGGTATCTGAGCACGACGTAGTTGCCGGCGGGCAGCGAGAGGAGCGAGTCGCAGGCGCAGGTCGAGGTCTGGTATCCGGGAGGGGTTTCCGTGTTCTCTTCGTCGTCGAAGTGGATCGAGAAGGTGACGGGCAGTTGCTCGAACGTCACCAGGTTGTTGGTCTCGGTGTTCTTCACCGTGACGTCGAACTTCCCGATCTCTTCGAAGATGTACTGGCGCGGAATGTCGCTGCGGGTCCTGGCGGGCGGGTTGAATCCCGACATGTCCTTGGTCAGCGTGAAGCGCACCGAGCCGCGCGGGAGGACGTTCACCGTCAGGTCGTGCGTCGTGAGACCGCCCGACACGACCGTCAGGCGGGTGTCGGCGGCGTTGCCGTTGTAGAGCTCCTCGTCGTTGCTGTCGAAGAGCGTGAAACGGGCGATTTCGTATTCGCCGGTCAGCAGTTTGAGCTTGTCGCTGCGCATCCCGTATTCGGCGCTCTCCTTGTCGGCCGCCGAAAGGGTGAGGGTCTGGATGATGGTCTGCTCGCCGCAGGTGAGGGTCACCTGCACCTTGCTGGCTTCGGCGAGGTAGTCGAGCTGCGGTTTGACGGCCCGGGTCCCGGCCGTCCGGAACGCGTCCGCCTGCGGCTCGTCCGTTCGGGAGGAGTCGTAGGACGCCTCCTTGTATAATCTGAACTGTACGTACCCGTAATCCCGGTCCCGGTTGTCGATCCCGTCATCGTCGGAGCATCCGGCGAGAAATCCCATCGCCAGCCCGGCGGTCAGCATTACGGCGGATTTGAATAGTTTCATGTAAACGTTGTTTTCGGTAATTGGTTTGCCCGCGGCGGGCCCCGCATGCCGCGGGGCTGCCGGACGGGTTCGGTGGTTGTCTGTTAGAATGCGGGATTGCAGTAGATGATACATGCGGTTTCGCCCGAGGCGTCCATGAAATTGACCATGCCCGTTGCGGGGTCTTCGGCTCCGGGACGGCTCATCGTGATGTCGATTCCCGTGTCGCCCGTCGGCTCGGCGCTCAGCCAGGCGATGCCCCACGGCATGCACATCACGTTCGAGTAGGCCGATACGGTCAGTTCCGTGTTCTTCGGGGCGGCCGAGGTGTAGGTCAGGGCGTAGATCGTCTGTCCCATGCCGAGGGCCTCCGCGAAAGTGCTCGTCCAGGACTCCGCCGTTCCGTCTTTCTCGGCGAATTCGCCGGCGATCCGGTTCATGTTCTCCTCGGTGATCCGTTCCAGCGTGGCGCCCTCCGTCAGATCGGGATTCGTGAAGGCCGCTTCGAAACCGCCGCTCTGGCCGCCGTTGTCGGGATCGACTTCGCAGCAGATGGCCGCATAGGGCGTCTGGTTCGTGTCGTAGAAGACGAGGAAGCAGCTTTTGGCGCTCTCCGCCGAGCCCATCGAGATTCGGAAGGCGGGAGCCGTCATGGGTTCGCCGTCACCGCCGGAAACGGCCTCGATGGCCTCGACGGATGCCCACGGGTCGTCCATCGGATGTCCGATGCCCTCGCTGGTGAAGGCCCTGACGCACTTCGGAAGGTTCTCCTTCGTGAAGCACGACTCGTAAGACGGATCGTAGTTCAGTTCGACATTCGACCACTCGGTCGTGTAGGTCATGCGGTAGAGGTACCGGATCGTACCGTCCGGATCAATGGCGTCCATGGCCGTCTGATCCTCCGGGTTCGAATATTCCATTGTCCGGAACGCATCGCCGTTCTTGGCCGCCGACGCCAGGTCGCGTGCCGAGAAGACGCCGCTCGGGGCGTCCTGGTTCACCGTCGCCGTGATGTAATCCCGGTATTCGGCCTTCAGGTCCGCCGCGCCGAACGAACCCTCCTCGAACAGGTCGTCCACGGACGAGACGCCGTGCGCGATGTCGGCCGGGAGAATGAGAATTTCGGCCGTTCGCGCACCGGACCGCAGGCCGCTGTCCGGGTTGCTTCCGGCCTTCAGGGTGTACTCGGTCTCCACCAGCACGTTCTCGCCCGATATGACGTTACCGTCGAGCGTCAGCCAGTCGCAGGCGCCGTACATGTACATGCCGCTGCCCGGAGCGAGTTCGGACTTCTCCACGACGTAGACCTTGCTGCCGTTGCGGGTGCCGTCCTCGAACGGGATTTCGGGAGCCACGACGTCGAACTCGGGACCCATGTAGGTCCAGGTCGTCGTGCCGGAGGCCGGATTGCCGTACTCGCCGGCGGCGTTGAAGGTATAGACCGTGCCCTTGTCGATGCCGACCGAACCCTTGTCGCGGCAGCCCGGAATCGACATTTTGTAGGTGTATTTCTCTGCCGTGTTATTGTAGTCGCAGAATACGAGCTCCCCCTCTTCGTTGTCGAGCGGATAGGCCGTCGGATCGCCCGTGAGCAGGATATCCACCGTCTCGCCGGCCTTGCCTTCCGAGGGCGACAGCTCCGATACCCACGCGGGCTTCGAGTCGAGGCGCCACTGGAAATTGGCCGCGATCCTGACGGGATAGCGCAGGCCGCTCTGTCCCTCGGCCGGCCATTTGAGGTCGATGACGGCCGTCGCGGCGTCGGCCGCCGTCTCCTCGTAGGCGAACTTGCCGTCGCTGTCGGGCGTGAAGTCGCCGCTTTCGTTCTTCTTGCCCAGGTAGAGGTCGAACGTGCGCTCCACCTTGCCGCGGGTCACCGTGGCGATCACCTGGGTTTGGCCGCCCATCGTCATCGAAACGTCGATGCTGCGGTCCGTGTCGTTCTCCTCCTTGTCGGAGACGCGGATGACGACTTCGTGTTTGCCGGCCTTGCCGCGCACGGTGTAGGCGGTCATGCCGTCGTCGTCGATCCAGAACCATTCGCCGGCCTCGTTCTGGTCTATGCTTACCGACCAGTCCTGATTCGGCTCTATGGGAATCGAACAAGTTCCTCCGACTTCGATGCCGAGAGCGGTCTTTTCCGGAAAGTTCGGAGCCGGAACCTTTTCCCCCGTTTCCTCGTCGGAACACGAACTCGACGCAAGCCCCGCACCTGCTAAGGCCACCGTAAGGAGATTGAGTAAATACCGTTTCATAGTCGTTTGTTTTTTACTTGTTTGTCAGGTCGGTTATTCGTATTTTTTCATGCCCTCCTCCCTCTCGAGGCGGTCGGCTTCCTCGTCGCTGATCCACTCCATGATATTGTAGTAGGAACCCACCGTGCCGACCATCGTGCCCATGTTCTTGACATAGACCTGCGTCCAGAGCTTGACGTTCCCCGCGCACGCGTCGTAGAAGGAGTAGTAGTTGGCGTTGTCGGTGACCAGTATCTTGTTGTCGCCGTTGATCTTGCCGAACACGGACATCTCGTCGCTCATCACCTGGTCCTCGGGCATCGTCGTCAGCGGTTTGGCCGGATCGCTCGTGTCGAACCGTATCCGGACGTCGTATCCCGAGAAGAGCCAGCTGTGCATGATGACCGTGTTCGGGTCGTTCGGATCCCGCTCCGTGCGGATCAGGCGCTGGATGCTGGTGTTCTCCACGCCGGGATAGTCCTGCAGGAAGGTCGAGGTCACGACGCACCAGCCGGTGAAGTCTTCGACATGGAACGTGCATCCTTTCAGCATCCGGACGCGGGTCCGGTCCTTGTAGAGGTCCCATTCGAGCTGTTCGGGCATGACCAGCCGGAGCGAGAACTGCAACGTGTCCGAAGGTTCGATGCGGTCGTAATAGCCGTGCACCTGCACGTCGGCGGTCCGTTTGCCGGCCGGAATGGTCACCGTGTTGGAAGCCAGCCGGTAGTGCACGCCTTCGATGGCCGTGCTGCCCTGATCTACGATCTCGACGCCGAACGTGCGGTCGTAGTCGCATGCCGTGGTCGAGGCGACGGGAACCGTAAAATAGTCCTGGTTCTCCAGCACCATGTTGAGCGATACGGAGTCGGAGAACATGACGTATTCCGCATCGGAATAGGTCGTGTATTCCTCCTGGCAACCCGTTGCGAGGAAGGCGCAAAGTCCCGTCGCTAAAATGAACGTTATGATTCGTTTCATGGTTTGTCTGCTATGAGGTTACTATTTGTTGCTTTCGTTGGGGGTGATCTCCGAACCCGGAGCCTCCAGTTCGTGCTGGGGAATCGGCCATACGAAGAGCGGGTCGCCGGCTTCGATCTTCAGGTCGTTGCCCTCGTCCTGGGTGCAGGACTGCGGCGTGCGCTCGAAGCCCAGCCCCCAGCGCTTGAGATCCTGCAGGCGGAAGCCTTCCATGTAGAGTTCGCGGACGCGCTCCTCGGAGAAGGTCTTCACGTCGGTGGCCCAGTCGCCCGTGAGGGAAATCGTGCCGCCGGATGCGAAACGGGTCTTGCGCAGCGCCTCCAGATCCTTCTGGGCCCGCGCCGGGTCGGGCGAAGCCTTCCGGCAGTAGGCTTCGGCGCGGATTAAGTATTGCTCGGCCAGGCGCAGCGGCTTGGGCATGGAAACCTGGAAGATGCGCTGCGGGATGAAGATCGCGCGGTTGCCGTAGTACTTCACCAGCAGCGGCCAGTCCAGTCCGTTGGCATAGCCGATCGTGATGCCGGATTCCGAATCCGCGAAGTAGCTGGTCGAACGCAGGTCGCTCTCCTCGTAGGCGTCGAGCACCCACTGCGCCGGCACGTAGTCGGGATAGAAGTAGGTGTAGTCGCGGTTGAAGTTGAGGAACACGGTTCCCAGCGCGCCGCCGTAGGAGGTGCTGGTGAAGCCGATGCGCCAGATCACCTCCGGTCCTTCGTCGTAAGCCCACATGTAGTCGAACGTGCTGGCCCCGTCGGCCGCGGTCTCCTGGAACGAGGCGAGGTGGAACGTGTCTTTCTTGTCGTCGAGCAGGATGCTCGAGTACTCGATGGCGGCGTCCCAGTCCTGCATGTAGAGGGCCACGCGGGCACGGATGGCCTGCACGGCGGCTTCGGACATGTAGTAGTTGTTGGGCGTGTCCTCCGCGTCGTCGAGCAGCTCGTCGGCGCGCGTCAGGTCGTCGAGCACGAACTTGTAGGAATCGTAGAGGGTGGCGCGGCGTACGGGCTCCTTCTCGAAATACTTCGTGCGGAGCACGACGCCCTGCTGCTGTTCGGCCGTGGCGGGATCGTACGCCTCGCAGAAGCATTTGAGCAGCTCCGAATAGCAGAGCGCGCGGATAGCGTAAACCTCGCCCGTGTACTGGTCGAGCGTTTCGAGGTTGGCGTCGCTGGTCTCGCGGGCCATCACCGCGTCGATCCGGTCGAGGTAGAAGTTGCAGGCGCCGATCACGGCGTAGAGCTGGGCGTAAACGTCCTGAATGAGCAGGTCCGTGGGACGGATCTTCCAGAGCCAGAAATCGCCGTAGGTGTTCGAGTTGCCTTCGACGGCATAGGCCAGGTCGCACTGGATGTCGGGCAGCAGCGTGAGGTAGCCGCTGTAGAGAGCGCTGTTCATCAGGTGTCCGTAGATGCCGATCAGGTGCTGTTCGGCGTCGGCGAACGTCTGCATGGCATCTTTTTCGGGAATGGCGCTGTCGGGGTATTTGTCCAGACACGAGGTCGCGCCGACGAGCGCCGTCAGGGCGACGAGGCCGAGTTTTATGTGTCGTAATAACATATTGCGTGGATTTTCTTTAGAAGGTTAAGTCGAGACCGAAGGTGAACTGGCGCGTCATCGGGTACTCCGCCGCGTAAGTGTTTCCGTTGCCCTCGGGGTCGAGCCCGGAGAAGTTGGTGAAGGTCAGCAGGTTCTGCGCCTGCGCATAGATTCTGACTCCGCTGATGAAACGCGTCTTGCGCAACAGCTCCCGGGGGAAGGTGTAGCTGAGCATGAGGTTTTTCAGACGCAGGAACGAGGCGTCTTCGAGCAGCCGCGTGTCGAATTCGGTGTAAACGCCGTGGCGCGGAATGTCGGTGACGTCGCCCGGCTGTTTCCAGCGGTGGAGCAGCCGTTTCGACTGGTTGTAGGAGGCGAAGCGGCCGTTCGACTCGTCGAAGTAGCGGTCGTTGTTCATCACCCAGCGGTCGGCGATCCAGGAGAACTGGGCCGAGAGCGCGATGCCCTTCCAGCTCAGGTTCGTGCCGAAGCCGCCCTGCCAGGGTGCGATGAAGCTCTTGCCGATCATCACCTTGTCCTCGTCGCGGAGCTCGTTCGTCAGCTTGCCGTCCTTCGTGTACCAGAGGGCGTCGCCGTTGGCGGGGTTCACGCCGGCGTAGCGGTTCATGTAGAACTCGCCGATGCTGTGGCCGACGACGTACTTCAGGTCGGACGAGGCGATCTCGTATTCGCGGACGCCGTTGTAAAGTTCGGTGATTTCGTTGTGGTTGTAGGAGACGTTCGCATTGAGCGACCAGGCGAAGTCACGGGTCGAAATGACCGTGCCCGTCAGGTTCAGCTCGACGCCGCGGTTCACCATCGCGCCGATGTTGTCCCAGCGGAATCCGAAGCCGCCGTTCGTGTACGACTGCGGGACGGACATGAGCATGTCGCTCGTCTTCTTGTGGTAGAACTCCAGATCGGCGGTGAGGCGGTTCCAGAATCCGAAGTGCAGGCCGAGGTTCGTGGTCCACGTGGTTTCCCAGCTCAGCTCCTCGTTGCCCTGCGTGTAGGGGGCTATGCCGGCGGTCCCCACGTATTCCAGACCGCCCTTGACCAGCGCGAGGTGCTCGTAGTTGGGGATCGAGGAGTTGCCCGACGTACCGGTCGAAATTGTGATTTGGGCGTTGGTCAGCCATTCGCGGGCGTTCTCCAGGAAACGCTCGTTGCGCATGTTCCACATGAAGCCCGCCGACCAGAATACGCCCCAGCGGTTCGAGGCTCCGAAGCGCGACGAGGCGTCGGCGCGGAGCGAGAAGTCGGCGTAGTAGCGGTCCGCGTAGTTGTATTCGCCGCGGCCGAAGAAGGAGAGGAAGCCGTAGTCGTCGTCCGGCTCGTCCTCCCACGTCGTGGCGCGGGTTCCGGTCGTGATGCTGGTCAGCTTGTCGTTGTTCTGTCCCTGCGTGGTCACGCCGAACGATTCGTAGTGGTAGTCGATGCCTTCCTGTCCGACGAGGAAGTTGAACGAATGGTCCTCATGGACGCGGAAGCGGTAGTTCACCGTATTGGTGACCGAGAGCGTCAGGCCGTCGGAGGTGTTCCGGGCGGCGGTTCCGATGCCCAGGTTGGGATAGTATTCGGGGGAGGAGATTCCGAAGCCCGTGGAGTGGGAGTAGTCCGCGCTGAACTGCGATTTGATCGTCAGTCCTTCGATTGGCGTGGCCTCGGCGAAGAGCGAGGAGATGACCTTGTACTTCTTGTAGTGCACGGGGTTGTTCTCAATCCACTCCAGCGGGTTCTGGCCTTCGCCTTTCCAACTGCCGTCCTCCATCGAGGCGATCGAACCGTCCGGACGGCGGGGATTCCAGTAGGGCATCATGAAGCGGGCGGCCGAAATCGGCGTCACGACCGTGTATTCGCCCGACTGCGCCAGTTCGATCTGCTGGTAGTTGAGCAGGGTGTTGGTCCCCACCTTGAGCCACTTGGCGGCGCGCTGTTCGATGTTGGCGCGGAGCGAATAGCGGTTGAAGTCCGAACCGGGGGCGATGCCTTCCTGGTCGTAGTAGCCTCCCGAAACGTAGTAGTTCGTCTTTTCGGTGGCTCCCGAGACCGAGAGTTCGTAGTTCTGGAGCAGGGCGTTGTCGCTGAAAACCTCGTCGAGCCAGTTCACGTCGGTCTGGCTCAGCAGGGAGTAGTTCTTGCCTTCGGTCAGCCCGATCTCCTTTTCGTACTGGATGCGCTCGGCGGTGTTCATCAGGTCCCAGTTGCCGTGGGCGAGCTGCGAGATACCGAGCTGCATGCGGTAGTTGATGACCGGACGGTCGGCCATGCGCCCGCGTTTGGTCGTGATGACCACCACACCGTTGGCGGCGCGTGCGCCGTAGATCGAGGTCGAGGAGGCGTCCTTGAGGACGGAGAGGCTTTCGATGTCGGCCGGATTGATCGCATTGAAATCCGACGCCGAGATCACGATGCCGTCGAGGACGAAGAGTGGGTCCGTGCCGGCGTTGATCGAGTTCGTGCCGCGGATGGTCAGCTCCGCCGACTTGCTCGGCTCGCCCGAGCTAGAGAGTACCGTGAGGCCCGGAACCTGCCCTTGCAGCGCCTGGTCGAAGGCGGCCGTGGGCGTGGTCTCGATCTTTTCCGCCTTTACGGTCGAGACCGATCCGGCGATGGTTCCCTTTTTACGCACGCCGTAGGCGATGACCACCACGTCCTCGAGCGCCTGCGTATCGCTCTGCATTTCGAGGTTGCAGGTCACCTGCGTCCGTCCGTCGGGGACCGTGTACTCCACGGCCTTGTAACCGATGTACTGGAAGGTCAGCGTGGTCCCGGGTGCGACCTGAATGGAATAGCTTCCGTCCGCGAGGGTCGAGACGCCGCTCGCCGAGCCGGAAATCACGTTTACCCCGATCAGGGGTTGCTTGTCTTCTGCGGAGGTTACGACACCGCTAACGGTGACCAGATTCCCCCCCCCTTAGACGGGGCCGCGACAGACAGCGCGCACATGGAGAGTGCGAGAAGAGTGAGTAGAATAGTTTTTTGCATAAGGAAACTGACTTTCTTACGCCGCAAACGTACGAAATTAAATTTTACGAACAAAATGTTTTTTAATATCGGATTGTAAGTAAAATCATTGAAAAACCGTCTTTTTGATAGTGCGGTGCGGGCGGACGCCGAGGGTATTCTTCTGAAAATAATCTGAAAATAAGGTGTGTTATATCCTGTTTCGGATCGACATGCAATTTTAATGAATTGTCTGCCGTGCGTTTTATTGGATTCTGCCGGAAGCAGCGTCTCGTTTTTATTTATTTGTAAAATAAATGCGGTAATCACGGTTTGTTTTTATGTAAATTTAAATTTTGCACAGGCGGATTTGTGAAATGGCGGGGTGGTATATTCGTAAAATTATTTAATAATCTGAATTTACTGTAAAAGTGCCCGAAACCCTGTTTTTTTGTCGCGCCGGAGGCGTTTTTCGGGCCGGATCGCTCGTGATTCGATAAATCGTAATTAAAAACGGCTTATCGGCTAATATTCTGTATTATATTGTATGGTAGTTATTTAGTGATATTATATGCTTCTTGATCCGGTCTGTATCGAGCTTTTCCGGGGTGTTTTCGGCTGTTTGCAGGTAAAATGGAGTCTGATCGTAAGCAAAATGCGCGTCTTTTATTTTATCATGTTATTTGCGGCTTTGCGACGTGCATTTCCGGACTTTTCCGTTGCCGGAAGCGATACCCCGGATGCCGGAAATCGTAACCTGCCGGCGGCCTCTCCTCATTCCGTTCCCGGGGGCAGGCAAGACTGCATACAAAAAAGAGGGAGGGAAGAAATCCTCTTCCCTCCCTCTTGTCGCCGAGCTGTCTATGAGACTTGAACTCACGACCTCTTCCTTACCAAGGAAGTGCTCTACCACTGAGCTAAGACAGCCTTTTGCTCTTTCGAGTGGTGCAAAAGTACGCAAGAAAAATGAAAAGACCAAAAAAATGTGCGATTTTCCCGATTATTTTCTATCTTTACTGACGAATTACAACCAAAAACAGATGAAACGTATTCTGATAGTAGGCGCCGGAGGCCAGATCGGTTCCGAGCTGACAGTTTATCTGCGCAAAATCTACGGCGGGCACAATGTGGTGGCCACCGACATGCGCGAGTGCAAGTCCCTGGGCGAGGACGGTCCCTTCGAGGTGCTGAATGCCCTCGATGCCACGGCGATGGCGTCGGTGGTGGCCCGTCACCGGATCGACACGATCTTCAACCTCGTGGCGCTGCTTTCGGCCGTGGGAGAGCGGAATCCCCAGATGGCCTGGAACGTCAATATGGGTGCGCTGAACAACTCGCTCGAGGTGGCGCGGCAGCACCACTGCGCGCTCTTCACCCCCTCGTCGATCGGCGCTTTCGGCCCCTCGTCGCCCAAGGACAAGACCCCGCAGGATACGATCATGCAGCCGACGACGATCTACGGGGTCTGCAAGGTCACGGGCGAGCTGCTGGGCAACTATTACCACCACAAGTACGGGGTCGATACCCGTTCGGTCCGCTTTCCGGGCATCATTTCGAACGTCACGCTGCCCGGCGGCGGCACGACCGACTACGCCGTGGAGATCTACTACGAGGCGATCCGCAGCGGCCGTTTCACCTGTCCCGTTCCCGCGGACGTCTATATGGACATGATCTACATGCCCGACGCCCTGCGCGCCTGCGTCGAGCTGATGGAGGCCGATCCCTCGAAACTCGTGCACCGCAACAGTTTCAATATCGCCTCGATGAGCTTCACGCCCGAGATCATCTGCGCCGAGATCCGGAAGCGGATGCCCGCGTTCGAGATGACCTACGACATCGACCCCGTGAAGCGGGAGATCGCCGAGAGTTGGCCCAATTCGCTGGACGACACCTGCGCCCGCGAGGAGTGGGGGTGGAAACCCGAGTGGGACCTTTCGCGCATGACCGACGACATGCTGGCGCATATCCGCGCCAAGCTGGCGAAATAGCCGGGGCCGTGTCGGACGGAAAGGGACCGACGGCGGAGCGCATCGCCGCATCGTCGTCGAGCTGGAACGGGGAGCCGTTGCCCGCCTACCCGGCGGGACGGCCCCTCGTGTCGCTTCTGCGCATCCTGATTCCGCCGCATGCGCGGCTGGAGGAGCATTTCCATCCGGTCGTCAATGCGGGGGTGGTGCTGCGGGGCGAGCTGACCGTGGTCGCCGGGAACGGGACGGAGCGGACGTTCCGCCCCGGGGAGGGGATCGTCGAAATGGTAGGGACTTTGCATTACGGCGAGAATCGGGGCGACGACGAGGTCGAACTGGTGATGTTTTATGCCGGGGCGGAGGGCGTGCCGCTGTCGGTGAAATCCGAACCCTGACGTATGAAAAAGAGTCTGAAAAAGAGTATCGGGATCGTGCTCGCCGCGCTGGTCGCGGTCGGCGGCCTCCTTGCGGGTGGCAGTTTCTACATGCTTTCCTATGCCCTGCGTCCCGACGCGGTGATGGCCGAGAAGAATGCCTCCTCCTATGAATATATGTATGCCGAATATCCGTTTCTGGCGGAATGGGCCGACAGCCTCCGCAGTTCGGGGACGCTGCGCGACACGGTGATCGTCGGCGACGGGGGCGAGCGGCTCCATGCCGTTTACGCCGCGGCGCCCGAACCGACCGACCGGACGGCGGTCATCGTCCACGGCTACACGGACAACGCCGTGCGGATGCTGATGATCGGCTACCTTTACAATCACGACCTGGGCTGCAATATCCTGCTGCCCGATCTCCATTACCACGGCGAGAGCGAGGGGCGAGCCATCCGCATGGGGTGGAAGGACCGTCTCGACGTGCTGCGGTGGATGGATGTCGCCAACGGGCTTTTCGGAGGCCGTACACGGATGGTCGTGCACGGTATCTCGATGGGGGCCGCGACGACGATGATGGTCTCGGGCGAGCCGCAGCGGCCCTATGTGAAGTGTTTCGTGGAGGACTGCGGTTATACGAGCGTCTGGGACGAGTTCCGCAAGGAGCTCCGGGAGCAGTTCTCGCTGCCCGCCTTCCCGCTGCTCTACACGGCCAGTTGGTTGTGCGACCTGAAGTACGGCTGGTCGTTCCGCGAGGCTTCGGCGCTCCGGCAGGTGGCCAAATGCGAGCTGCCGATGCTCTTCATCCACGGCGATGCGGACGACTTCGTGCCGACACGGATGGTCTATCCGCTCTACGAGGCCAAGCCGGGCGAGAAGGAGCTGTGGGTGGTTCCCGGTGCGGCGCACGCCATGTCCTACCGGGACAACCGCGCGGAATATACGCGGCGTGTCGCGGAGTTCGTCGGACGGTATGTCGGGGACGGTTCCGCACGGGCCGTGCGAACGGATTGACCGTACCCGTCATGGAATCGGAAAAGAAAAACGGGCCGGATGCGGCCGAACTGCTGCGGGTGCGGGAGTTCTGCCGGACGCTGGAGGAGGCCGCGGCGAACCTTCCGGACGACGTGCGTGCGGCCCTCTACCGGCCGTGTGCCGAGGCGTGCGTGAAAGGATCCGTGCTGGAGGAGCAGCGACGGCAGTTCCTGGAGTGCGGCGGCGACCTCGACTGGCAGTACGCCCGGTACGGTCGTTCGGCGTATTTCTTCGCGGACGTCGTGGAGCCGGGCCGGGTTTACGAAATGGGCTACCCGCGCTGCCTGTGTCCGCAGGTCGCGGCGGGATTCGTGGAGACGCCGGCGCATTGCGAATGCTCCCGCCAGAGCATTCTGTACGTCCTGCGGGAGTTGTTGCCCGGGAGGCGGATCCGGGTGGAGACGCTGCGGACCGTGCTTTCGGGCGGCGGCGAGTGCCGTTTCCGGGTGACTGTCGGATGATTCCGGAGGAATCCGTCGCCGGGACGGCCGCGTCGGCGACGGGCTGCGACGTTCCGGATGAGAGTTCTCGGGAGGCTGGGTTCCGGGTTGCGACGTTCCGGATGAGAGCTCCCGGGAGGCGGAGGCCCGGCGGACAACGGCATCCCGGCCGGTTGTGTCTCGGTATGCGACATCCCGGCCGGAGGCCGTTCGGGTCGGCGTCCGGAGCGGAGGAGATGAAAAAACGGAGGCGTGAGCCTCCGTTTTTCTTTCGGTGTCCGGGGATCGCTCCCCGGATGCGGATGTCTTACTCGGCCTTGCCGTCCGAGCCGAGAACCTCCTTGATCTTGTGGATGTAGAGCTTCTTCATGTTGTCGCGGGCCGGACCCAGGTACTTGCGGGGGTCGAACTCCGCGGGCTTCGTGGCGAAGACCTCGCGGATGGCGGCCGTCATGGCCAGACGCGAGTCGGAGTCGATGTTGATCTTGCAGACTGCGCTCTTGGCGGCCTTGCGGAGCTCCTCCTCGGGAATGCCCACGGCAGCCTTCAGCGCACCGCCGTACTTGTTGATCGTATCGACCTCCTCCTGGGGAACCGACGACGATCCGTGGAGCACGATGGGGAAGCCCGGAAGCTCCTTCTCGATAGCTGCCAGCACGTCGAATGCCAGGGGGGGCGGAACCAGACGGCCCGTCTTGGGATCCACGGTGCACTGCTCGGGGGTGAACTTGTAGGCGCCGTGCGACGTGCCGATCGAGATGGCCAGCGAATCCACGCCCGTCTTGGTCACGAAGTCCACGACCTCCTCGGGCTTGGTGTAGTGGCTCTCCTCGGCTACGACCTCGTCCTCGACGCCGGCCAGCACGCCCAGCTCGCCCTCTACCGTCACGTCGAACTGGTGGGCGTACTCTACGACCTTCTTCGTCAGGGCGACGTTCTCATCGTAGGGAAGCGCCGAGCCGTCGATCATCACCGACGAGAAGCCCATGTCCACGCAGCTCTTGCAGAGCTCGAACGAGTCGCCGTGGTCGAGGTGCAGCACGATCTGGGGCTTTGCCCAGCCCAGCTCCTTGGCGTACTCCACGGCACCTTCGGCCATGTAGCGCAGCAGGGTCTGGTTAGCATAGTTGCGCGCGCCCTTCGACACCTGCAGGATGACGGGCGACTTGGTCTCGGCGGCAGCCTGGATGATGGCCTGGAGCTGCTCCATGTTGTTGAAGTTGAATGCCGGTACGGCGTAACCGCCCTTGATGGCCTTGGCGAACATTTCGCGGGTGTTCACGAGGCCCAGATCTTTGTACGATACCATACTATTAGAGTTTAAGTGAAATTACTGGCTGTTTTTGACCTTGCAAATTTACTAAAAAAACTAAATAAAGATTTCATTTTGTGAGAAAAATAACAGAGCGCGGAAAATAGTTGCGCAATCCGGATTGTTTTTTGTAAATTTGCAGGGGCTTTCCCGAAGGGAAACCGCAGGCGGGCCGGGGTTTCCCTCCGGAGTCTCAGCGGTTGGCCCTGCCGGCGGACCGGGAGGGCGGAATGTCCTGCCGGGCGCTTCGGGGCCGTCTCCGGCGCGGGCCGGCGGAGACTCCGGCCGGTGGCTTTCGGCTACCGGAAACAGAGACGGACAACACAAACATTACTATAAGGATTATGGCAGACTTCATCTATCAGGAGCCGTTCCCCGTCGGGGAGGACAAAACCGAGTACCGTCTTTTGACGAAGGATTACGTGAAGGTCGTCGAGTGCGACGGACGTAAAATCCTGAAGGTGGACCCCGCGGGTCTCGAACTGCTGTCGAAGGCCGCCTACGGCGACGTGTCGTTCTATCTGCGCGCCTCGCACCTGCAGAAGCTGCGCAACATCCTCGAAGATCCCGAAGCTACCGACAACGACAAGTTCGTGGCCTACACCATGCTGCTGAATCAGGTCGTTGCGGCCGAGGGCGAGCTGCCGACCTGTCAGGATACCGGCACGGCCATCTGCATCGGCCATAAGGGCGAGGACGTCTACACGGGCGCCGACGACGCCGCGTGCATCTCGAAAGGCGTTTACGAAACCTACAAGGAGCGCAACCTGCGCTATTCGCAGGTCGTGCCTTTCACGATGACCGACGAGAAGAATTCGGGCACCAACCTGCCGGCCCAGATCGACATCTACGGCGGCCGTCCGGGCATGGAATACGAATTCCTCTTCATCACCAAGGGCGGCGGCTCGGCCAACAAAACCTTCCTCTACCAGCAGACCAAGGCGCTGCTGAACGAGGAGTCGCTCACGAAATTCATCAAACAGCATATCTTCGACCTCGGCACGTCGGCCTGCCCGCCTTACCACCTCGCGATCTGCATCGGCGGCACGTCGGCTGAAATGTGCCTTTCGACCGTGAAGAAGGCTTCGGCCGGCTACCTCGACGAGCTGCCCACTTCGGGCAACGAGGGAGGCCGCTGCTTCCGCGACCTCGAATGGGAGGAGAAGGTGCTCAAGATCTGTCAGGAGAGCGGCGTCGGCGCGCAGTTCGGCGGCAAGTACCTCGTACACGACGTGCGCGTGATCCGCGCCCCGCGCCATGCGGCTTCGTGCCCCGTGGCCATCGGCGTCAGCTGCTCGGCGGACCGTAACATCAAGGCCAAGATCACGCCCGACGGCATCTTCCTCGAAGCGCTGGAGAAGAACCCCGCCCGCTTCCTGCCCGCCGAGGCGCCCGCCATGTCGCCCGCCGTGGACATCGACCTCGACGAAGGCATGGACAAGGTCCGCGAAATACTTACCAAATATCCGATCAAGACGCGCCTGAACCTGAAGGGCACGCTGATCGTGGACAGCAAGAGCGGCCGGGCCCTGACCTTCGTGCCTGAGGATCTGGGCTCCAGCAAGACGGTGGTCCTGGCCTCCGCCAAGGCCACGGAGATGACGGATACCTCCGGCAATACCTACACGGTGAAGAGCGACACCCAGGTCTTCCAGAACGGCGAGGCCAGCAGCTGGGGCGAGGCATACACCTGGCTGAACGCCGGCACCTCCGTCACGCTGTATCTGGACGCCGCGGGCAATGTGGACTATGTGTTCGTGAGCGGCGGCGGAAACGCCACATCGGCAGTCATCGTCTACGAGAAGGGCTCCACGGCGGGCTTTGCCTCCCTGGCGGGCGGCGCCACGGGCTATACCATCTACAAGAACGGCGTCCGGGCCTCTTCCGGCGATATGCGGAAGTACGACGTGGCCACCTACTCGGCGGTCACCAACTCCATCCGCGTGAGCGACACCCGGATCACCGGCTACTACGAGGACTGCTCGCCCAATCCCAGCGAGCCCTCCAAGATCACGGTGCTGGGCCACGAGTTCAACGTGCTGCCCTCCGCCATGCAGACGGTGTCCAAGTTCCGGCCCGGCGATCAGATCACCCTGCTGCTCACCGAGGACAATCAGGTGGCCGGCGCGGTGGAGGCCACCGGCACCACTGCCAGCGGCAACGCCATCGGCATCGCCGAGGTCAGCAGCGGCAGCGCCACCGTGAATCTGCTGTGCGGCATCCAGGTGAAGGGCAGCGTCAAACTCTCCGCCAGCGATGTGGAGCGGCTGAACGGCCAGCTGGTGCGGGTCTCCTCCAGCCGGAAGGGCGGCCTGTCCCTGACCCGCCTGACGGGCGGTGTCTCCGGCGAGCTGAATGTGGCGGAGCGCAAGCTGGGCAGCCGGAATCTGGCGGACAATGTGGTTGTCTTCCAGAACGACGGCAGCGGCCTCACGGCCATCAGCCTGTCCCAGATCGCGGACGGCAGCGTGCCCGCTTCCCAGATCACCTACGCCGGCACCGACTGGGCAGGCAGGGTAAAGGTCATCGTGCTGAATTCCGCCATCGGCGGCGGCTACATCTTCGGCCGCGCCAACTATACCGCGAACTATGACGAAGAGGGCAACCGGGAGGGCAATGCCCAGCTGTCTGTGGAATACGGTGCGGGCAAGAGCACGCCCACCTTTGAGACCGGCTATGTGGTGCGCAACGGCGACATCGTGGGCATCACCATCGTCACCTCTGGAAACACCCAGCGGATCGGCAGCCTGGTCTATCCTGACGAGCTGCGGAACGTGCCCAACACCGCTTGGAGCGGCAAGGGTGCCGTCACGGTGAACGGCCGGACCTACACGGTCCCCGCCAGCCTGCCCTGCTACAACCGGGAGACCAAGGAGTGGGTCACCCTCACCGAGGCCAGATCCTACGCTGACAGCGCCACGCTGTACGTTCATCAGGGCGTGGTCCGCTTCCTGGAAGTGGGCTGAGAGAAAAGCAAAACAAACAGGCCGTTTTGACCAGGACGATCCCTCCAAAACCCGTAAGGCCCGGTGAAACAGAACTGGCGAATGGATGAAACGCATGAGGAAAAAGAAACCATGACAAAAAGAAGGTCCGTCCAGCAAGGGACGGACCTTCTTTTTCATAGGCCAAGGCGCGCTCACACCACCTGGAACAGGTAGAACTTCAGGTAATTGGTCTCCTCCACGCCCCAGAGGATGGGGTGGTCGCAGGACTGCTGCCGGGCCTCGATCTGCCGCAGCTGCACGCCGGCGTCCTTTGCGGCGCTGTGGAGCATGGCCACGAACTTCTCCTCCGTGGCGAAGTGGGAGCAGGAGCAGGTGGCCAGATACCCGCCCCGGGGCAGCAGCTTCATGGCCCGGTAGTTGATCTCCTTATACCCCCGCATGGCGTTGTCCGTCGTCTTTCGGGACTTGGTGAAGGCGGGCGGGTCCAGGATGATGAAATCGTAGTCATGCTTCCCCTCCAGGGTGGGCAGCAGGTCGAACACGTCGGCGCAAAGGAAATCCATCCGGTCCTCCAGGCCGTTGCGCACAGCGTTGGCCCGGGCCAGGTCCACCGCCGCCTGGCTCACATCCACGGCGGTGACGTGCTCCGCCCCACCAAGTGCGGCGTTGAGGGCGAAGCTCCCCGTGTGGGTGAAGCAGTCCAGCACCCGCTTCCCCCGGGCCAGCTTGGCCGCCGCCCGGCGGTTGTACTTCTGGTCCAGGAAAAAGCCGGTCTTCTGGCCGTTCTCAAAGTCCACCTCATACGCCACCCCGTTCTCCCGGATGAGGGTGCGGGTCTGGGCCGGCGGCTCCTCCCCGGGGAGGCGGTACCAGCCCTTCCCCTCCGCCAGGCCCTCCCGCTCCCGCAGGGGGACGTCGTTGCGCTCGTAGATCCCCCGGATCTCCTGGCCGTCGGCGCGGAGCACCTCCGCCAGGGCGGGGAAAATCACATCCTTGCGCAGCTCCATCCCGTAGGACATGGTCTGGGTCACCAGGATGTCGTGGAACCGGTCCACCGTCAGGCCGGGGAGCTGGTCGGCCTCCCCAAAGACGATCCGGCAGCAGTCCAGGTCCTCGGGCCCCATCACCGTCCTGCGGTAGGCCCAGGCGTACTCCAGGCGGCGGCGCCAGAACGCCTCGTCAAAGCGGTCGTTGGCGCTGCGGCTGAGGAGCCGGATGCGGATCTTGCTGTGGAGACTGAGCAGGCCGGTGCCCAGATAGCTCCCCCGGCGGCTGACCACGTCCACCAGGGCGCCGTTCTCCGGCGTTACCTCCGGCTCGCGGATGATCTCCTCCCCGTAGACCCAGGGGTGGCCGGCGGTCAGGCTGCGCTCGGCCTTGGGAGTGACGGCATAGACGGGATAGGGGCGGGGCTGTTTCATAAAAAGCTTCCTCTCTATTTTTGGATGGATTCTATATCCAATATTATAGCACGTCGGGCCGGGACATGCTATAATTTGAATACAGACGGCCGGAGGGAAAATCCGGCCCCGGATTCGTCATTTTGTATAGGAGGCGGCACAGATGGAGATTGAGCGGAAATGGCTGGTTGCGGGCTGGCCGGAGGGGGCCGTCCCCTCCCACACCTACCGCATGGACCAGGGGTACATCGCCCTGTCCCCCACCGTGCGCATCCGCCGGGAGGCGGAGGGATGCGTGGTCCGCCACGTTCTGTGCTTCAAGGGAAAGGCGGACGCCGCCGGTCTGGCCCGGGAGGAGATCGAGACGGAGATCGCCCCGGACCTCTTCTCCCGCCTGGAGGGGCTGATCGGCCTGCCCCTGATCCGGAAGGAGCAGCGGCGCTATCCCCTGGAGGGCGGTCTGGTGATGGAGGTCAACCAGGTGGATCAGGGGGAGCCGGGCTCCTTCTTCTACGCCGAGGTGGAGTTCCCCACCCGGGAGGCCGCCCTGGCCTGGGAGCCGGGCAAGTGGGCCGGATACCTGTCCCGGGAGGTCACCGGGCAGCCCGGGCAGAGCATGGCGGCCTACTGGCTGGCCACCCGGGGACACGCCGGCGGGATCGACGCGCCGGCCGCTCTGGAAAAATAAGGGCTGAAAGTCGGTATTCCGGGTGCTAAATGGGTATTTTGCATAAATTTTGTTCAGGTGCTATAAAAAATAAGCGTATTCCATAGATTAAATAGTCGAAATGTGATATAATTCCTAAACTAAGAGAATGGAGGCCAGAGCGGCATGCGGCCGGAGGAACAGCGCCCGGCCAGTTTAGGAGGCGCAGGATGAAGGAATCCTGGTTAGCGCAGAACCCCAATGGGGTGGGAGAGCTGTCGTTCCTGTTTTGCGGAAGGCAGAACTGTGCGCCGGGCGACTCGGTGGGGCCGGCCGTCCGGGAGCACTACCTGCTGCATTTCTGTTTGTCGGGCCGGGGCGTGTACCAGGCCCAGGGGCGCAGCTATGCCATCGGCCCCGGGGAGGGCTTTCTCATCTTACCGGATGAGGTGACCTCCTACCAGGCGGACCAGAACGAGCCCTGGACCCACATCTGGGTGGGCTTTCATGGTTCCCGGGCGGGAGAGTATTTGCACCAGTGCGGCCTGGGCCGGGACCACCGGGTCTACCGCTGCGCCGCGCCGGACCGGCTGGACCACTGCGTCCGGGAGATGATGCGGTACGAGATCGCCGGCCGGGGCCATGAACTGATGCTCCAGGGGGAGCTGTACCACTTCCTGGGCTGGATCGCCCGCTCGGCGGAGGAGCCCTCCCACCGGGGGCGGGAGACCGGCAAGGAGTATGTGGAGCTGGCCATGGAGTACATCCGCAACCACTTTCAGGAGGATCTGACGGTGGCCAAGCTGGCCCGCTATGTGGGCCTGAACCGCAGCTATCTCACCACCGTGTTCCAGAGCGTCCTTCAAATGTCCCCCCAGCAGTTTTTGATGCGCTTCCGGATGACCCGGGCGGCCCAGCTGCTGCGGGAAAACAACCTGTCGGTGGGGGAGGTGGCCCGCTCCTGCGGCTATCCCGACCCGCTGACCTTCTCCAAGGCCTTCAAGCGGACCCTGGGCGTCACTCCCTCCCGGTACCGGAGAGGGGCCCGGGCGGAGCACATGTCAGCCGAGGCGGAGACAAAGGTCCTCCCGGTCTGAGGAACCACCCAACACATTCCAATCGTAAAATTGTGGAAGCGGCCTGCGTTTCGGCGCAGGCCGCTTTTCTGCCTCCGGCTTCTCCTCCCCACGCAAAAACCGGCCCCCGTTCAGGGGGCCGGTCCAGTCTGATGGGGCAAAAAGCCGCGCGGAGCACCGGGAACGGCTCCGCGCCGCCCCAGCGGTCTCTATGTAATGTTTCTTCTCTGCCCTACCGGATCATCCGGCAGGGGCTCAGAGCCCGGAACTGCCGGGTCATGGTCAGGCACAGGTCGTTGTAATAGTCCAGATAGGCCTTCTTCTGCTGACGCTGAACGCGCTGGCGCTCCTGAAGCTGTCTCCAGGCCTCACAGGACTTGTGGCAGCCGGACTGATAATGGGGGCAGGTGCCCTGACAGGGAAGCATAGAAACACTCCTCTCACAAGATATCGGCCTCCGCCGGGAAAAACAACAGGCGCCTTGCAGCCAAACGCGGATCATGCGTTGGGCCGCAAAGCGCCTGAAGTTTTTTCGGCACGGGAGGAGGGGGCGGACAGGTTCCGGCCTGGAACTCCTTGGGGGATGCCCCGGCGTCTCTGCTCTGCCATACAAACTCCTCCTCCCTCACATCGGAAGCTGTCTCTATTGTAGCAGAGCCTGAACCGCTTTTCCAGCGGATTTTTGTAAAATTTATTCGAAATTTTTGGCGAAACCGGCAGGTTTTTCCCGCCCGATTTTACTCCGCCTTCTCCGGGTCGGCCGCCTCCCGGCCGGAGCCGTCGTAAGAGAAGGTACGCCCCTCCCGGCCAGCAAACAGCTGGGAGCCGTCCTCCTCCCCTTTCAGGGCCAGCAGCTGGGGCAGCGGGCTGATGGCGGCGCAATAGAATACACCTGCCGGAAGAACGCCGTCTGCATGGTCTACGCCTACGGCAGCAAGAACCGGCAGAACCCCGAACGCCTGGCCGCGGCACAGCTCTTCGCGGGCTTAAAGCTCCCCTTCCAGCCCGGCGGCAAGGCCCCTGCGGTTCGCGACATCATCATCAAACTGAGAGGAGCGCACTAGAATGGAAACCTTCGACGCGCTGCGCCTGTGCGCCGCCTATGCGCAGGAGACGGGGATGGAGGCCGTGCTCACCCGCAAGGGCGAGAAGGACGCCCCCTTTGACCTGCTCTTCCTGCCGGACTTCCTCGCGCCGGGCGGGGACGAAGCGCCCATGTCCCTTTCCGTCTACTTCGCGGCGAGCCCCTACGCCTTCATGGACCGGCTGGAGTACGACCTCCTGCACCTGATGGGCTACATCGAACACCTGGCCCGCCCCGGCACCCTGCGCGAGCTGCGCGCCTTCCTGGGCGAGGTCAACTTCCAGATGCCCATCGGCGCCTTTGACGTGGACTTTATCAAGATGAGCCACTCCATCGCGGGCGCGG
>ERZ779866.1017-NODE-1017-length-29763-cov-3.675441_pt1 | contig 29763 bp, 25 predicted proteins | sample MGYA00511248_ERZ779866 | MGnify/ENA primary metagenome ERZ779866 (study PRJEB29588, sample SAMEA2155758) | human gut metagenome | biome: human gut; feature: human-associated habitat; material: faeces | place: Denmark | collected 2008/2010 ... | reverse complement strand
TGCCAAGGCGAAGCTGGACGGAGAGCAGGGGGATTTGCTGAAAAAGGCTGCTGACGACAAAAATATGGGCGTCAAAGTGGCTGCTTTCTTTGGAAGCTCAGGAAGGATATTCTGGAATAATGTAAGAGAAGTGAACACTCTGGCGGATTTCCAGGGAATTAAGAGCAGGGCGCCGGAGAATCCCATTAACATTGCGGAGCTGGAAGCACTGGGATGTATCCCTACACCTATGGCATGGAATGAGCTGTATACAGGTCTTCAGCAAGGCACGGTAGACGGTCTGGTTTCATCAAAAATGCCCATCATCCAGCAGGGGCTTATAGATGTACTGAAGTACGCAACCGATACCAATCACAGTTATTCCATCAATGTAATACTGATCTCTTCCGCCAAATATAATTCTTTTTCTGAAGAACAGAGAGCTGCATATGATAAGGCAATCGCCGGGGCAGCAGAGGAGGAGTGGAAGATTGCCATGAAGGAGGAGGAGGATTCCGTACAGAAGATTAAAGAGCTTCAGGCAGACCTTGCTAAAGACCCATATAATCAGGATATTGCAAATCAGTTGCAAGAGTATATCGAAGCTCAGCAGGAAGCCATTCTTAATGCAGAGGACATGAAGAACTCTATTAAGGACATGGTTTCTGACGGTATTGATAAGGAGCTTGATTCATTACAGAAGCTTATTGATAAGCGCAATGATGCTCTTGACGCAGCCAAGGATTTATATGACTATCAGAAAAAGATAAAGGAAAGCACAAAGGATATCGCAGACCTTGAGAAGCAGATGGCTGCATATCAGGGTGATGTATCCGAAGAGACTAAGGCCAAGATTCAGCAAATTAAGGTAGACCTTGAGGAAGCTAAATCTGACTTAGAAGAGACGGAATACGAACAGTACATTTCAGATCAGCAGAAAATGCTTGATGATTTATACAATGATTACGAAACCATTTTAAATCAGCGTCTTGATGATATTGATGCTCTCATGGCTGATATGATTTCTGAGATTAATAACAATGCTTCTACTATCGGAGCTACGATAGAATCTCAGGCTGATAAGGTTGGCTATACTTTGTCTGAGTCTATGAATACAATTTGGCTGTCTGGTAATGGCAGTATCTCAAGCGTAATTACAATGTATGGTACTAAGTTTGACACAGCTCTGACTACTACCAACACTGCTCTTGGATATATCAATACCAATATCCAGAATATGATTACTCAGCTTAATAAGATTGCTGGCACAAAGATAAAGGCTGCTGGTGTTTCTTCTGCTGCAACTGAGAAGCCAACGCCAAAGCCCTCTTCTACTCCTACTCAGCAGCAACAACAGCAACAGCAGAAAAAACAAGTCACTGTTGGTGGTACGATTAACGCTGGTGGTGCTAGAATTTACGCAGACTCTTATGGTAATGGTGGCGGCAGACAGACGTTTGGCAGCGACCCAATCTACACTGTTCTACAGGAACGCAATGGTTATATCTTAACTCGTTGGCACAAGCTTTCAAGTGGATATACTGGTTGGTTTAAGAAATCTGATGTTAGCGCATACGCACTTGGCGCTAAGAATATCAGAAACAATGAGATGGCTTGGACTCAGGAAGATGGTTCCGAGATGATTATGCGCCCATCTGACGGAGCTATCTTGACTCCTCTTGCCAAGAATGATAGCGTGCTTACATCTGCTGCAAGCTCTAATATCTGGAATATGGCAAACAATCCATCTGACTTTATCAAGGACAATCTTGACCTTGATAAGATTGATACTGGTGCTAATGTTGGGAATAAGACAACATACACTCAGAATCTTGACAAGGTTGTATTTAATCTGCCTAATGTCAAGAATTATGACGAACTGCTTAAGTCTATGCAGCATGATAAGAATTTTGAGCGTCTTATCATGTCTATGACTATTGACCCCATTGCAGGTAAGAGCAGCTTAGCAAAGGGCAAGGCGATTCGTTAATCCCCGAAGGCTACGGGTTGGTATAGCCGAAGAATATAGCCTACTTGTTGAGTGGGGAGTGGTTTATATCCACTCCCCTTCTCTTTTGTTTGAAACGAGGTAGAAGTATGAATACTGGAAAAAGAAATAGAAAATCGAATATTAAAAGTAGAATCATTGAGAGACAGACAAATGAAATTGAATCTCTCAAGAAAAGAATCTCCGAGCTTGAAATAGATTGCGATGAGAAGGATGAGCTAATTAGTTCAGTAGATTCTCTTCGTGTTGAAATGGAACAAATCGTTGAAGACCTTAAGAGCAAAGGCGAGGTTTACGATAAACTTGTCGGAGAATTAACTGAAATGAAGAAGATTATGAATGAAGAGGTCTTTAAGGGTAGATGGAATATCATTCGTTTTCTTTTAAAATAAATATAACTTCGAGCGATTGGAGGTGTGTCGGTGAAAGCATATGACTTTGAATACGATGGTGTCAAGCTGAGCGATCTTGGGTTTATTATTTGCAAGTTTGATTCAAGCGATGTCGATACAATAGATAATGGTTCGCAGATAACTTTTAATACTGTACCGACCTTGAACGGAATGAAGCATGAATTAACGAGTTCTACATATGAAGATTGTCTTAATACGACCTTTCAGATATGTAAGAACAAGTGCGATTCCAATCAAACCGATACAGTTTCATTCGATGAGATGCGTAACATCATGTCTTGGTTGAACAGAAAAGGTTTCCATAAATTTAGATTACTTGACGATGAATATTCGGGTGTCTATTTTGAAGCTTCATTTAATGTAAGCAGAATTGAAGTTAACGGTATGATTTATGGGTTTGAGCTTGAGATGTTTACCAATAGACCATTCGCCATAAGAGAGCCTATTGTCACTACAATTAAGAATAGTTCAGATAATGGTATAAATGTTATCTACAATGAGTCTGATGAAGAAGGCTGCATTTATCCCGATATGGAAATCACCATAGAAAAAGACGGTGATTTTACAATGAAGAACTCTTTTAATAATAGAGTGATGAGAATTGCAAATTGTAAAACAGGAGAAGTTATCAAAGTGTCATATCCAGTGATTAGCTCTTCTTTGGATTCTCATAAGATACAGAACGATTTCAACTGGTCTTTCTTTAGATTAGAGAATACATTTAGAAACAAAAAGAATAAAATAACGCTGTCTCTACCATGTGTTGTTAGGATAACCTATTCACCTATAGTTAAGGTCACTATATAATTGGGGTGGTTTATATGGCTATAAAGATTGACTTTGACGCTGCTCATAATCCACAATCACCAACGATTATATTGGCAAAAAAGAATGGCGATAAACTTGGTCGAATAGACGCTGTTGAAATAGAATCAATTGATTCGATGAATGACGCTGCTGAGATATCGTTCAAGGTATATAAAACAGTAGATGAAAATAAGAACAATTTGTGGGATGAGATTATCAATTTTAGGCTTATATATTGTTTAGAGTGGAATCAATGGTTTGAGATTACAGTTGAGACAGATGAAGATACTCAAACGGTCAAAACTGTGACTGGTACTAATCTTGGATGCGCCGAATTGTCTCAAATCATGCTATATGATATTGAAATTAACACTGAAGACGATATCGCAAGAGAAGATTATGATAAAGACCATCCGACTATTTTCTATAATCCAGATAGACCAAGCTCCTCTCTTTTACATAGGCTGATGGAAAAAGCTCCGCACTATACAATCAGGCATGTTGATTCTACAATTGCAAAGATTCAAAGAACGTTTTCTTTTGATAACAAATCTATTTATGATGCTTTTCAAGATGTTGCAGAAGAAATTAAATGCCTGTTTGCGTTTGATGTTAATGCAGATAAGTATGGTAATTTAAATAGATCCGTTTCTGTTTATGACCTTGAATCAAATTGTCACGAGTGTGGGTACAGAGGTGAGTATACGGATGTATGCCCTAAGTGCGGCAGCTCGGATATTGACGAGGGCTATGGTGAAGATACGACTATATTTGTAACGTCTGATGAGATTGCAGATAGCATTAACATGTCATCTGATACTGATTCTATCAAGAATTGTTTTAAGCTTGAGGGCGGAGACGATTTAATGACGGCTACCATTAGAAACTGTAATCCTAATGGTAGTGATTATATCTGGTATATTTCTGACGATACTAAATATGATATGTCAGATGAGCTTGTTAAAGCTATTGATTCTTACAACAAGCTATATGCAGAGTATCAGAATGATTATGTTTATTTGAGCGATAAAGAAGATATCGTTAATAGATATAATGCACTCGTGGTTAAGTACAGTTCTAAAAGTATATATCTTAAATCGTCAGAAGATGAAAGATTGTTCAGTTCAAAAAATGAGCATCTTGCAATCAAAAAAGAAGTTGGGTATAACAACGATATTCAAGAGATTGAGTTACCAGTAAAAGGCTATCCTGCTTTGATGAATGCTTATTATAATACGATTGATTTAGGGCTGTATCTTACGAGTGGGCTGATGCCGACTGTTGAGATGAGTGATACCAATGCTGAGAAAGAAGCCGCTAAACTCACAGTGGCGAACATCTCCCCTGTTGCCGTGGAAAAAATAGACAACATATCTGTAGCCACAGCGGATAGCGTTGTTCTTTCTATGGCAAAGGTTGTTGTTGATTCAACTAGATATAGAGTTAAAGTACATGATGGCTCCACTCTTTCTGGTTCAAAGCCAAATCCAACAAGAATATGGACTGGTTGCTTTGATGTGACTAATTATTCTGATGAAGAAGATAAGTTTACAAGCAAAGAAATAAGCGTAACGATAAATAGCGATTATGAAACTTTTATTAAGCAGAAGATTGACAAAACTCTTGCAAAGGAAGATAGCGAGAACAAATATGGAATTTCTGAATTATTTGATATTGACGGCTCGTTGGATGATTTTAAAAAGGAATTGCAAAAGTATTGTCTAAATAGGCTCATTTCTTTTCATGATGCTTGTCAGAGCTGTATAGACATTCTCGTTGAGCAAGGCGTTAACGAGGGGGCTTCGTGGTCTAAAGAGTTATATGATAAACTTTACACTCCATATATCGACAGAATGAACGCCATTGAAGCAGAGATGAAGGTTCGTCAAGATGAGATTTATCTAATATCTGGTAGGCGTGATGACGATGGGGATTTGAAAGAGTATGGTCTACAGAACTATATTATCGAGGAAAAAGATAAGACGCAAGACATCCTTAACTTCCAGCAGTATCTAACGAATTATAATGCTGGCGGCGTTAATTTGTGGCTTGAATTTTGCTCGTTCCGTAGAGAAGATAAATATTCTAATGAGAATTATATTTCAGACGGTCTTAACAATGCCGAGTTGTTTGAGAAGGCAAACGAGTTTATCAGCGTTGCCAACGATGAAATATATAAGTCTTCTGAATTGCAGACTACAATCAGCGCAGACCTAAAGAATCTTTTGCTTATCGATAAATTCGCGCCGTTGGTTAATGATTTTGCTATCGGTAATTGGCTTAGGGTTATGGTTGACGATAAGCTATATAAACTTAGATTAATTGAATATACCGTAGATTATGATGACTTAGACAATATTTCGGTTGAATTCTCTGATGCCGTCAGAGTTAAGAGTTCAGTCAAGAGTATCAAGGGCGTTATAGACCAAGCTTCTTCAATGGCTACATCTTATAGCTATGTGCAAAGACAGGCTAAACAGGGTGAAAAGGGAACTTCTGTTGTAAATAATTGGATTGATAACGGTCTTGATGTAACCCATACAAAGATTGTCGGTGGTTCTGATAATCAGACACAATCATGGGACAATCACGGTATGTTGTTTAGAAAGTTTGACGAAGTATCAAATGATTATGAACCTACACAGATGAAGATTATTAACTCAACGATTGCTATTACCGATGATAATTGGGCTACGACAAAGACGGCTATAGGCAAATACTATTATACCGATCCCGATACTGGTGACACAGTGAGTGCCTATGGTATCAATGGCGAAACAATTATCGGTAAATTATTCTTAGGTAAGAATATTGAACTTCAGAATGATGCTGGAACATTGATATTCAATGAAAATGGACTAGAGGTAAGCCACGGCAAAAACAAGGTGTCTATCAGCCCTAGCAACAAAGAAGTCATCAATATTACCAGCGACAAAGATTCTGTATTCAATGTTAACGATGAGGGCAGGCTCTACATCAGCGGCGATATTATGGCCCGAAGTCTAGAGCTTGATACTGGTGTTAAGATTGACTCTGGCGTTATCGTTAACTTAGCAAAGATTGCTACGTCTGGTAGCTATACCGCCTTGATTGGCGATAAGTCTAAGAGCGGTCAAGTGCTGTCTCTTGACGATAAGGATAAAGTAGTTGCGAAGCAGTTGACTTGTAGTGATATATCTGATTTGGCATCTGTTGCTAAGTCGGGAAGTTACAATGATTTAAAAGATATGCCATCGCTAAAGTCGGTTGCCACTTCTGGAAAGTATACTGATTTGACTGGCGATAGCTCTGAAGCTGGTAAATTATTATATGTTGATACAGATGGTTCCGTGACTACAATTACGATAGATAAGCTGAAAGAGCTTTTGGGTATATAAGAATTCGTGGTGATGTTGTGAATAGACGTGTTAATAAAGTAATTGTTATTTTTATCGTTGCTGTTTTAGCATCATTCATGATTATGTTTGTTTCATGTAATGGCGCGAAACAGAATACCGTTGTAGAACATGATGTTGAAGTACCGATATTATACGATAAGCCAGCGAAGTATGTTTTTGACGAAAAGCAGGATTTACAAATGCCCGAGCTTCCTACTGGCTGCGAAGCGACTGCGCTTGGAACATTATTGCGAATGAACGGTATAAACGTAACTAAGTTCGATGTTGCCGATGCTATGCCTAAAAGTGACGGAAGCGATTTCGTGTACAGCTTTTGGGGAAATCCGTATAGCGCCACAGATGGATGGGCTTGTATGGCACCGTGTTCTGTAATAACCGCAAATAAATTTTTAAAAGATACCAGTAAGGTTGCAGTTGAATATACTGGCACAGACTTGACTGATTTGAAGTTCCCATCTGCCGTATGGGTAACTATGTATTTAAATGACCCAGTGCCGTCAAGTTATGAGTCAAATGGATATAGGCTATTTAGGAATCCGCATTGCGTTGTCGTTGAAAGAATAGAACTAGATAGCGTATATGTTATTGACCCTCTTGTCGGCGAAGTCGCGTATCCGCTTGAGAGGTTTAATAGTGTATATAAAGAGCTTGGATGTCAGGCAGTGTATATAGAAACAGCAAAGAAATAATTTGATTGGCGGTGATTATCTATGAATTATATATCTGATAGAGATTATAACGCTCAGATGAAAGCTATTAAAAGAATGAATCAGAGCAAAGAACGAGAAATAAAGCTGCGCGAAGAAAGAGAAAAGTACAGTTTTAAGTTCAAGATGCCGTCAACCAGTAAGATTGTTTTATTTGTATCTTTGATAATATGCTTACAGATTATATTCTTCTGCGAACGACTTATGGTTGAACTTAAGGATACAAGCGCATTGTATGTGTTGTTAGGCATTCCAGCTGCAATGGCTCCAATAATCTGGGCTTATTTCAGTAAGGCCAAGGCCGAGAACACAAAAAATGGCATAGTTTATGAAACCGCTATGCGCAATCAGACTGGTTCAGAAGATGAATCATGTGATGACGTACCAAATGATCCGTCATTTTAAGGAGTGATTTTATGAACGTTGATTTCAATGCTTTATATGCTATTCAGAATTTTCTTCAGTTGGTTAACGATAACTGGACTGTAATCATTGTTATCGTAGCCCTTATCATCTCTATTGATAAAAAGGCGAAAGAGTTTTTCAGCAAGTCAGATGACGAAAAGATTGCAATTGCCAAAAAGCAGGTTCAGGAGACTATGCTGAAACTGATTACTGATGCCGAGATTGATTGGCAGGATTATAAGAAAGCCGGTTCTGTCAAACGCGCTCAGGTAATCGAGGAGATTTTCGAGAAGTACCCAATTCTATCAAAGGTTACAGACCAAGAAGCGTTGATTGCTTGGATTGATGAAACCATTGATGACGCTCTTAAGACAATGAGAGAGGTATTCACTGAAAACAAAACTGTTGAAAGTGAGGTCAAGTAATATGAGTATTTCTAACTGTGGACATGATGAACGCAATAGATATAGCGGCGGTCAGGCTGGCGATCAATCTAAGACAGAATGGCATATTCGTCCTTGGTGGAATGACAATTGGAACGTAGTTCTTAGACATCCAGACGCAAAGACTCGCAATCTTATTGCAGATATGGCTATCAAGGCTGCTCAGAATAACTTGGTCGGTTATGACCAGAATGAGCGCCTTACATTTTGGAATCATCTAAAGGCATCCAATTACGACCCTGCCCAGATTACAGTTAAATGTGAAGCAGACTGCTCTAGTGGCGTTGCTGCAATTGTAAAGGGCGCTGGTTATCGTCTCGGTAATGCGGCTATGCAGAATGTAAATGTAAGTATTACCACTTGGAATGAGAAAAATGCTCTTAAGGCTGCTGGTTTCCAAGTGCTTACTGATTCTAAGTATCTTACAAGCGATGCCTATTTGCTTGCTGGTGATATTCTGCTTAATGAGAGTCGGCATACGGCAATCAATGTAACAAATGGAAGTAAGTCTGGTGGCTCTTCTACTGCCGCTGCTCCATCTGCGCCAGCTTCATCTGGTAAGCTGTCGGTTGATGGATATTGGGGCGTTGCGACAACAAAGGTGCTTCAGAAGAGACTTGGAACCATTGTCGATGGCATTGTGAGCGGTCAGGACGCTAACAACATGGCTTCTGTAAATCGCGGAGGTCTTGAGCGCTCTTCGTGGAAGACTGGCAGAGGTGGCTCTAATATGGTCAGAGCGCTACAGAGAAGGATTGGCGTAACTGCCGATGGTTATTTCGGAAAGAATACATGCAAAGCCTTACAGCGTTATCTTGGAACCACTCAGGATGGCATTGTAAGCGCACCGTCTTCTATGGTTAAGGCATTGCAGCGCAAGTTGAATGCTGGCTCGTTTTAAATATAACAATTAAATATATATGCAAATATAGGGAGGACTTCAACCACTCCTCCCTTATCTTTTTTTAATATACTAGAACGCCAACATCGAATGAAAGGCAGCGTAAATGTAAATGCTTAATTATATAGAATATCTTAATGTACCATCTCAAATAGCGATTGCCTTGATTGCTGTGTTGTTTGTTCTTCAGCTTATTGGTGAATTTTTAAACTTTAAAGGCAAGGCAGTCCCAGAGATTATGAGCATAAGAAAGTATTTCGCAAGAAAGAAATCCGAGCGCAAAGTAATTAGAGAATTACCAAACACGATACAAGATTTAAAAAATATAGTTAACAATATTGACAAGCACTATAATGCAGATAATATCTCTATGAGAGATAAATGGATTGATAGTGTTAACAATAAACTTATGATGGAAGATAAACTTGTACGTGACTTAGATAAAAAACTTGATGAAGCGAATAAAGATATAGTGTCTATTCTTGTCGATAATAAAAGAGATACTATTATAGATTTTGCATCAAGGGTTTCGAATTCTAGTGTCCTTGTCACCAAAGAGCAGTTTAATAGAGTTTTTAAACTATATAAAGAATATGAAGACCTTATCAGTAAGAATGGTCTGACTAATGGAGAAGTAGATATTGCATACCGCATTATCGTTGAATCATATGAAGAGCACTTATCTAATCATACGTTCATTGAAGATACTCGCGGTTGGTAACAAATATACAATGAATGTTTTATGAAATGAGGTGTCTTTATGGCTTATGTGATTTTAGTAAATGAAGACAATACTTTGACTGCAAGCAAAAAGGAACGCATTATGCAAAGGTCAAAGTTGTTTAATAATCTATGGTTTCTTGCTGAACCAACATACAACGGTTACGATATGAGCGCCTGTACTGTTGTTATGGAATATATTTTACCTATCAGTAAGAAGTACCATAGTGATATTCTTGAGCTTTCAGAAGATGGGTATCAGGAATATCTAAAATATGTTGTTCCAATTGACAGCAAGCTAACTGCTGAGACTGGCGAAGTTGAACTACAGCTTACTTTTATCTATAGCGATTTAGATGAAAATGGTAAAAGTGTTCAGCGTGTTCGCAAGACTTCTACCGCAAAGTTAAATATCATTCCTATTAGCGCATGGAGCGACATTATCCCAGATAGCGCTCTTGGTGCGCTTGACCAGAGAATTATCAAGATGGACGCTCAAATCAAAGAGCTTCTTGATCTTGGTGACGCATATGATGCAGCTAAGGCAGATAATATTGCGTATGACGCGGACAAGCAGACGCTACAGCTTCTATCTGGTGAGAATAAGATTGGCGATGAAGTTTCTCTTAATGTTGATGGTAGCGCCGATGGAACTACTGCCGTTGACTTCTCAGACCTTGGGGTTGGCACAGGCGTTGCAAAGCTGTTAGCAGATAGCCGTAAGGTTGTCAGTTTCTAAATACACTTATATTTATTGAATAATATGAGGGTGATTTGTCATCCTCTTTTTTATTATTGTTTGAAAGGAGGATGACAATGGGTTTATCTTTTAAAGACTCGTTAAACAAAGTTAAAGAAAATAATAATGCGAGAATGATAAATAATAACATTTCTCCTATGTCTCTTGATGATGATGTGCCAGCATATGATGACATCTCTCTTACATCTCTTGATGATGAATCCGCTGTCGCTGCGACTTCTGATTCATTAGAAGGTTGGACTCGTAGCAGTAATTACCTATATTACGAAGAGTATTCAGATGATAACATTTCAAATGTTGACGATTTGAAGAATGTCTTAATCGACAAGAAACAAGTCAACCTTACGCAAGAATCGAATTCTCAGTATATCCCATTTAAGATGCCGCGCAGATATGATGGCTTTGACCTTCTCAATACGACCATCATTATTCATTATGTTAATAAAGACGGATATGAAGACCGCAGTAATGTTGTAAACGTATATTACAATGAAGAGTATATTAGATTTGGTTGGCTTGTCAATAAGAATGCAACAGCCGTTGAAGGTACTCTTGAGTTTGAGATTATTGCATCTGGTGTAAACTCAAAAGGCGATGAGTATGTATGGAAGACAAAGCCGAATAATCAGCTAAGCGTGCTTAAGTCTCTTGCTGGCAATGGAGCTATCGAGCCTGATAACACATGGATTACTAGCTTCATGACTCAGGTGAATGAGAAGGTTGCAGAAGCTCAGCGTTATGCGCAGGAAGCCAAAACAACCGTTGATGGTATTTCTGATTATGCCGATAAAGCAGAAGCGTCTGCCAATAAAGCGCAGCAGGCGGTTGATACGGCAAAGACCCAGCTTGAGGGAACAGTCAGCGATGCTGTAAACAACAAGGTCGATGCCGCTTTGTCATCTTATTATACCAAGAAGCAGGTTGACGATATCGTTCACAATATCGATATCTCAGACCAGCTTGACGAAGTGAAGCAGCAGATTGCCAATCTTGATGGTCTTGCTAAATTCAACGTCACATATGATGGCAGTAAAATGACATTCTATAATGGCGAAACCGTGATGAAGGAAATTGCAATCACGAGTAACCCAACTGAGGAATGGATTAATAATTACACTGCTTCTATTGAAGGCAAGATTAATACAGCTAAGTCTGAAATTCAAAGCAGCGCAGATGAGAAGTTTGCCACAAAAGCAAGTCTGAATTCTGCAAATGCAAATATCTCTGCGGTTACATCTACTGCAAACGCGAACAAGGAAAATGTTGCCAAGCTTGGTGATAAGGTTGCCAAGTTTGAGGAGACTGTTAATGGTCTTGATACTTCGCCTCGTTTGACATATGATGCCACATATGATGAAGAACAGACTTACACTCTTTGGGAAATCCAAAATGAGGGCAAAGAGAACGAGAAGAAAGAGCCGAAAGCTCAGTTCAAGATTCAAGGTGGCGGCGGTGGCGGCGGCACCAGCAGCATCTTGAAGATTACATATATTACCACGACTCCTGTTGTTGCGACATTAGACGATAAGATTATCATCAAATATAATTTCTCAAGAACAGATTCCTCTGGTGACGTTGGTGGCGATGGTACTGCAACGTGGAAGGTTGACGGCTCTATCGTTGCTACGAATACCGCTGCATCTGGTGAGAACTCTTTTGATATCACCGACCATATCACAGTAGGTACACACAAGGTCAACCTTAGCATCGTTGACGATGCTGGCAGTCTTGTAACTAAGACTTGGACTGTTCAGAGGGTTGATGTAAGACTTGAATCTTCATTTAACGATACCTTTACGTATCCCATTGGCAAAGTCTCTTTTGACTACACTCCATATGGTGCCATTCAAAAGAGGGTACACTTTGTTTTAGACAGCAAAGAAATCGGAACTGTGGATACCACTGTGTCTGGCGTTCCTTTGGCGTATGAGCTTCCTGCTCAGACACATGGCGCTCATCTGCTCGAAGTGTATATGACGGCAGAGATTAATGGTAAGGCTATTGAATCTAATCATATCGTTAAAGATGTTATTTGGTATGACTCGACAAGCAATAAGCCAGTAATTGGATGCGTTAATCAGAAGTTTACAGCTAAGCAGTACGACACGGCTAACATTGTGTATACCGTATACGACCCGTCTACTGAAACTCCACAGGTTACACTTGCCGTTGATGGAAAGACCGTCTCTACGCTGACAATCGATAGTAATACTCAGACGTGGCAGTTTAAGCCCTCTGATGTTGGCACACATACTTTGACAATCACTTGTCGTGACACTGTTAAGACACTAGCCGTAACAGTTGAGAAGCTTGATATTGATGTTCAGCCTGTTACAGCTGGTCTTGCATTTGACTTCAATCCAGTCGGTAAGTCTAATAACGACACTGACAGACTGTGGTCTGATGGCGATGTCGCAATGACTGTATCTGATAACTTCGACTGGGTTAATGGCGGATATCAACTTGATGACAATGGCGACCAATACTTTGGCGTTAAGGCTGGTACTACGGCAACCATTTCCTATAACCTTTTTGCAGATGATGCAAAAAGGAACGGTAAGGAATTTAAGTTAATCTTCAAGACAACAAATGTTGCCAAGAGCAATGCCACGTTCTTGACCTGTCAGTCTGGCACGACATCTAATGTCGGTCTTCAGATGAATGTACATGAAGCATACATTAAATCAAGTGCAAAGTCTTTGTATATCCCGTATAGCGAGGAAGATGTTATCGAATGGGAGTTCAATATCAATAAGGATACGGACATTCCAATTGTTATGTCTTATGAAGACGGTACGCCGTGCCGTCCTATGAGTTATACTGGTGATTATTCATTTACTCAGGATACTCCTGTGCCAATTACCATTGGTTCTCCTGATTGCGATGTTTTGATTTATCGTATGAAGGCGTATAATACAAGCCTTACAAGTTCTGCAATTCTGTCTAACTTTATTGCCGATGCCCGTACTGCAACTGAGATGATTGCTCGCTATACACGCAATCAGATTTATGATGAGAACAAGCTTTTGACTCCTGAGTCTGTTGCCAATGCCTGCCCCAATATGCGTGTTATCAAGATTGAAGCTCCGCACTTCACAAATAACAAGAAAGACTTTGTAGGCAATACGTCTTTTGAGTGCATATATAAGAATGGTGACGCGGTTCTCGACAATTGGAAGTTTGAGAATTGCTATCATAGTGGACAAGGTACTACTTCAAATGAGTATGGTGCAGCTGGTCGTAATATCGATCTTATTGCTGGTTTTGATGGTAAGCATCAGGTTACTAGTAAGATTGAGCTAGACCCGAATTACATTACAAAGCTTACTCTTGGCGATGGCAGTGTCGTTACTGACGGCTCTGGCAAGATTGCCCTTACTAGAACCTCTGTACCTAACAACTGGTTTAACGTAAAGGTTAATATCGCAAGCTCCGAGATGGTGAACAACGCATATCTTCAGAAGAGATATAATGATTATATCCCATATGCTACTCCTGCAACTCGTAGAGATTCTAAGATTAAGAACGACATGGAGTTCGTTAACTGCGTTGTGTTCATTAAAGAAAGCGACACAGATTTAACTACACACAGGGAATTCCAAGATACCTCATGGCATTTCTACGCCTTAGGCAACATCGGTGACTCTAAGAAGACAGATGTTACAAGAGCGTATGACCCAGACGATATGAAAGAATTCGCTGTTGAGATTAGCGATAATACATTGCCTAATTCCATCTTCCAAACTGGCGTTGCCAATCCTGATGGTTCTATGAAATATCCTATCACAAAAGCTGAATGGGTTGCTGGCAATACAGCATATGATGCTTTGTATAATGATTGGGATGGTTCGTTTGAGTTTAGGTACGATTGTTGCGGAGACTCAAAAGACGGCGAAGCTATTTCAAGCAGCGAGGAAAAGACTAAAATCAGAACGAAGAATAAACAGATTTGGCGAGACTTCTATGAGTTCGTAATTACATCTACAGATGAGGAATTCAAGAACAATCTCAAGAATTGGTTTATTGTTGATTCTGCTACATACTTCTATCTATTCACGCTTAGATATACGATGATAGACAACAGAAGTAAGAATACCTTCTGGCATTGGGCTAAGCATTATATTACAACGGCAGAAGCGGCAACGCTTGGCGATAAAGCTGCTTACTATACTATTGACGATGATGCTGCTGGAATCAATAACGGATATCGTTTTGACCTTTGGGACTACGACAACGACTCGGCTTTGGGTATTAACAACAGCGGTGAGCTTACCATGACTTACGGCAAGGAAGATACCGACTATCGCACAGACGGAGACAAGTCTTCTGGCTATATCTTCAATGCCGCTGAGTCTGTATTCTTCTGTCGTGTTCGTGACCTGATGGGTTCTGAGCTTCAGAAGATGTATGTAAGCCGCGAAAGCAAAAACTGTTGGAGCGCTTCTTCTCTTATCAATCAGTTTGATGAGAAGCAGAATGAGTGGTGTGAAGAGCTTTGGCGTGTTGATTATGTGCGTAAGTACGAACGTCCTTATAAGGATGGCAATACGCGCTTCCTTGAACAGATGATGAATGGCAAGAAGAAGTATCAGCGCAGACAGTTCGAGCGCGACCAAGAGATGTATATGGCAACTAAGTTCATCGGTAATACCGCTACATCTGACCAGATTATGTTTAGATGTAATACGCCAAAGGATGCCGTTGTTGCGCCTAACTATACTCTTCATTTAACGCCATTTGCCGATATGTATCTGTCTGTAATGTTCGGCAACTCTTCTCCTACTCAGGTGAGAGCCAAGGCTGGCAAGCAGTATGATATCACATGTCCATATGATACGATGGATGATACCGCCGTGCTTATCTATGGCGCATCTAGGATTCAGTCTGTCGGCGATGTGTCTGCTTGCTATATTCATGACAATGACTTCTCTAAGGCTGAAAAGCTAAAGGAGCTTATTATCGGCAACGCGACAGAAGGTTATTCTAATACCTTCTTGACAAATCTCGTTATCGGCAACAACAAGCTTCTTGAGAAACTTGATATCAGAAACACACCCAATCTTGTAAGCAGCTTGGACTTCTCAAAGTGCATGAACCTTGAGGAACTTTATGCTTCTGGCTCTGGCCTGAAGGGTGTCCTGTTTGCAAGCGGCGGTAGTATCAGATTGGCTCAGCTACCTAATACGCTTACGTCTATCAACATGAAGAATCTGATGTATCTGACAAATCTTTCTATTGCTGGATACGATTCAATCTCTACGCTTATCATAGAGAACTGCGACACGATAGATGTTAAAGACCTGCTCAATAAGGCTAGGAACGTAAACAGAGTTCGAATCACTGGTATCGATTGGACTCTAGAGGACACGTCTCTTCTTGAGAGAATCTACAAGATGGCTGGCATCGATAAGAACGGATACAATGTCGATAGGGCTGTACTGGCTGGCACTGTACATGTTCCAATTGTAAAGCAGCAGCAGTTGTATGATTATCAGGAAGCATGGCCTGACTTAGAGATTGTATTCAATACAATGGTTGAACAGTTTATCGTCAAGTTCGTAAATTATGATGATAGCGTTCTTGACACTCAGTATGTTGATAAGGGCGGCAATGCCGTTGACCCGACAACAAGAGCTGACAACCCTATTGATACGCCTACAAAGCCAAGCTCGGTAAGTACAGACTTTACATTTAAGGGCTGGGATTTGCCGTTGACTGCTATCTTCAGCGATAGAACGATAAAGGCAACGTATAGTGAAACTACTAGACGCTATACCATTAAGTATGTCTCTCACGGTGTAACGCTTCAGGAGTCTACTGGTCTATATGGCGAGAACGTTGAGTACACTGGTGCAATCCCAACTTATACCCTTGAGGAAAATGCATATAAATATTATATGTTCGATAGATGGGATAAGAGCGGCTTTGTCGATGGAGATAAGACTGTAAATGCAATCTTCGATACGTTTACATATGCACCAGATGCACTTGCTGGCAAAGAGCTGAGCGCTATGCGCCCAGTTGAGATTTATGCCATTACTAAGCTTGGTGTTGATAATTCTGGCGCAGAGATTCAGGCTGGCGATGCATATTCATTTAACATGGGATATGATATTGACTATGATGATATCACATCGAAGACGGTTATCTCTGATAAAACCGTCTTTGCTGGTAAGAATTATGTCGATACTGGAATTAAGCTTTTCGATACCGACAAAGATTTCGTACTGGCAATTGACTATAAGTTCTTAAACGGCACGCCTGAAAAGAGTGTAATTGCCCAGTGCTTCCAGTCAAACGGTTCAAATGGATTTAAGCTGTGGTCTAATGGTGGAATCAAGACGAGCTGGGGTACGTCCTCGACTAGCACTGGTTCTATCGGCAACCGCGATATGGTTGTGCTTAGACATAAAAAGGGCGATAATAATATCTATGTATATTATTCTAACCTTAATGGCAATGAGCCAGAAATTGTAAAGCTTGATAGAACAAAGTCAACAATCATAGACAGCACCCTTGTGTTCGGTTGCTCTAAGGCTGACGATGGCGCATATGAGAACTATGCTGTCGGCAATGTATATTGGAGCAAGATTTGGTATGAAGACCTTGGCGATACGGTATGCAAGAAGCTGGCGAGCTGGACACATGAGAATGTGGCGCTTGAGGTATGCAGCTTCAAGAAGTATTATCTAAGCAACGAGCCGTCTAAGCGCTGTACATTCAGCTTGCTCGCAAAGCACCTCCTTGATAGGAAGCGTGTATTCAATGAAAACGGAAGCAACGCTGGCGGCTGGACTGACTCTGACCTGAATAGTTTTTTGAATACAAGATTCTATGAAGCATTGCCTGTAAAGATCAAGCTTCTCATTAAGCAGGTTACGGTTAACTCCTCTATCGGTAACGGCTCAAAGGAGCTAAGCGCGGCTCAGTGCTACATCTCAATTCCTGCCGCTATCGAGCTTAGCAATTCATATGAGGTCAGCGGAGAGCCGTTTGTCAACGAGGGTGAAATCATTTCCTATATGACATCCAATGACGCTAGAAAGCGTGCGACTGTCGATGGAGATTACATACCTTATTGGACTCGTTCACAGAATATTTCGTATACAAACTATATCTATACGATAAATGAGCAGGGCGACCTATATGGATTCAATACTGCTGGAACGCAAAACGGCGTATTGATTGAGATTTCTTTCTAATTATATTGCAGGGGTGTCGCTGAAATATGCGGCACCCTTTTTAATGAGGTGAGCGCATGTTCTACAAGGTCGTAAAAGACGATAAAGTTGTTGATGTGCTTGACAGGCTCATATACCTAAAGTATCAGGAGAAGTATGACCGTATGATATTCTGTGACGAAGAGGATGCGCAGGCTATCTATTCTTCTGATGGCAAACATATTTGGCATGAGGAATCATTATATCTAATTCCAGTTGACGGGTATGATACTGTTCGATTGGAAGAGATTGATGAATACGAATATGAACAGCTGAAGGTTCTTAATATGAAGACCCCAGAGGAAATTATTGATGCATACACGGCTATGCTGTTAAGCGATGGGGTGATTTAGATGAATCAGTTTGTAGAGTCTTTAAAGCGCCTATATGACAACCATACCATTAAAGAGACAAAGGTTGTTTCTTTATACAATAACAATAAAATAACTAAAGATGAAATGGCATATATCTTGGGAAAATAGATATGTGCCGCCCTTCCTTTTGAAAAATGGTCGATATGACTGTTTTAATATGTAACTGCTAACACAATAAAAGGAGGTACTGTATGGCGATTAAATCAAAGAATGCATTCGGTAGCAAGGCTAATATCGAGACTGCGAAAACCAATGGCATGATTGATGAGTATGATATTCTCTATCTTGACGATGGCGAAATCGCTTGGCTAGACAAAACCAAGAATACTGTCATCAACACCCCGCGCACTCAGAGCGACATTGTTGTCTCTTCTGTCGATAGCTTTGATGAAACGGATGGAAACAAGATTGCCGCTGGTAAGACGCTAGAGGAAGCTATCAAGATTGTTGCCAATTCCGTTCTGCCGAAGGCTCAAGAGAAAACCCTACAGTCTGCAAAAGACTATGCTGACACCGTTGCTGGCGGGAGTGTTGACGTAGTAGAGTTTTAGCCCTAGTTTTGGAGGTAATAAAATATGGCAGATATGGCGAATAAAGCCCCAATGTCGGTCGTTGTGACTACCTCCGAAAGACTGTCTAGTTTGTTGATTCAGAATGGTCGGCTTGTCTTCGTAAAAGACAAATGCAGAATTGCATTTGACTGGGATGGCAAGAGGACATTCTATAACCAAATTACGGAGTTGGAAACAGATTATGAGAGAGCTTCAATGCCCTCTCCGCTCGATGGATACTATTTTGTTATCGAAACTGCTATTCTTTGGCGATACGATAACGACTGGATTCAGATAACATCTAAGCCAGATGATATAGTGTTCATAGGCGCTGAACTGCCAGAATTGGGGCAAGCCAAAGAAAAAACATTATATGTTGACAAAACAAAAAAAGAAATATCTGTTTATGACAAAACCGCGAACTCATATGTCGTGGTAGCGAACAAGACAGATGGTTCTGGTGGCGGATCTATTGATACCGCTACCAACAATGATATTGACTCTCTTTTTAAATAGGAGGAAAATTTATGGCTGAAAAGAAGTATATTGACCTTACTGGCCTTGCTCATTATGATGAGAAGATTAAGGCTGCTATTGATTCCAAGGATGCCGCTACCCTTAAGTCTGCTAAGGATTATGCTGATAGTCTTGCTGGTAATTACGATGCCGCTGGTACTGCCGAGACTAAGGTTCAGGAGCTTGCCAACGGTCAGGTGAAGACCAACACCGCCGCTATCACCAAGCTCAATGGTGATGCCAAGACCGATGGTTCTGTCGCTAAGGCTGTTGCCGATGCTCAGGCTGGTCTTGAGACTAAGATTTCTGCTGCCGATGCTAAGGCTGCTGGCGCTCAGACTGCCGTTGACAATCTTAAGACTTATGTCGGCACTATTCCCGAGGGTGCTACCTCTAAGGATGTCGTGTCTTATGTAAATGAGAAGACCGCTGGCATTGCAACCGATGCTTCTCTTGGCGCACTCAAGAAGCGCGTAGATACTGCCGAGGGCGATATTAAGACTGCTAAGGCTGACATTACAGCTCTTCAGGGTCGTGCTGATGCCGTTGAGGGCAAGGTTGCTGCTCTTGTCGGTGAGGATGCTGGTAAGTCTGCTCGCACAATCGCTAACGAGGAGCTTACTAAGCAGCTCATTCCCGAGGGTGCCAAGGAGAGCCTTGATACGCTACAGGAGATTGCCGCTTGGATTCAGAAGCACCCCGATGATGCTTCTGCTATGAACGCCGCCATTAGCGCTCTTAAGACCAAGGTTGGCGATATCCCCGAGGGTGCTACCTCTACTACAATTGTTGCTTACATCAAAGAGCTTGTTGATGCCGAGAAGGTTCGCGCTACTGGTGCCGAGGGCGGTCTTGATACTCGCGTGAAGGCTGTTGAAGCTAAGCTTGGTAGCGGTGAGGGTTCTGTTGCAAAGCAGATTGAAGCTGCTGTTAAGGTAGAGACTGATGCTCGCGTTGCCGCAGACAGCGCTCTCGATGGTAAGATTACCACCGCTCAGGGTGCTGCTGATAAGGCTCAGAGCGATGTCAATGCGCTTAAGGATGTTGTTGCTTCCAAGGCTGCTGCCGCTGACGTTACCGCTCTCACCACTCGCGTGACTGCCGTCGAAAAGGATGTTGATGACCTTCAGGCTGCTATCGCTCCCGATGGTAAGGTCACTGTAGCAATCGCCGATGCTAAGAAGGCTGGTACTGACGCTCAGGCTGCCGCTGATAAGAACAAGACCGACATTGCTGGTCTTACCACTACTGTTGGTGGTCATACTACTACTTTAAGCTCTCATGGCGATCGCATCTCCGCTCTTGAAACCAAGGTCGGCGATGGCTTTGTTGCCATTACTAACGAAGAGATTGACGGTCTTTTCGCTGCTAAGGTTACTGCCTAACATAACAAAAATAAAATAAGGGTTTTTAAGTGGGGAAGGATAGGTATATACACCTCTTCCCCACCCCTCTACCCTACTGTTTACCCTACAATTGTAAGAATAATAACAGTTGTAGGGTAATTATTTTTTATACAAATTATTTTTTAATGTCATCACCCCCCCTACTTCATCAGATATTTTTATTTGAAAGTGGGTGGGGTGATGACATTAAAAAATAAAACATATCGAAAGGACGTGGTTACATGGCTGAAACTAAGTTTCTAGACAGTGCTGGCCTAACCCATCTACTTGAGAAGACCAATGCTAAGTTCTCAAAGCTAGGCCATACGCACACCAAGGCTGAGATTACAGACTTCGCTCATACCCATGATGACCGTTATTATACCGAGACAGAAATCGACTCAAAGCTAAACGGCAAGTCAAATACTGGGCATACTCATGATGATAGGTATTATACTGAGTCCGAAATCAACACAAAGCTTGCTGGTAAGTCTGATACCTCTCATTCCCATACTACTCATCTGACAACTGATATTGCCACAGGCGCAGACCTAAATACCATTACAACTGCTGGTTGGTACAAGTGTCCTGCAAGTGTTACGGCTGCTGGTCTTAAGCACTGCCCAACGCAGATTGCCTTCGCTATGGAGGTTCTGCTTAACGCTGGTGTTACACAGAAACTATATGAGTACAATAGTTCTGTACCGAAGGTCTATATTCGAAATTACTATGATGGCGCTTGGGGCGAGTGGAAGCGAGTTTATACTACAGCCGATAAGCCCACCGCTGGCGAGATTGGCGCAGCTGCCGCAAGCCATACGCATACCAAGGCGCAGATTAGCGACTTCCCGACTTCAATGCCTGCTTCAGATGTATACGCATGGGCTAAGGCACCTATTAAGCCTTCTTATACCAAGGGCGAAGTTGGTCTTGGAAACGTGGACAACACAGCCGACTCTGCGAAGTCCGTTAAGTACGCCACCAGTGCTGGCAGCGCAGGTGCGGTAGCTTGGGCAAACGTCTCTGGCAAGCCTACCACTTTTGCCCCTTCTGCGCATAATCACAATGATTTGTATTATACAGAAGCAGAAGTGGATGGTAAGTTAAGTGGCAAGGCAAACTCTTCGCATAAGCATGGTGCTGGCGACATTACATCTGTTAATGCTTCTGCTATCACGGGTGTAATTGCATCTGCTAACCTTCCCAGCTTTGTAGATGATGTTGTTGAGGGCTATCTGAATGGCGGCAAGTTCTACAAAGAGAAGAAGACAGACGGTACTTATGCCACTGAAATTACCGCTGAGAGTGGTAAGATTTATATTAATCTAAACGATAGCAAGACCTATCGTTGGAGTGGTTCTGCATATGCGGTTATCTCTGAGACTATTGCTCTCGGTGAGACTGCTTCAACTGCATATCGTGGCGACCGTGGTGCTGTTGCTTATAACCATGCTGCCGCACACGGTTCTGCTTTTGCAAATGGTCTTTATAAGATTACCACCAATGCACAGGGTCACGTAACTGCCGCTACCGCTGTTACGAAGGGTGACATTACCGCTCTCGGTATTCCTGCTCAAGATACAAATACTTGGAATGCTATGAGTGGTGCTACTGCTACCGCCAATGGTTCTGCTGGTTATGTTGCCGCTCCTACAAAGGGTCAGCAGGGCTTCTTCCTGCGTGGCGATGGCGCTTGGGCTGCTATCTCCAAGGGTACTGTCGGTCTTGGCAATGTAGACAATACCGCAGACTCCGCTAAGTCTGTTAAGTATGCTGCTTCTGCTGGTAGTGCGTCTAGTGCTACCCATGCTTCTACAGCTGATTCCGCTACCAAGGCAACTCAGGATTCTGCTGGTAATAATATTAACACCACTTATGTTAAGAATCTTTCTGTAAGTGGTCGTACCATTACATTTACCAAGGGCGATGGCACTACTGGCACAATCACGACTCAGGATACGAACACTACATACAATGCTCTCACCAACAATGAGATTGATGCTGCGTTCAAGGCTGTGTTCGGTTAATATATAAAATTTAAAATGAATTATTAATTCATCAATGGTTACAGGGCTGGTAATTTACGTGAGTTAAAAGACGTATTTTATCAGCCTGTTTTCATTCATAGGATTCCCCTTTTATAAGTTAGGAGGAACTATCATGGGTTATCTTGATAAAGCTGGCTTGAGCCGTGCTTTTACAAAGCTAAAAACGCTTATTGACGCGAAAGCCGATAAAGGTCACACACATAATTACGCTGGTTCTAGTTCTGCTGGTGGCAATGCTACTTGGGCCAACGGCGCTACATATGCCAAATACTCATATAATGAGAAGCCAACCACTACCGCTGGTACTGGCGCTGCATATACAGCATCTGTAAGCGGATTGACATTGGTTTCAGGTGCAAGTTTTACTATGGTACCACATACGGTAAGCACGACCACAACGCCAACGCTTAATGTGAACAGTCTTGGCGCTAAGAATATAAGAATGCGCTTGTCTAGCGCTCCACAATCAACCACTGGTCTTGCCGCCGCCAATTTCCTTGCTCAAGGCAGACCCGTCAAAATGGTTTACGATGGAACGCAGTGGATAATAGACGATATGGTTAGGCCGAGCGCGACTGCTTTATATGGAACTGTCCCGATTTCGGGGGGCGGCACGGGTGGCACTACTGCGGCTCAGGCAAGGCAGAACCTTGGCATCACGAAAGATATTGAAGAACTTCAGGAGAGCCGTATCACAAGAGGCACAGCCGCACCAACGTCAAGCACTGGTGGATATATCTATATTCAATATAGTTAAACTAGTACGGCTCATTTGGTTTGATAGGAGATTGATATGACTAACCCTAACTTTTCCCCAACGTATTCTACGAACGACATTTGGAGGGACGTCGATCCTACCAGATGTCTTACAGACGATCTCGCTGCTATGGACGCGATTCATGCATCATTGCCAAGCACTTACGCTGCAAAGAACCATACGCATACGGGTTATGCTACAACAGCTGATATAACCGCCGTACAGGATGCTTTAAGCAGCAAGGCTAATGTCAATCACACACATTCTGAATATGCCATCGCCAGCCATAATCACGATACTTCTTATTATAAGAAAGCAGATGTTGACTCAAAGATAAGCGCCAAGGCTAATTTAAGCGATTTAACTTCTCACACTGGCAATAGCGATATACATGTTACAACTACGAAGAAGGGCAATTGGGATGCGGCGTATTCTCATTCCCAGATTGCTCATGCGCCTAGTAACGCAGAAGCCAACCAGAATGCGTTCTCAAAAGTTAAGGTTGGAAATTATACTGTTTCATCTAATGCAAAGACAGATACGCTTACTATGATTGCTGGCAATAATGTGACAATTACTCCAAATGCCGATGGCAAGTCTGTGGCTATTGCTTCTAAAGATACTGTCTATACACACCCTGTTTCTGCTGGCAATAAGCACATCCCTGCTGGCGGTGCAAGCGGTCAGATTCTTCGTTGGTCTTCAGATGGTGCTGCTATCTGGGGAAATGAAGACGGAGGAGATAAAATTGTTACCACCACTGGTACTGGTGAAGCTTATATTGCTTCTGTAGATGGTATTGTGTCTTTGAAGGCTGGTGTTAGCTTTATAATGATTCCTCATGTCGGTAGTGCCAAGGTTATGCCAACTCTTAATGTCAACGGTCTTGGTGCTAAAAACATAAGGATGAAAGTTTCAACCAATACAACAGCTACAACCACATTGAGTTCTAGCAATATGCTTGTCGCTAATAAACCTGTACGCGTTATGTATGACGGGGTACAGTGGGTTATCGACATCGTTAGACCGAGCGTAAGCAATCTATATGGCACAGTGGGCGTTTCTCAGGGTGGTACTGGCGCTACCGATGCTGCAACAGCGCGTACTAATTTAGACGTGTACTCAAAGGCTGAAGTAGCTGCGCTAATCAGGAAAATGATTGCAGAAAGTTAATTTTCACAATTTAATATATTATGACTTGGGCGTAAATGTTTTATTTACGCTCTTTCTTTAATTTATTTTTTTGGAGGTGATTATATGGCATTATCATACGTAAGCGTGTCAGCAAGCAGCTCTGGCAATAGATACATCACTGTGACTGGTAGGATGAACTGGTTCTTCAGCAGAATAAAATGATAATTTTAAATAACAATTGAATAATACGTGTACTGGGCATAGTGGGTTATTTATATTCTCCATGCCTTTGTTATCGAATAAAAACGAAAGGCGGTGGGTAAATTGGCGAGTAATGGCAATACTAAAAATAGCGGCAAAGGTGGCGTTACAACTGCTGTCAGCGCATGGTATGATAGCGAAACTGGTGACTCAGTAAGGCTTTGCATAAACACGACTGTCAAGGGAAGCTCTAATGGCCCGTGGGACTATGGCGTAGTCGGTCAGTCTGGTTATCAGGGAAACGGGTCGAACTGGCGAGAAGTCGGTCGCGGAGTTTTCAACTATGGCAACACTGTCGTTAACGGTACGGCATATTTTACAGTTAGTAAGACTCATGGCGGCTGGACTGCGAACTGTTGGGCGAAGTCATGGGGCGAAGCTGTCAGCGGATATGGCGCATATATTGCCAGCGATGATGTCCGCTGCAACGTATGGATTCCAGCAAGGTCTAGCTATACAGTTTCCTACAATGCCAATGGTGGTTCGGGCGCTCCTAGCGCACAGACTAAATGGCACGGTGAGACACTTAACCTATCCTCTACTAAGCCAACAAGAAGCGGATATACATTTGCTGGCTGGGGTACGTCTGCCACTGATACTGGCGTTAAATATGCTGCTGGCGGACAATATACAGGAAATGCAAGCATCACACTGTATGCTATTTGGACTAATGTTGCAAAACTAACTATTAACTATAATGCCAATGGTGGTTCTGGTGCTCCTGTTAGCCAGACGCATTTGATAAATACAACCTCTAAAATATCTGGTGCTAAGCCCACTAGAGACAAGTATGTGTTTTTAGGCTGGTCTACGAGCAGTTCTGCCACAAGTGCAACATATATCGCAGACGGACAGTACACAAACAACAGTTTTACTGATGGAGCTACCGTCACGTTGTACGCTGTATGGCTGAAGAAGAGTCCGAGTATATATATAAATTCATCAGAACATAGTTTCAAATCGGTTTGGGTAAATGTGCCTTCTGGCAAGAGCCTTAAATCAATCTGGTTCAAGACTGGTTAGTTGATGGGAGGTAATTGAGTTGGCTGACGAAGTTGAATTAAGCGAAGTTGATTACAAGCTTAAATATACAGGCGAGGAAGTCGATAGTCTCCTTGCGTTTATAAAAGATTTTAAAAATATCTACAACAAGATGAAACGTGTTCAGGCTGGCTGTGAAACTATCTCTACGACTACGGCTGGTGCAGATGTGATTAAGGTTATAGATTTCAGTGTTGCCTTTAACGGTGTGCCGAATGTTATTCTCATACCTACTTTTCTAAATGATAAAACGGCTAAGGCAAAAGTTCTTAATATCACGTCTTCTAATTTCAAGGTTCAGGTAGTAGGAAATGATAACGATGCTACAACCAACTTGTATTGGATAGCTACTGAACAGTAAATCTTGTTTGATTATATATCAAAGTTTGAATGAAAGGAAGTAAAAATATGAGTTGGGTTAATCTTGATGATGTTTATGTAAATAAGACTGGCGATTCTATCGCTGGAAATCTATCTGTCGGTGGCACACTGACAATTAACAATGCCAAGGGCAACGGCGGTACATACAATGTCGCCAATGAAATTACAACGTTGCGGGATTCCGTATCCCATGTGCCAAAAATATATATTGGTTCATTGGTAAAACAGTCTTCAGATACTTCGGTATGTATGTTTACTAATAATGAATTTATTAGTAAATTTGGCCGCTCTTTTAATCACACAACAGATTTTATTGATGTAATTAGCGGAGATTGCAACAAGATACCTGTACACGTAGAAGGAACGCAATTAGACCCTATCAAAAAAAATGTGTGGGCTGTTTTCGATCGTGTTTGGAATAGCTCAATCAGATTAAATTATATTGTTGCACTAGCTTAAAGCCGAATACTAAAACCAGATATAATTAATCAAAATGCAATCAACAAAGCCGTATCCCACGTGGATGTGCTTTTAATATATATCTTACTGTTTTGATAATATACATTGGCGCTATAAGCATTGGGTTCTGGTGCATATATACATGCTGCTGCTTTATCCGCAGAAGTACAATACATTGTTAAGAAATCAATCATAAATACAGTACTTGCTAAAGGTCTATAGTCCTTTGTTGCTGCAACAAGACTTACCATTTTATACTTGGATAGATCATCGGCGCTATAAGGAGCATAAGACGTACCTGAGTTGTGTGCAATAAGACACCACTGGGATACGGAATGCTACGGCATAATAAGATAGATGTTTGCTCTATATGTGCCAGAAGTTGCTGCTCGTATGCTGAGATATCCGCCTGAAATATAAGCATTAACAGTGCAATTATTTGCATTTAGATCACCGTTACACGCAATAGGAACAATTTTAGAATCAACTTCCGATGTTGATATTCCAAATATTGGTGCTATGTCTGCTGTAGACATTACATTTATATATCCGCTGCCGCTAACAACAACAGACTTATACCAAACGCGAGTTTTTGATAGCGATTGGGATACTTGGGATACGGAATGCTATTCAACAACAAAACAAACAGAACCGCTAAAATAACGAGTATCATTTGTGTTGCACCATGTTGCCACCTCGCCAGCGCTATTAACCAATATTTGACCAGATGTATTTGTTCCTCTTATATATCCAAAACCGATAATATCGGCTGATGGTCTATATCCTTCTGGCAACACACCTTTAGTTCCCAATGAGGGCATATCATTCATAAATACACATATCAAATGTCCGATACGTGTATATGCGCAATAAGTACCACTTGCAATACTTCCTTGTAGGCATGTAAATCCAGCTGGGGATACGGAATACTAAACATGGGAATTCCGTATCCCAAGATGCGGATTGGGTTGCTTTGAACCAATTTATTAAATATAAAAAGACTGGAAATATTGTTACCGTTACTGGTACTTCTTCTGGTGGGTTTGGATTTGGCGGGAATGATAAATATGGCACTGTTGGAACGCTTCCGTCTAAATATTGCCCGTCAATAGATATACCCTTTGTATTTCATTCTATGGGCGGCTCATCATACAATAAGTCGGCGCTCATTGACCATAACGGAGACATTAAGTTGTATGACCGTGGCAACTATATAAACTATTGGGGATTTTGCGTTTCATATCCAATTTAGTATTCCGTATCCCAAGATATAAGATATGCGCATCTTTCTTGGAAGGCTCCGTATTCAAATAGCACCATACAATTCGACAGAATAGGAAACATTGTAATCTGTCACGGTAACGTTAAGTTTACTGCGTCTGGTCAATGTAACTATTCTACGGCTGGCGAAACGCTGCCTAAGGGTTTTAGACCAACTGAAGTAAATGTTCCAATTGTATTCAGTATGAGCGGCAATTTTGCACTTTTGTTTGAACAGACAGGCAAAGTCACAATGCTTGGCAATCCTAACAGCGCATATGCGTGTTGCACAGGCTCATGGTACACAAACGATGATTTTCCTGAATAATGTGTGCATTTACGGAAATATACGCATAAACTATGTCGTTGTATTGCGCAATTAACTTTCTAAATCATCTGGTTCGACATATATCCAAGATACTGTGCCGTTGAGCGAGTTGTTATTGGCAGAAGGTGCAACTCCTGCGTATATGTAAATATATGGGTCATCAGCTTTTTTACCTGGAATCCAAATTTGCCCTACGTTGTTGCTTTGTCTGTGTACCAACGGGCTGTAAAAATTATCGTCAGGTCTAAACTTTACAGGGATAACGCTAGGCACCTTCCACGGTGTTCCTACGTTTACACCAGCAATGCCAATAACTGTAAGTGTTGCTATGCACCCTCTTGAGTAGAATACTATTTTGCCATACTTATCGCTGTCATATAGCATGTAGTACGCACTCTGGGATACGGAATGCTATTTAGCGGCAATATAGACCAGAGAGCCAACCACCCAGTAGGCATCATTGCAATCCGATTTGTTTGTTACGTAAACGGTGCCTTCCATATCAATCCAAAAGTTTGCAACGAAATTGGTATATTGGGCGGCAATGAAGCCTTTAGTTTGTATGTACGGTTTAGGAAGCCCTGAAAATAGCTTCACGGTGTTTCCGTTGGTCGGTAAGTCGCTCATTGAGCAGAAGAACGACAATACGACAACATTACCAGAGCGAACAGCAGAAATACTTCCACCGCCTATTGAAACGTGTTTTGTAAAAGAGAGCTGTGCTGGGGATACGGAATCCCCAGTTAGCTTATAGCCCTTATTTTAGACTTCCTAGCTTTGTCGAATATCAGCTTCTCGACAGCCGCCTGAGCTTCTTGGCAGATGGTCTTGCGAGGAACGATATAGTGATTATATGCCGTGCTAATCTCTGTATGACCAAGCATCATGGCAACGGTTTCGATGCCAACTCCTGCTTCAATTGCAAGTGTAGCCCATGTATGGCGCATGTTGGTCATAGATACATATGGCACACCCATCTTCTTGCACTGTGATTTGATGGCGCGAGCTGCTTTATCGGGAGAGACATCACCGATAAGAAGCCCATGTCCTTTAATCTGCTTTAGGCGCTGACGTGCAAACTTAGGTAGATAGCAAGACCTAGTAGACTTCTCTGTCTTAGTTTTTACTGTGATGATTTGACCATTCACATATTGACGCGACTTGCTGATGCGCACCTCGCCAGTCTTAAAATTGATATCAGACCATTCGAGAGCGCAAGCTTCACCACGGCGCAAACCAAGAGTTACAGCACAGATAGTTACAGCTTCAGCCCAATGACCCCACATGCCGCGAAGCATCTCTGATACCTCTTGTGCGTCTAAAACATCTGGACGATAAGGTTTGGGGTGGTTTACTTCTATGTATGCGGTTGGATCGATAATATGTAGGCGCTTCTTGCGAATCCACCAACGGATGATTTGGCGAATACATTTAAACGCTTTCTCTCCTGCGCCAGCTTTTTCAAATGAGTCTACCCACTCCTGCAAATCATCAGGGCAGATATCTT
>ERZ779866.1002-NODE-1002-length-29994-cov-11.276262_pt1 | contig 29994 bp, 28 predicted proteins | sample MGYA00511248_ERZ779866 | MGnify/ENA primary metagenome ERZ779866 (study PRJEB29588, sample SAMEA2155758) | human gut metagenome | biome: human gut; feature: human-associated habitat; material: faeces | place: Denmark | collected 2008/2010 ... | reverse complement strand
TCTCCGGCACAACCGGATTGATAGCGGTCAAATCCCGGCTTCTGCTGCATGAGCAGTTCAAACGCCCGCTGCTTGCCCTTTGTGAAATACATTCCGGCTGCGCCTCCTTTCCTGCGGGCATAAAAAAACGCCACAACTTCTTTGAAGCTGCGGCGGCATATCCTACCCACTTAAAAACGCCATATCAAGGCTTGTCCAACCTTGCTACGGCGTTTTAGGTGTAATCATAGGGGCTGTTTAATTGTCTTTAAGATAGTGGAAAGCCGCATGGTTACGGCAATTTCCGTGTTGTGCATATATTGTCGGACCAGTAGGGCCCGTGGGACCCTCTCCGGTACATCCGGCTGGGCCCGGCGGACCGGTTGGACCTATGGGACCAGCAGCTCCGGTAGGACCTGTCGGCCCAGTGGGACCTGGTTCTCCTGTCAGACCAATGGGACCTATCGGGCCAGTAGGGCCAGTGGGGCCATCGCCAGTACGTCCAGCTGGACCAGGAGGGCCGGTGGGACCGGTAGGTCCGGTGGCTCCGGTGAGACCAGCCGGGCCAGGAGGTCCTTGTTCCCCTGAAGGACCGGTAGCCCCGACGGGGCCGTCACTTCCGGAGCGTCCGGCCGGACCGGTAGGGCCAGTAGGGCCCACCATACCAGTAGGACCTCTCTCTCCTGTTGGGCCAGTAGGCCCGGCTTCCCCCATGCAACCCGTGGGGCCTATCGGCCCCATGGGACCGGGGCGTCCCACCATTCCCATCGGGCCAACAGGACCTGTAGGACCCGTAGGGCCCCGGCATATACAGCCGCATGTATTCTGCGGACACCCGCAGCGACGGCAAAAATGATCATTTCGGGACATTCTGCATCCCAACTTTCCTCATTAGACTATCTCAGCATATTCCGCACCCTTACGCAGCGTTACTGATATCAGGCTGCCCCATACCGCCGCCCCACCTCTTATCTTCCTTCCAATTTCTCTCTTTATCAGGCAAAAAGAAAAATTACAATTCCATTCTTGCATGCTCAAGTTTTTATCGAAATATTTTCTTTTATATTCCTTCTCCTATTAATTGTCTTTTTTGATAAAACAAGCAAAAATATAAGATATTTTTCTCTTAATTGTGTTTTACTATTGATTTTTTTATTTTCCTTTGCTTTTCTCAATTTTTGCAATTTGCAATAAAAATAATTTTGACTTGCAAAATCGCTTGACAAACTGGTTTTTGTCGGTATAATTGTATACAATTATACAAGGAGGTGCGCACCATGCTGGAGCTTTCTCATTCCTCTCACCTGTTGGAGCAGAAATCCTATAAATATCAGCTGCAGGACGTGGCAGAGCCTGTTCTCTACCGCGATGCGTTCAATTATGAAGAGGCCCCCAAGATTGCTTTCAACCACCGCCGTGTACCTATGGCCATGCCGGAGGATATCTGGATCACCGATACTACTTTCCGCGATGGTCAGCAATCCATGGACCCCTTCTCTGTAGAACAGATCGTTACCCTTTATAAGCTGATGAGCCGCCTGTCCGGCCCCAAGGGTATTATCCGCCAGTCGGAATTCTTTATCTACAGCAAGAAGGACCGAGAGGCCTTTGACCGCTGCCGCGAGTTGGGCCTGCGCTACCCGGAGATCACCTCCTGGATTCGTGCCACTCCTCAGGACTTCAAGCTGGTGGCTGAGATGGGCATCAAGGAGACCGGTATCCTGGTCAGCTGCTCCGACTACCACATCTTTAAGAAGCTCCACATGACTCGTCAGCAGGCCATGGATACTTACCTGGCCACAGTGAAAGAGTCCTTTAACGCAGGTGTCATCCCCCGCTGCCACCTGGAAGATATCACACGAGCCGACTTCTACGGCTTTGTGGTACCCTTTGTCAACGCTCTCCAGGATCTCTCCCGTCAGGCCGGTATTCCTGTAAAGATCCGCGCCTGTGACACACTGGGTCTGGGCGTTCCCTACGGCGGCTCTACCCTGCCCCGCTGCGTCCCCGGTATTGTCTACGGCCTGCGGCACTATGCCGACGTCCCCAGCCAGTGCCTGGAGTGGCACGGCCACAATGATTTCCATCTGGCTACCGCCAACGCCGCCCACGCCTGGATGTACGGCGCCAGCGCCGTCAACTGCACTCTGCTGGGCATCGGTGAGCGCACCGGCAACGTCCCCCTGGAGTCCATGGTCTTCCAATATGCCGGCTTCCGGGGTACTCTGGACGGCATGGATACCACCGCTATCACCGATATTGCTGAATACTTCCGCAAGGACATCGGCTATGACATCCCCGACACCGCTCCCTTTGTGGGCCGCAACTTCAATGTCACCCGTGCAGGTATTCACGCCGACGGCCTGCTGAAGGACGAGGAAATTTACAATATCTTTGACACCAAGACCCTGCTGAATCGCCCTGCCTCCGTCATGATCAGCAAAACCTCCGGCTTGGCTGGCATCGCCTACTGGATCAACGAAAACTATGGCCTTACCGGCAGCGACGCCATTGCCAAAAACGATCCGCTGGTAGCACAGCTGAAGGCTTGGGTAGATGAATTGTACGATAACGGCCGTCAGAGCGGCATGTCCCGCCACGAGCTGGAGCAGAAGCTCAATGAGCTGGCTCCCGGCCGGTTCTCCAACTAAGGCGGTGATATCCTTTGGCAGAAGGAAAAATAACCACATCTCTGGCCGACGTGGTCTATGAGCAGGTGGAGCACGATATTCTGACCGGTGCTTATAAGCGCGGTGATATCCTTACAGAATTGAAATTATCTGACAGGCTCCATGTCAGCCGTACTCCCGTGCGGGAGGCTCTGCGCCGCCTGGAACAGGACGACCTGGTGGAATGTCAGGGAAAGAGCATCGTAGTTATGGGTGTCACCCACCAGGATCTGCTGGATCTGCTGGAGATCCGCCTGCGCCTGGAGGGCTTGGCCACCGCCAGGTGCTGTCAGAGGATCACCTCTCAGGTCCTGATCCGTCTGGATGAGGTCATCACCATGCAGGATTTCTATGTCTCCCGGAACCTTCCGGATAAGATTCAGGAATCTGACGGCCTGTTCCACCGGGCAATTTACGCCGCCTGCGGCAGCCGTATGCTGGAAAAACAGCTGACCAATATCCACAAGCGTCTGGTACGCTACCGTAAGTTGTCCGTCAGCAACCGGACCCGGGCACTGCAGTCTACCGAGGAGCACAAGGAGATCTTTCAGGCCTTGACCAATCACGATGTTGCTCTGTCGGAAGCCCTGGCTTTGCGCCATGTTGAGCGGGCAAGAGACAACATCCTCCACGCAGAGGCCAAACAGTAGCCACTGTTTTCTCCCGCTGCAGACACATTCTTCATAAAAAAGTCCCCTGGGCCTTGTGACCCAGGGGACTTTTTCTTTGTTTGTCTGTCAAGTAATATACCAATACATGCCTTCATTTTAAAAGAAGAATCGGGCAATTTACCACTAAGGTCAGTTCTTTCCGCCCGATCTTCCGAAGTGGAGCTCCCGCATGCCCTCTACCTCGTCGCACACCGGTTTAAGATGGCAGGCAGAGCAATCCATGGGCAAGCCATCCAGGATGGTACACAGGGTACGGGTGATCTCCGTGGAGCGGCGGCCGCAGTCTGCCAGGGCCCGATAGGGACCATCCGGTGCGGTAATAAAGATCAGCTTCACCGCCAGGACATTGGGATTTTTCCGGTAGCAGCGGATAAAGTCACAGCCCACCTTTTGAAAACTGATCCCATCCTGCAAGGCGGTTTTGCTGACCCGCACCTGCTCCCGACCACTCTCAGCAGAGAACCGCAGCATATAGCCCCGTGGAAACACATGGTAACGGACAAACTCCATATCCTTAATGGCGTTGTAGGCCACAGTGTCATCCCCGTCATCGCTTTCAATGTCCCCCACCCGCAGCAGGGCAATGCGGGCATAGGGAGCATCTCCCCGCAGCTCACGGAGATCCGGGCCCCACAGCAGGATCTCATCCCGCTCCACCAAGACCGGGCTGGTGGTAACACAGGTGAAGTGCACCGCCTGCTTTCCGCCGCCGCCCAACTCATAGGCAGCATCCCGCATCAGCACCAGCTCACCCTCCCCTGTATCCGGCCAGGACATACCAGCCTCATAATCCCAGCGCCGGAAGGGCTTGCCTTCCAGCAAGCCCTCCGTCTCCCGGATCAGCTCATTATACAGCTCCATCAGAAGGCCACATCCCGTTCGCCGTCCCGCCGGTCATGGAACTTGTTGAGCCACTTATACAGCCAGCCCACCAGCTTCATGTCCAGGTTCAGCATGTAAATGGTAAACAGCACCCCAAAAAGGATAGCCGACCATTTGATCAGTTTTCCTATGACTTTTAGCAGTAGTTTCATGATCTCACTCCTCTTTGGCAAGTCCCTTCTGCCGTGCGTACTCCGCCGCTCCCAGAGCGCCCATCAGCTGGGGATCGATGTCCAGATCGATGACCTTCAGCTTCAGCACATGCTCAATGGCCTTTTTCAGGCCCGCGTTCTTGGCGCAGCCGCCGGTGAGGGTGATGCTGTCGGTAGCTCCCGCCTTCTTGCTCATGACAAAACAGCGCTTGGCCACTGCCATCTGGATACCCGCGGCGATCTCGTCCATGGGCTTCCCCTCGCCCACCAGGGTAATGACCTCGCTCTCAGCAAACACCGTGCACTGGGCAGTGATAGGAATAACGTTCTTGGCCGTCAGGGACAGCTGAGAAAATTCCGGCAGGGTCATCTCAAAGGCGTTGGCCATAGCCTCGTAGAACCGACCGGTACCGGCGGCGCACTTGTCGTTCATAGCAAAGTTCTTCACCGTGCCGTCGGTATCGATGGAAATGCCCTTCACGTCCTGGCCGCCGATATCGATGATTGCCTTCACCGCAGGGTTGGTCACATGGACACCCATGGCATGGCAGGAGATCTCAGAGATATTCTCATCGGCAAAGGGCACCTTATTGCGGCCATAGCCGGTACCGATGAGATAGGTCAGATCCTTGGCGCTTTGAAGCTCCGGCACCTGGGCCACCGTCTCCTCCATAGCCATGGTGGCAGATACCTCGGAATTGATCTTGCTGCGGATGGTGGTATTGGCCACCATTTTCCCGTTTTCATCCAGAATCACACATTTGGTATAGGTGGAACCTACATCACAGCCGCCAAAATATTTCATGCTTTCTCACTCCTTCACGATCTCAGGCCTTACCAGGTCACATCATCTTCAAAGTCTACCAGAGAGGGATCAAGAGGCTCCTCCTGGAACACGTTCATCATGTAGTTGTTCACCTTGGTGCGCATATCCCGGCGGGATACCGTCCGGGGATCCATCAGGTCGTGTTCCACCCAGATCATGTGGATCCCCCGCTGGCGGGCCTGCTCATCAAAGAGGCCCTGGAGTCCCGCCATGGTCTTGCAGCACACATGCTGATACATAATGACGATCTCTACGTTGAACTCCTCCACCTGCTTCCACAGCTCATCCAACACATGGACATAGCCGCCGTTGGTGTGCTTGCGCATGACCATGCGCTCGTAGAGCCGGGCCAGATCCCGGATGGCCTCCTCCTTGTCCTCCGTGTTGAGCATCTTGGTGAAGTTTAGGCTCTCCATCTCCACCAGCACGCCGATGCCCCAGGCATTCTGCAGCCAGTTGGAGAAGTTGGCATAGTAGTGGGCGGGACAGCTCCACACGATGGCCCGGTGCCGGATCGGTGCCCGGTAGGGGTTCATCTTCTTCTCATAGGCCTGAAGCATAGCCCGGTTGACCTTGTGGAAAGTCTTCATCACGCGGGGATCCAAGCCGCCGTCCATCTCGTAGTTCCACTTGCGGAACAGCTCGTATGCAGGACCGATGACCTGGGGATAGGGGGTCTTGTTGACCTCCCACTTCTCCATCTCATACCGGGTCTGGTCGTTGAACCGCCGGATGACGGTGAAGTAGTGATCCCAGTCCCACTTCTCTCCGGTAAGCTCCTCCACCCACTTGATGCACCGCTTCATATCCTCCGCGCCGCACTCCACCGTATCCTCGTCGTCATAGCGCACCGGCAGGGTCAGCGGATAGGTGGGCAGCTTGAAGCGGCGGTCCTGATAGGAGGTGGCCATAGTGGAGCCGTCGCAGGGGGTAGAGGTGGAGATGAAGCCCAGGCCGCAGTGGGGCAGCGCGTCGATAATAGCGGCGCCGCTTTCGCTGGTGGGCACCGGGCAGGTATCCGCCGGCAGGCCGTAGCTCTCCACCGCGTCTATGTAGGGAACGCACACCAGCTGGTCGATCTCCGACACCATGAACACCGGCATCAGCTGATAGGGAATACCGATCAGGTTGGGGAAGCCCGCCATCATCTGGCTCATGGTCATCTCGTCGAACATCAAAAGCTTCTTACGCAGCTTGGGATTGCAGCCGATACGCTCATCAGCCATCAGCAGCGTGGCGATGCTGTCGGCGCCGTAGCGCAGCACCGGACGGAATAAATCATGGGCCATGGTCAGGTGGGGCCCCCGCATACCCATGGTATTGCGGTCCACAAAGGCAGGAAGAGACAAATAGGAGCTGAGCCACCGGTACTCAAAAAGGCCCTCCGCAATGGAGACAGGGTCCTTCATGACCATCTTTGACATCTCTGCCCATACGCCCAGCCAGCCAACAAAGTCCCGGGCAGTACTCTCCACGCCTCGCCACTCCCGGCGGACAAACGCCATCTGTCCTTTCCGGTACAGCTTGCCCAGGTGCTTTTCGCCGTTGATGAGACGGTCCTTGCGCTCCTCCGGCGTCATGGCGGCCACTGCCTTCACATCATCTACGATGCGGTCTTTGGTGGCCTTCAGATTCTTCAGGGCGCTCTTGCCCGCGTCCTTCCAATCCACCTCGGAAATCAGCTCTTTCCAGATCTTCAGATCCCGGGGCAGGTTCTTCTTTGCCCATTTCAGGTTGGCTTTCAGCATGTCCTCTCCCCTCCTTGCTTCTTCTTCTGGATACGCTTGATCTCCAGGGACTCCACAAAGGCCTGCATCCGGGTCCGGAGCTGGCCGGAGGTCCTGGCATTATAGGGCCGGTCGATGGACAGCACCGGGTGGCCATACTCCTCCGCCTGGATGTGGCTGGCCAATGCCCGCTCAAAGCCCCAGAAATCGCAGAACTTGATCTGCTCGTAAATAATACCCTCCGCACCGTATTCCCGGGCCAGCCGGTCCGCTGTCTCCCGCCGCTGATGGATCTTTTCGTCGCTCATGAACCGGGGGCACTCAGATACCTTGAGATAATGGCGGCAGACCTGGGTCAGCGCGTCCTCGTGATCGTTCAGGCCGATGACCTCCCGTCCCGGGAAGGAACCGAAGCAGAACCGGTCCGCTACGATCAGGGCACCCGCATCCTCGATCAGCTTCGTCATGTCCAGATCGTCGATCTCACTGCCCACAATGGCTACCCGTGCCCGGAACCAGGGCTTGGTGTCCACCTGGCGGGTACGGATCTCCTCCAGAGTCTCCTGAAGCTGATCCACGATCAGATATTTGGGACAGCAGTAGGTCACCATATTCAGCACATGGAACTCATAGCCGGTGATAGGCGGATTGGGAAGCTTACGGTACTCCCCGATCTCCGTAATAATCCGGCAGACCCGGTTGTGCTCATCCACTGCCCGACGGATGGACTCCTCTGAGATGTCCACCCCATAGACCTCATGGAGCCGGGCAAGAACCCGGTTTTTGATCTGGGTCACATAGTGCTTGACGGTAAAATCCTCCACCTTATAAGGAATATCCGCATGGGTAACGAAAAATTTCTCTCCCGGCAGATCCGCTACCAGCTCAATATTCTCCATGCAGCGGTTCATTTCCGCACAGGCATCTACCCCCGCCAGAGCGTCCAGGAAGTTGAAGCCTCCCTCGATGGCCCGCTCCAGCAGAGCCCGGCAGTATTCACAGGTGTAGTTGGACATGTAATAGGTGGCAATGTCCATGGAACCGGTCTTGGGCGCCCGCAGCCGGACAGAAAAACACTTGTCCAGATTCAGCAGCACCTCCGGCATGTGGAAGCAGGTATAGCCCACCGCCAGCTTTCCTTCGCTCTTGGCCTGCTGGATCAGCTCGTTGTTGCTGTTTTCCAGCAGCTTTTCAAAGTAGATCAGATGCTTCAGGTCCTTCAACGATCACACCTCTTTCCCTTTCTCCTCCTCAGGACACAGGATGCCCAGATTCCTCAGGCATGCCTCCGCACCTCGCAGGACAGCCGCCGCAGGCGGCAGATTGAATACGCTCATGCCGCGGATATCGTTGTCCGCCTGATCCTTGTCCGCCGGGATACAGGCCAGCAACTCCAGATCTCCCAGCTCCACATACTGGGCCATAGACGGGTCCTCCATACGGTTGATCACCGCACCGCAGCGCTGGTACATCACCAGCTCCTCCGCTACCCGCTGGATGGTGGAGATCACCTGGGTGCCCCGGCGGCTGGGGTCTGTCACCAGGACCAGATGGGTCACCTTTTCCATCACCCGCCGGTTGATCTGCTCCACGCCGGCTTCGCCGTCCACCACCACATAGTCAAAGTCCTTGGCAAGGAGGGTAATGACCTCCTTGAGATAAGCGTTGACCGTGCAGTAGCACCCCGCCGCCTCCGGCCGCCCGATGGCAAGGAAGGCAAAGCCCCGATCCTCTACCATCGTGTCCAAGATCCGAAACCGGGCCTCCCCCAGCAGTTCAATGGCCGCCCGGGGCGCGCCGTCTTCCACACTGGCCACGATGCTCTTTCGGATGTCGTCCAGCGTCTCCCGTACCTCTACTCCCAGTGCGGTAGCCAGGCCTACCGCCGGATCGGCGTCAATGGCCAGAATCCGTTTGTCAGGATATGCCTCCGTCAGCAGGCGCACAAAAGCCGCGGAAAGAGACGTCTTCCCTACGCCCCCTTTGCCTGCCACAGCGATGATCCTGGTCTGATGCTCCACCGGCTTCCTCTCCTCCTTCCCTGGACTGCACCAAGGGCATTTTTTCCATTCTTTCTCCGGCAGCAGCGCAAAATCACATGTTTATTTTACCATCCCCTATGGTTCATTGCAAGAAAATATTGGATGTTTTGTTCTATTATTTATTGCTTAACCTCTTATAATATGTTAAAATTAACCATAATACAAAAAGTGAAACAGAGTGGATAGTGGATGCGCCCTGCAATTGGAAAGGGAGGAAATCATTTGAAAAAGGACAATTTAATCCAGAAATTGGTAGATAGCTACGGTAATTGGGTACAAGGAGACTGCGAAAACCGCCCGGGAGGTACGGCAAGAATGACCAGTACACTTTATCCCTATGACATGCTCTTCTCCCCCATCCGGATCAACCGCCTGACCATCAAAAACCGGGTAGTCATGGCCCCTATGGGCAATCTGCAGATGGCAGAGGAGAGCGGTCGGCCCAACGATAAAATGCTTCAGTACTTTTTCGCCCGGGCCGCCGGCGGTGTGGGACTTCTCACCACCGGACTCATCCCCATCAGCCACGGCATCGATCCCACCGTGACAGAGCCGAAGAACCGCTCCTACTTCCCCCGGATCGACGGCACCCGCACCAACTTTGCCGGCTGGCGGGACCTGGCCCAGGGTGTCCATGCCCGGGGCAGCCGTATTTTCATTCAGCTGACGCCGGGCCTTGGGCGGGTAGGGGCACCTACCTGTCTGATCAATGAGCACAAGCTCCCGGTATCATCCTCCTTTAATCCCAACTTCTATATCCCGGAAGTCCCCTGCCGCCCCCTGTCCGACATGGCTCTGGACAAGATCATCAAAAACGGCGGCCAGGCGGCCATCGACGCCATGGCCATGGGCATGGACGGCATCTATCTCCACGGCCATGAGGGCTACCTGCTGGATCAGATGACCAGCCCAGCCTTCAACCGCCGGAAAGCCGGCAAATACACCAGCTGGCAGCGCTTTGGTCTGGAGCTGGTCAAAGAGATCCGCCGGCGCTGCGGCCCCCACTTCCCCATCATGTACCGCATCGACCTGTCATTGGCTCTCAACGAGACCTATGGGGAGCGGATGGAGCAGGTCCGGTCCCTCAAGCACTTCCAGAACGGCCGGTCCGTGGGAGACACTCTTGACTATATGGAAAACCTGGTGCGGGCAGGCGTAGATCTGTTCGATGTGGATTTGGGCTGCTATGACAACTGGTGGCTTCCCCATCCCCCCTCCGGCATGCCTGCCGGCTGCTTCCTGGAAGTATCCCAGGTGGCCAGAGCCTACTTTGGCGAGAAGAATATCCTATCCAATGCCGGGGTACCGGTGCCTATTGTGGCGGTGGGTAAACTTGGCTATCCCGATCTGGCGGAGCAGGCCCTGCGGGAAGGCAAGTGCGACATGATCATGCTGGGACGCCCCCTGCTGGCAGATCCCGACTGGTGCAACAAGGCCTACGCCGGCCAGGTGGACCGCATCCGCCCCTGCATTGGCTGCCAGGAGGGCTGCATCAATGAGTTTGTGGAGGGTGGACACCCCCAGTGCGCCGTAAATCCCCGCACCGGTTTCGAAGATGTATTTCCCCCTCAGCCCGAAAAAGCAGACACCCCCAAACGCATCGGCGTTATAGGCGGAGGCCCCGCTGGTATCACCTTTGCCCTCACCGCCGCACAGAGAGGTCACAAAGTAGAGATTCTGGAAAAGAGCGGCGCTCTGGGCGGAAAGGTCATCCCAGGCAGCGTGCCTCTGATCAAATTTGATTTTGCCAACTACCTTCAATGGCTGCGCCGGGAGGTAGCCGCCCAATCCAACATCACTGTAAAACTTAACACCTTCGCCGATACGAATTATCTCAAGGCCCAGGGCTACGACGCCGTGGTATTCGCCAACGGTACCCGGGAAACTACGCCCGCTATCCCCGGCATTGAGAAGATCCCCCATGTACAGGCCGTGGAGTTGCTGATGAATCCGGAGCTGCTGGGAGACGCCCGGCGGATCGTGGTGGTAGGCGGCGGCGTGGTGGGCTGCGAGACCGCCTACTGGCTGGCTTACGAGAAGGGCCGCAAGGTCCATGTGGTGGAAATGCTGCCCAACTTCATGGAGGGCACCTGCACCGCCAACCGGGGACATCTGATCCACTATCTGGAAAAAGCCGGGGTGGATCTGGTCAACTGCGCCAAGGTCATGCGCTTTGACACCGGCCTTGTCTACATTGAGCGCAACGTATCCGCCGGTGTACCCGATCCCTACAATACCTGGCAGCCGCTGCTGCCCAGAAATATTCCCAATCCTTTGGCTAAAAAGCTGGATGCCGACGCCTACCTGGATCAGCTCAGTGCCGATCTGGTGGTACTGGCTATGGGCGGCCGGGCCGACGAGCAGCCTTTCCTGGAGGCGCAGGTCCATCGGGTGGCTCCTGAAGTACATAATATCGGCGACAGCTTCCACGCCGGACGGGTTCTGGAAGCCAACCGGGCAGCCTACCATCTTGCCTGCCTGATATAACAATAGGCCTACGCTGTAGCGATCATTCAATAAAAAGGAAGGATCAGGTTTTAGACCTGATCCTTCCTTTTTCATACTTTATGCGCCTTAGGCCGCCGCAGACGTCCCTGCAGCACCCTTTATATCAGATGCTCTCCACCTTCAGGAGGTTCGTGGTACCGGACTTGCCATTGGTAAGGCCGGCGGTAATAAGGATCTCATCCCCGGGCTGAAGTCCCAGATGCTCCTTGGCCACCTTCTTGGCGGTATAGAACAGCACATCACTGGAGGGAACCTCCTCACACATCAGCGGGGTAACGCCCCAGCTGAGGGCCAGCATCCGCCAGGTACGCTCGTTGGTGGTCAGGCCCAGGATCGTCACCGGGGGCCGGAACCGGGATACCATACGCACCGTCATGCCGGACAGAGAGCAGGCCACGATAGCCTTGGCCTGGATATCGATAGCCATGGCACAGGTGGCATGGGAAATAGCATCCACCGTGCTATGAATGGGAAACTCCGTTTTCCAGAAGCGGCGGTCGTAATTGATATCTTCCTCCGTGTTCTCCACGATCCGGGCCATGGTCTCCACCGCCTCCACCGGGTACTTGCCCGCAGCAGTCTCTCCGGAGAGCATGACCGCACTGGTACCATCGTACACCGCATTGGCCACGTCGGAGATCTCCGCACGGGTGGGCCGGGCATTGTAGATCATGGACTCCAGCATCTCTGTAGCGGTGATGCTGCGCTTGCCCATACGGCGGCAGGTGTTGATGAGCTTCTTCTGGATGGCAGGCAGCTTCTCAAAAGGCACCTCTACACCCAAGTCTCCCCGGGCCACCATGATGCCGTCGCAGACCGCACAGATCTCCTCCAGGTTGTCGATGCCCGCCTGGTTCTCGATCTTGGCGATAATACCGATAGGTTCGCTGGTATGCTGGGCCAGGAAATCCTTCACATCCAGGATATCCTGACGGCAGGAAACGAAGGAGCAGGCGATATAGTCCACCCCGTTCTCCACGCCCAGCAGCAGATCTGCCTTGTCCTGCTCGCTGAGGTAGACTTGGCTCATGACCTTATTGGGGAAGCTCATACTCTTGTTATTGGACAGCGTACCGCCCACCAGCACCCGGCAGTGGGCCTCTGTCTCTGTCAGCTCCTCCACAACAAAAACCATCAGGCCGTTATTCAGAAGGATCTTATCTCCTACAGAAAGATCTCCCATCAGTCCGGCATAGCTTACCGCCACTCGGTGCTGATCGCCCACGATCTGCTCCGTGGTAAAAGTAAACGGATCTCCCGCCTTCAGTTCCACACTGCCGTCGGCAAAGGTACGGATGCGATACTCCGGTCCCTTGGTATCCAGCATAATGGCAATAGGAAGCTTCAGCTTTTCCCGGACCCGCTTTACAAGATCCATTTTTGCCTGCTGCTCCGGATGGGTGCCGTGGGAGAAATTCAGCCGCGCCACATTCATCCCGGCCAAACACATCCGCTCCAGCGTCTCCTCATTGTCGCAGGAAGGACCGATCGTACATACAATCTTTGTCTTTCTCATAAAAGGAACACCCTTTCTGTCTTTCAATCATCGTGTATGTTAGTATACCCCAATCCTGCCGGGAAGTAAAGTTAGAGTCCTGTGAAGCCCTAGTAAGAAGTTCCACAAATTTTCTCAAAAAAGCCTGTCTTTTTCCCGTGGTTTTTCCCTATGCCCTTGACTTTTCCCTCTATCGTGCTATCATGTACGGGATTCTTGACCTGATGGGAGGTCCCGCTTTATGTTCCTCTCCTTTCTCCGCCGTGAGCCGGTGCTCTGCGCCGCTGCCGCCGCCGCTCTTCTGTCCATGATCGCCGTGCCCCCCAGCGCCGCGTATCTGGGCTATGTGGACTTGCGGGTACTTTGTCTGCTGTTCTGCCTGATGGCTGTGGTGGCCGGGCTCCAGTCCTGCCAGCTTTTTTCTTTGATGGCCCAGCGCCTGCTGTCCGGAAAGCGCAGTTTCCGTATGGTTGCTCTCTTGCTGGTACTGCTGCCCTTTTTTACTTCCATGCTGGTGACCAACGATGTCTCTCTCATCACCTTTGTCCCCTTCGCTATCCTGGTGCTGCAGACCATCGGACGCACAGAATATCTAATCCCCGTTATCGTGCTGCAGACTGTGGCCGCTAACCTGGGCAGCATGGCCACCCCTGTGGGCAACCCGCAAAATCTGTTTCTCTATGCCTCCTACAGTCTGGATGCCGGCAGCTTTTTCGGTGTCATGGTCCCCCTCACGCTGCTGAGCCTTTGCGGCCTTTTGGCCTCCTCACTGATCTTTCCAAAAGACGCTATCCAGGTGGACTTTACCCAGCGGTGCACCATTACAGGAAAACGTCAGCTGATCCTCTATGTGGTTTTGTTCCTTCTGTGTCTGCTGTCTGTGTTCCGGGTGCTCCACTATGGTATCCTTACTGCCATTGTAGCTGTCCTTCTGCTGATCACAGACCGGAAGATCCTTAAAAGAGTGGACTATTTTCTCCTGCTGACCTTTGTATGTTTCTTTGTCTTTGCAGGAAACATCGGCGCTATCGAACAGGTAAAAACGTTCCTGGAGGCCCTTCTGGACCGCAGCGCTGTTCTCTCCTCCATCCTGGCCAGCCAGGTCATCAGCAACGAGCCTGCCGCTGTGCTCCTGGCCGGTTTTACGGATGACTGGCACGGCCTTCTGGTGGGGACCAATCTGGGAGGCATGGGGACCTTGATCGCCTCTCTGGCCAGCCTTATCTCCTTCAAGTTCTATGCTGCCCTGCCCGAGGCCAAATCAGGCCGGTACCTGGCAGTATTTACCCTCGTGAATGTAGTGGGACTGCTGATCCTTGTCCCGCTGTCCTTCCTACTGTAAGTTCAGCAATATAAAAAAGGCCTGCTGCCATTCCCAAGGCAGCAGGCCTTTTTCTGCTCACTTCCTCCCTTTCGCCAGCCAGCTCCGGGGGAGTTTTTTCTTGACAAGTCCAGGTCTCTATGGTATAGATACTATCAGTTCATTTTTGAACTGTTCTGTTTTTAACTATTGGGGGTGAGACATGTGGACAGCGGCACCTTGGCGCTGCTGCAATTTCTAAGCCGCACTTCCCGGCTGCTGGACCAGCTGCTGAATGAAACAGCTGCAAGCTGGCAAATCTCCCCTCCGGAGGTCCGTATCCTCCTGTTTCTTTCCTGTTCGCCACAGTCGGATACCGCCAAAGATGTAGCCTTCCACTGCGGTATGTCAAAGGCTTCCGTCTCCGGTAATGTCCTCAAGTTGGTCACACGAGGACTGCTGACCGCTGAAATGGACCTGTCAGACCGGCGTTTTCAGCGTCTGACTCTTACCGAACAGGCCGAGCCGGTGATCGACGCTGTGCAAAACGCCGCTTGCCGTCTCCAGGAAGAAGCACTGGGCCCACTTTCTCCGGAGGACCGCGCGCAATTCATCAAACTATTGCTCAATATCACACCAGCCTCAGAGGGATAACCCGTTATTTGCCTGGTTTATATAGGAAAGGATGATCGATATGAACATCAAAATCACAACTGACAGCACATGTGATCTGTCGGCGGAGCAGCTGAAGCGTCACAATATTGAACTATTTCCCCTGTGTATTTCCATGGGAGACAAATGCCTCAGAGATGGTCTGGAAATCACTCCCGATGACATCTATGCCCATGTGGACGCCGGCGGAGATATCTGTACCACCTCTGCTCTGAACATTGCCGACTACTCCGATCGTTTTTCCGTTCTCAGCAAGGAATACGACGCCGTCATTCACCTCAATATCAGCGCCGAATTTTCTTCCTGCTACCAAAATGCTGTTCTGGCCGCTCAGGAATTTGACAACGTATATGTGGTGGATTCCCGAAATCTCTCCACCGGCCACGGACATGTGGTCCTGCGGGCAGCGGAGCTGGCAGAATCTGGGATGGACGCCCAGGAAATCGTGAACACCCTCAACGTCTTTACCGGCAAAGTGGATGCAAGCTTCATTCTCAGCCGCCTGGACTACATGAAAAAAGGCGGCCGCTGCTCCAGCATCGTTGCTCTGGGGGCCAATCTGCTTCACCTGCGTCCCTGTATCGAAGTGGTAGGCGGAAAAATGCAGGTAGGGAAAAAATATCGCGGCTCTTTCGAGAAATGCATCGACCAGTATGTGAGGGACCGTCTGGCCCATCCCGATACCCTCGACCTTTCGCGGATCTTCATCACGCACTCCGGAGTGGAGGAAAGCGCCATTGCCGCCGCGCGAAAAGCCGTGGAGGACTGCGCCCAGTTCCAGGAGATCCTGATCACCCGGGCAGGCTGCACGATCTCCAGCCATTGCGGTCCCGGTACCCTGGGTATTCTTTTTATCAGAAAGTAAATATTTTTTCTGTATTCTCCCCCTGCCACCGGCTATTTGGCATGGGGAGAGTTTTATTTTTTATGCATGGCCAAAATTTATATTCCCTAAATGTTTAAAACGAGAAACCAGCTTTTTCCTCTTTTCGACCATGTTATATGTGTTTTACAACAAAAATTGCAAGTATTTTCATCAACAATCTGGCAAAATCATACCACAAATATCAAAATGTGTGAATATAATATCAATATTAATAATAGCACGATGTATAGAAATATGAAATAATAAAACCAACGCAGGAATTTTTATATTATCAGTTTTGCACATTCATGCGTATTCTTACAAAGAGAGGTGTTCCGTTTGGTAGAAATAGGCCAAAAAGTCCGGCAGCTGATGGAAGAGCTTGCCCCCAAGATGATCCAAGATTTCCATTGGCTGCACGAGAATCCGGAGATGAGCTTTCAGGAACATGACACCACCGCTTTCCTGAAGAAAGAAGTCGAGTCCCTGGGCATCGAGATTTTGGACAGCGGTCTTGAGACCGGTTTTATTGCTCTCCTCCGCGGCAGCAGCGATGGCCCCTGCATTGCCCTGCGGGCCGATATCGACGGCCTGCCGGTCATGGAGGAATCCAGCAGTCAGTATCCCTCCAAGCGTCCTGGATATATGCACGCCTGCGGACATGATACCCATTGCGGCTCACTCCTGGGCGCGGCCAGAATCCTGTCCGCTCTGAGAGACGACATCCACGGCAGCGTCAAGTTCATCTTCCAGCCTGCCGAGGAGGTAAACCTGGGCGCCAAAAAGCTGATGGGCCTCAACTGCCTGGAAAACCCCAAGGTAGATGCCATTTTCGGTATACATAACTCTCCCGAAATCCCCCTGGGCACGATGGCGGTGAAAAACGGTGCTCTGATGGCTTCCGTGGACCGCATCAACATTACCATCACCGGTAAAGGCGGACATGGCGGCGTTCCCCAGCGCAACGTGGACCCCATCGTGGCTGCCGCAGCCATTATCCAGGCTGCCCAGACCATTGTCAGCCGTAATGTGAGCCCCATCGATTCCTGTGTCGTCTCCATCTGCAACGTACGGGCCGGCGAAGGCACTACCAATAACGTCTGCCCTGATACGGTCAAGATGTACGGTACCGTCCGCTGCTACAAGGAGGAGACCCAGCATCTGGTGGAGCGCAGACTCAACGCCATCATCAGCAGCATCTGTGAGGCGTATGAGTGCAGCGGTGAGCTGGAATACATCTATGAGCTTCCCGTTACCGCCAACAATCCCGCCCTCTTCCAGGCTGCGGACAGCGCTGTCCGCGCTGCCGGGGCCGAACCGGTGGACCCCATCCCCTCTACCGGCGGCGAGGACTTCTCCATTTATCTGCAGACCGGTGTGCCGGGCTTCTTCTATTGGCTGGGCACCCGCAATGAGGAGAACGACTGCGTCTACTCCTGGCACAGCCCCCATTTCAAAGCAGACGACCGCTGCATCCCCATTGGCGCCGGCGTATACGCCATGTCCGTATTCGAGGGCATTCGCGCTATGCAGAAGTGATCCCTCACAATAACAAACAAAGCCGGGTATGTGTCCCGGGCAGGAAGGAGAACTTATGGAAAAGGCAAAAACGATCCTGAAATTCTGGCCTCTACACCTCATTGTTCTGGCAATCACTTTGATCTTTGAGTATATCAACACCATCACCATTCCCACTCCCCTGGGAAACATTTTGTTCCTCCCCATGCTCTTCGCCATGGTGGCAGGCCTGATCATCTATCTGATCAAGCCCATCAAGTGGGTCAAGGATGAAGCTTCCAATGTTTCTGATACTTTCGTAGTAGTTGGTATCTCTGTTTTCCTGGCCAAGGTAAGTATCACCAGCGGTATCGAGCTGCCCAAGATCTTTGCTGCCGGTCCCGCTCTGATCCTCCAGGAGTTCGGTAACCTGGGTACGATCATCCTGGCCCTCCCCTTCGCTCTTCTTTTCGGGTTCAAGCGGGAAGCTATTGGTATGACCAACTCCATCGGACGTGAGCCCAACGTGGGCCTGATCGCCAGCAAGTACGGCCTCAATTCCCCCGAGGGCCGCGGTGTTATGACCACTTACATCGTTGGTACCCTGGTCGGCACCATCTTCATGGGTGTTATGGCAAACTTCCTGGGCGTCTCCGGTATCCTTCACCCCTATGCTCTGGCCATGGCCTGCGGCGTGGGCAGTGGTAGTATGATGGCCGCGTCCAGCGCTTCTCTGGCTGCTTCTTTCCCCGAAATGGCAGATCAGATCACCGCCTATGCCGCCACCAGTAACGTGCTGTCCACGGCAGACGGCATCATAATGACTGTGTTCCTGGGACTGCCGATGTGCGAGTGGCTGTATAAAAAGCTCAGCCCCATCATCGGCAAGGATAGATCCAAGAAGGGTTAATGGGAGGATTGACGATGAAAAAACTGACGCTGGATACTGTTGTAGAATATGTTCTGATCTGCACCATCTGCATGGTCATCAGTCTGATCGGCAACTGCATCAACACCATTACCGATGCCAACCCCGACGTATATGTGTCCATTCTGGAAGGCCTGCCCGGCATGCTGATCCTGCTTGGTATTGCCATCGCCGGCATTACGCTCTCCAAGCTGGTCCCCAAAGTTCCTTCCGTCGTATGGATCACTGTGATCGGCATCCTGCTGGCTATGCCCTACAGCCCCACCGGTGCCTATGTGGCAGAGCAGGTGTATAAGATCGGCCTTCTGCCCTCTGTTACCCCTGTTCTGGCTTACGCCGGTGTATCCATGGGTAAGAGCTGGGTGGACTTCAAGACCATCGGATGGCGCGGTATCGTAGTTGCTATCTTCGTTATGATCGGTACCTATGTGGGTTCCGCAGCTATTGCCCACATCGTGCTCTCCATCCAGGGCATTATCTGATAGAGGCAACTACTTAATTTTGCACATACTCCTCTCTCTATAAGGGAAGCGTACCGGACGGCTCGTCCGGTGCGCTTCCCGCTTTTTATGGAAAGTCCCTGGATACTATTTTATTTCCAGCTCTTGCCTCTTGACTTTCTTCCCTGCTTGCCTTATATTTTATTTAGAACATTTGTTTTGTTTTGAGAGGAGGACGCACTGTGGATGTCATGGAAAAACTGACGATCCTGACTGACGCTGCCAAATATGACGCCGCCTGTACCTCCAGCGGCGCCAGCCGGGGAAGCAGGGCTGGATACATTGGAAATACATCCTCCTCCATAGCTGGCTGCTGCCATACCTTCTCCGCCGATGGCCGCTGTGTTACGCTGCTGAAGGTTCTCATGACCAATTGCTGTGTCTATGACTGCAAATACTGCGTCAACCGCTGTTCCAATGACACCCGCCGGGCAGTTTTCTCACCGGAGGAACTGGCTGATCTGACCATCCAATTCTATCGGCGCAATTATATTGAAGGGCTGTTCCTATCCTCCGGGGTGATGGTGAGCCCCGATTACACCACAGAGCGAATGATCCGCTGTTTGGACCTGCTGCGCAACCACTACCGCTTCAACGGGTATATCCACGCCAAGGCGATCCCAGGCACATCCCCGGAATTGGTGACACAGCTGGGCCTTCTGGCCGACCGGCTCAGCGTGAATATCGAACTTCCCTCAGAACAGGGGCTCCAGACCCTGGCCCCCAATAAAACCAGGAAAGCCATCTTCCGTCCCATGAATCAGATCACCCATACGCTGAAAGAGAACAAGGAAGAGCTGGTGAAGTACCGCCATGCGCCCCGCTTTGCTCCGGCAGGCCAGAGCACCCAGATGATCATCGGTGCCACACCGGACAGTGACCGGCACATCCTGTCCCTCACCCAGGCGCTCTACGACAAGTACCGCCTCAAACGGGTGTTCTATTCAGCCTATGTGCCGGTGGTGGAAAATACCCTTCTCCCCTCCCTGGATACCAAACCACCTCTCCTGCGGGAGCACCGCCTGTACCAGGCGGACTGGCTCCTCCGGTTTTACGGTTTCCGGGCGGAGGAGCTCCTGGACGAGGACGATCCCAACTTCAATCCGTTGGTGGACCCTAAATGCAGCTGGGCCCTGAAACATCCCGCCTTCTTCCCGGTGGAGATCAACACTGCCAGCCGGGAGGAGCTTTTACGGGTACCGGGGGTCGGCGTGGTCTCTGCCCGCCGTATTCTCTATGCCCGGCGGGCCAGGAAGCTGGAACATGAGGATCTGAGGAAGCTGGGTGTGGTCATGAAGCGGGCCCAGTATTTTATAACCTGCAAAGGCAGGGTCCTGGACGGCGTCAGCCTCAGGCCGGACAGCGTTCTGCGAAGCCTCACTGCTCTGGAGCGCTCTGCGCTGCCTGCCAGCGAGGGGGAACAGCTGAGCCTGTTTGATCCTGCGTGAGGACATACTCTGTATCCTTGTACTTTCCGTTCTTTTTCTTAGAAGAAAAAGAACCAAAAAGAATTTTCCGCGAAACTTCGTTTCGCTCATCAGAAAGCAGCAGAGCGATGCGCCACACCGTTAAACAGGGAGGAAACATCAAGTAGGAGGGTGTGCAAGACCATGGAAGTTATTTACCGCTATGACGGCAGCTTTGAGGGGTTCCTCTGCTGCGTCTTTGACAGCTATGTGAATCGGGAACGTCCCTCAGAGTTCCAGGACGAGGCACATCTGGTCCAGTCCCTCTTCCCTGCCCGCTGGGTAGGAACGGATCTGCGCCACGCCCAAAGGATACTGGTCAGTCTGGAGAAAATTGACCCATGGGCCAAGGAGCTGGTGGCCAAAGGCTTTCTCACCTGCGCACCGGATCGGGAAATGATCCTATACCGTTTTATACGTGCCCTGTACCACGTAGGAAAACCACTCCTGCGACAGCTCAGCGACGACGCCGTGCTGCCTCTTCTTCAGGCGGTACGGCATCTGGATGGAGAGGTACATTTGCTCAAAGGTTTTGTCCGATTTTCGGAATTTGAGGGGATGCTGGCCGGAGAGATCCGTCCCAAAAACCGTGTTCTGCCCCTGCTGCGGCACCACTTCTGCAGCCGCTTTTATAATGAGACATTCCTTCTCTACGACCGCACTCACCGGGAAGCCTTGCTCCATCAGCCGGGCAAATGGGCTATTCTCCCGCTGGAAGAGTTTAAAATGGCCGCTCCCTCTGCCGAAGAGGCCCAGTACCGGCGGCTATGGAAACGGTTTTATGATACGATCGAGATCCGGGAACGCCATAACCCCAAACTCCGCCGCACCCACATGCCTCAGCGCTACTGGGATACCATGACAGAGTTCCAGGATGATGCCTTTTTTGAGCCCGCACCAGGCTCGGATACAACAGCTTCCGGCCAATGCCCGGAAAGCACGGTCCAGCTTCCCGGCCAACGGGATCTCTCCCACCCTTCCCGGTCTCTTTCCCCCCTTTCTCCCGCTCTGTTCCCTCATCACCAATGAGTTTACCCTTTTGCTTTCATTTCTCCCTTTCTTCTATAGGCAAATCATCTATTTTTTCCAACTCAAACAAAAATTATACTGAAATTTCTTCTGGATTTTTCCATAATCTCATTGACATTTCGACATAAAACATATATAGTATGCTTGCCTGTTTTTCCGGGGGAAAAGTACTCAGGAAGGACAGGCAATTTTCTGCGTCCTGAAGCAGAAATTTGTCTGTATATGCGTCTTTAATGATAAAAGGGAATGGGGGAGGATAAATGTCCAAAGAGTTGATTCGCCTTGTGAATTGCAGCATGGCGTTTGACGGCGAGCTTGTTCTCGATAACATGAACCTATATTTCAATGACAGTGAATTCCTCACACTGCTCGGACCCAGTGGCTGCGGCAAGACCACTACCTTGCGCATCATTGGCGGCTTTATCACGCCCACTTCTGGTGAAGTGTTGTTCGACGGGGTGAGGATGAATGATATTCCCCCCCATTTGCGACAGGTCAATACCGTTTTCCAGCGCTATGCTCTCTTCCCTCATCTCAATGTATTTGAGAATGTGGCTTTCGGTCTGCGCATTGGCAGAACTGAGGAAAAAGAGGTAAACGGCAAGAAGAAAAAAGTCAAGGTCCGCATCCCTCAGGACGAGATCCGGGAGCGGGTTTTGGAAATGCTGGAAGTGGTGAGCCTCAAGGGCTTTGAGAACCGCCGCATCAATGAGCTCTCCGGTGGACAGCAGCAGCGTGTGGCCATTGCCCGCGCCCTGGTGAACCGGCCCAAGGTCCTTCTGCTGGACGAGCCTCTGGGCGCGCTGGATCTGCGTCTGCGCAAGGATATGCAGATCGAACTCAAGCGCATCCAGCAGGCCATGGGCATCACCTTTATCTACGTCACCCACGACCAGGAGGAGGCCCTGGCCATGTCCGACACGGTGGTGGTGATGGACGGGGGCAAGATCCAGCAGATCGGCACCCCGGAGGACATCTACAACGAGCCCAAAAACGCCTTTGTGGCCGACTTCATCGGCGAGAGCAACATCATCGACGGCATCATGCGCGCCGACGGGGTGGTGGAGATCTTCAACCGGAAGTTCGCCTGCCTGGACAAGGGCTTTGAACAGGACGAGCCGGTGGACGTGGTCATCCGCCCGGAGGACGTGGACATCGTGGACGAGCAGTCCGGCCAGCTCAGGGGCACCGTCACCTCCGTCACCTTCAAGGGGGTCCACTATGACACCATCGTGGACTTCTACGGCTTCAAGTGGCTCATCCAGACCACCGACTACTGCCCGGTGGACAGCCGCATCGGCATCAAGATCGACCCCGACGGCATCCACGTGATGAAGAAGAGCCAGTACTCCGGCCTGTTCGGGGACTACTCCTCCTATTCCGAGGAATACGATGAGATCGGCGACGCGGACTATGTCCCCGACGAGGAGGAGGGGAGCGGCCATGAAGAGTAAGCGCTCCCTGTTCGCCGTCCCCTATGTGGTGTGGATGGCCCTGTTCGTGGTGGCCCCCATCATCATGGTGGTGATCTACGCCTTCACCACCGCCGACTTCTCCCTCACCGGGGAGAATTTCACCGGCATGGGCACCTACCTGTCCATCTTTGTCCGGTCTTTTCAGCTGGCCATCGTGGCCACCCTCGTGTGCCTGCTCATCGGCTACCCCCTGGCCTATGTCATGGCCCGGGAGGGCCCCGGCTTCCAGCGCATGGCCACGGTGCTCATCATGCTACCCATGTGGGTGAACTTCCTGCTGCGCACCTACTCCTGGATGGCCATTCTGGAGAACAACGGCCTGCTCAACCAGTTCTTTGACGCCATTGGGCTGTTCGACCTGATCAACAGTGTCTTTGGCACCAACATCGAGTACTTCCGCATGATCCGCACCCAGGGGGCGGTGGTGCTGGGCATGGTGTACAACTACCTGCCCTTCATGGTGCTGCCCATCTACTCGGTGATCGTCAAGCTGGACCGCTCTTTGCTGGAGGCCGCCCAGGACCTGGGGGCCAACACCGCCGGGGTGTTCCGCCGGGTGATCTTCCCCCTGTCCCTGCCGGGCATCCTGTCCGGGGTGACCATGGTGTTCGTCCCGTCGGTATCCACCTTCGCCATCTCCCGCCTGCTGGGAGGGGGCACGCACATGATGCTGGGCGACCTCATCGAGCTGCAGTTCCTGGGCGGGGCGTACAACCCCCACCTGGGCTCGGCCATCGCCCTGGTGATGATGATCATCGTGGTCATCTGCATGTGGGTCATGAATCGCTTCGGTGAGGGCGAGGAACAGGCGGTGGTGCTATGAAAAGACAACGCCGCGTGGGAAGCCGCCTGTTCATGGCCCTGGTCTTCCTGTTCCTGTACGCCCCCATCCTGCTGATGATCATCTTCTCCTTCAACGCCGGCAACAGCAGCGTGGTGTGGCAGGGCTTCTCCCTGCGCTGGTACGAGGAGCTGTTCCAGGACAGGGCCATCATCCAGAGCGTGTCCACCACCCTGCTGGTGTCCCTGCTGGCCACGGTGATCTCCACCGTGGCGGGCACCTTCGCCGCCGTGGGCTTCTACTCCATGCGCCGGCGCACCCGCTCCGCCCTGATGACGGTGAACAACATCCCCATGACCAACGCCGACATCGTCACCGGCGTGTCCCTGTGCCTGCTGTTTGTGGCCATCTTCGGGCTGTGGAATGAGTTTGCCGCCAATTACCGGGTGACCATCAACCTCTTCGGCACCCTCTACCGCATCACCTTCCCGGAGCTGACCCTGGGATTTGGCACCATGCTCATCGCCCACATCACCTTCAACATCCCCTATGTCATCCTGTCCGTTGGCCCCAAGCTGCGGCAGATGGACCACAACTTAGTGGACGCCGCCCGGGACCTGGGCTGCACCTGGATGGGGGCCTTTTTCAAGGTGATTCTGCCCGAGATCAAGCCGGGCATTGTCTCCGGCGCCCTCATCGCCTTCACCATGAGCGTGGACGACTTCGTCATCTCCTACTTCACCGCCGGCTCCTCCGTGTCCACCCTGGCCATGGAGATCTACTCCATGGCCCGCCGCCGGGTGTCCCCGGAGATCAACGCCGTGTCCACCCTGCTGTTCGTCATCGTGCTGGCCCTGCTGGTATTCAACAACCTGCGGGAGGCCCGCATCGCCAAGGCGGAGGCAAAAAAAGTTTACTAACTAATTTCGCCGAAAAGGCACAGCCTTTCCGGCGAGAGGGTTTGCGGCCCGCGGCAGCGCACTTCGTCGGCGCAAAGTCCGCTTCCCTCCGTTTCCACCTGGCGGTGAAAGCTACGTGCGCTCCCTTGCTCCTCCTCTCCCCACAAAACCCGCTGCGCTGGGCTTTTGTGGGGACCCCAGACGGCCAGCTCGCACGTTTGCGGGCCGAGAAGTCGTCGGGGCAAAGTCCGCCCTGCTCCGTTTCCGCCAACCGGGCGGCGAAAACTCCGCCCGCTTCCTTGCCCCTCCTCTCCCCACGCAAACCAACATGCTGGGTTTGCGCGGGGACCCGACAGATTGCCACGCACATGTCGCGGCAAAAAACGGATTTCACTCTATTCGCGCCTGCGGGCGCGCACTCTGCGAGGCTCTATCCACTCTTGTTCTTTCGGCCATATTGCCTGAAGATAACCATCACTATTATATTTTTTGGAGGAATGATCTGTTGAAGAAAATCGTAGCTCTGACTCTGGCCTGCGCTCTGGCCGCCGGCCTGTTCCTGTCCGCCTGCTCCGTAGAAAAGGTGGACCCCAATGGTGGGGACGACGGGTTCGTCTCCGGCTCTGACACTCCCGCCGGGGAGAACACCCCCGCCGCCGATGGCAGCCGGGAGGTCACCGTGTACAGCTGGGGCGAGTACATTGACGAGTCCCTCATCCAGGAGTTCCAGGACCAGACCGGCATCACGGTCAACTACCGCACCGTGCCCAGCAACGAGGAGCTCTACTCCCTGCTCCAGCAGGGCTCCATCTCCCCTGACGTCATCGTCCCCTCGGACTACATGATCTCTCAGCTCATCGAGGAGGACTGGCTCCAGCCCCTGGACTATTCCAAGATTCCCAACTTCGAGAAGATCGCCGACCGGTTCAAGAATCTGAGCTATGACCCGGAGAACCTGTACACCGTCCCCTACACCTGGGGCACCCTGGGTATCATCTACAACACCACCATGGTGGACGAACCCATCACCAGCTGGGAGGCCATGTTCTCCGATGAGAACGCCGGCAACGTGCTGCTCATCGACAACTCCCGGGACGCCTTCGGCATGGCCCTGATGTACCTGGGCTACTCGGTGAACACCACCAATGAGGATGAGATCCGCCAGGCCGCCGCCCTGGTGGCCGACGCCTGGGACCGGGGCGTGTACCAGGGCAAGGGCATGGACGAGATCTTCAACCTGATGGAGGGCGACAACGTGGCCATCGCCACCTACTACGCCGGCGACTACCTGTCCATGTATGAGAACAACGAGAATCTGGCCTACGTCATCCCCGAGGAGGGCTCCAACTGGTTCGTGGACGCCATGTGCATCCTGAAGAACGCCAAGAACGTGGACGAGGCCCACGAGTGGATCAACTTCATGGCCTCCACCGACGCCAACCTGCGCAACATGGACTACATCTGGTACGCCTCCCCCAACGAGGAGGCCCTGGAGATGTACCCCGAGTGGTATGAGGAGCAGTACGGCGAGCCCCTGGACATGGACCTGTACGAGATCATGGCCGCCCCCCAGGAGGTGCTGGACCGCTGCGAGGCCTACCTGGTGCTTCCTCAGGAGACCCGCACCCTGTACAATGACCTGTGGATCCAGCTGGGTGCCTGAGTCGGCGCAAAGTCCGTTTCCCCCTGCCTGGGAGAACTGCGTGCGCGGACTCTGCAAGGCTTTTTGCTGGAACATGCATGCCCGTGACCATACTGGTCACGGGCATGTTGGCTGTTTTTCCCAAAGAATGTCCCTTGACATTGAAACAGGCACGTGATATATTTACCTCACGAAGAGCGAAATATACCACATTCGGAGGTCACGCAAATGAAATCAAAACGCTGGTATGGGCTGACCGGTCTGCTCTCCCTGCTGGGTTTCGTGGGAGTGTTCACACAAGAACGGTATTTCTTGGGATTCTTTGCCTTTGCCGTGGACTTTCAGTATTTCTTTTCCCGCCCGGATGAGATGCAGGAGGGGCAGATCGCACGGTCGGCGGCCCTGGGCTTCTTTTCCGGCATGGGGGTGACGGCCCTGGCGGTGCTGGCGCTCCTGGCCCTGGGCAGCCCGCGGGTAGAAGCCCTCTACATGGGCGCCGGCCTGGGCTGGGGAGTGGCGGTGGCGGTATATGCCCTGTCCAGCTTCTGGGCTTCCCTCCGGGAGTGGAGGCACGCCGGACCATGATTCGAAACAGGATCAAGGAGTACCGGGCCAGGTTTGACATGAAGCAGGAGGAGCTGGCCCAGCTGGTGGGGGTCCGCCGGGAGACCATCGGCAATCTGGAAAAAGGGAAATACAACCCCTCCCTGGTGCTGGCGTGGAACATCGCAAAGGTATTCGGCGTGTCCATTGAGGAGATCTTCACCGTGGAGGATTGAGCCAGGTTCAGCTGCAAAACCGGACAGCCCGCTCAGCGGGCAGGGCAGCAACAAGGGCGCGGCCATCTGGCCGCGCCCTTCCTCATGCGCGCTCAGCCCTCTCTGGGCGCTTCGATCCCAAAGGCCGGATCGTACCGGACCACACCCTCCACCCCGGGGGCCTGACCGCTCAGCTTAGCCGCCATAAAGTTCTCGTCAGGCACATCGAAGGGCGGGCGGATCCCGTACCGACTCGCGGGCTGATAGCCCGCCCTGGGATAGTACCCGGGATGGCCCAGCACGATGGACCAGCCATAGCCCAGCCGCCCGGCGATCCTGTGTCCCTCCCGGATCAGCGCCAGGCCGATCCCCTTCCCCTGCTCCTCCGGAAGGACGGAGAGAGGGGCCAGCGCCAGCGCCTGCGTCCCGCCCACCGTCACGCGGGTGAACAGGATGTGGCCCACGATCCGCTCCCCGTCCACCGCCACCAGGGACAGCTCCGGGACAAAAGCGGCGCTCTCCCGCAATGCCGTCACCAGGTCCTGCTCGTTCCCGTCACTCTGCTCTGCCGAGGCAAAGGCCGCCTGGACCAGGCGGTAAACCGCCTCCCAATCTTCCCGTCTCTCTGCCGGATCTCCATTTCCCCGCTCCTCCTATCCTCGATTTCCGTCCACGTTCCCCCATCCCGCAAACCGGCTCCAGGGCGCTCCCTCCGGCGGCGGGGCGGAGAATCTCATCCGCTCCCCGGTCTGGGGGTGGTCAAACTCCAACCTGTGGGACCACAGGGCAATGCCCTCCATAGGGCAGTCCGCCCCGCCGTACTTTCTGTCCCCCACCAGAGGCAGGCCCCGGGAGGCGAACTGGATCCGGATCTGGTGGGTGCGCCCCGTCTCCAGCGCCACAGACACCAGGGCATATCCCCCGTTGGTCTCCAACACCCGGTAGCGAAGGACCGCCCGGCGGGCCTCTTTCCCCGGCTCCCGGGCCACATAGGCCCGGCGGGCAGTCCGGTCGTAGCCCAGCAGATCCTCTAGGACACCCTCCCGTGATTCCGGCACGCCGCCGAGCACCGCCAAATACTCCTTTCGGAAGGTCCGGTCCTCCACCTGGGCGCTGAGCAGCCGGGCGGCCTGCCGGGACCGGGCCAATACCATGAGTCCCCCCACCGGCTGGTCCAGCCGGTGGACGGTGCGCAGGCACGCCCCTTCCCCGCCCAGCTGCGCCCGCAGCAGATCGGGCAGGCCCCCAGGCTGGTCCACCGACACCACACCCGGCGGCTTCAGGCAGAGCAGGATCCGCCTGTCCTGATAAAGGATCCGTATCTCCCCGGCCATCCGTCCTTCCCCCTCTCCCCATTTGTCCCTATGATACCACAACCGCACGCCCTTCCGGAAGCCCTTCCCCCCCTGTTTTGAAATTTTACTTGTCAAACTGGCAGTTTTCCTGTAAACTGTCCTGGAACCTATATCAACAGGAGGAATTCCAATGTCACTGGAAATCGGCCTGAAGGGCCGTGCGGAAACCATCGTCACTGAACAGAATACCGCCGAGGCCATCGGCTCCGGTCTTGTGCCTGTATTCGGTACCCCCTATATGATCGCCCTGATGGAGAACGCCGCAGTCAACGCCATCCAGCCCTGCCTAGCCGCAGATGAAGGCAGTGTGGGTACCCTGCTCAACATCGCTCACAGCTCCGCCACCCCCATCGGCATGAAGGTGTGGGCCAACGCCGCCGTCACCGCAGTGGAGGGCAAAAAGATCACCTTTGAGGTCACCGCTTTTGACGAGGCTGGTGAAATCGGGCATGGCATCCACGAGCGGTTTATCATCAAACCGGAGCGATTCCTGGCCAAGGCCCAAGGCAAGCTGGACCGGTGAGCCCCCTCTCCCCCGGGAAATCCCGGGGGATTTTTTGTCTTGACAAATTCCTATTTCCGTGATAGGATAATCCTCGGAAGGAACACTCCCCCCCAGGGGGGTATCCGGCATTGACGTGCCGGAGCATCACATACGGAGGTGGCACAGATGCAGGCAGATCAAAGGACCGTGCTGCGGCTGCTGAAAACCGCCCGGGGCCAGCTGGACGGCATCATCAAGATGGTGGAGGAGGACCGGTACTGCATGGACATCTCCCAGCAGGTGCTGGCCGCCGACGCCATGCTGCGCCGGGTGAACAAGGAGATCCTCACCGCCCATCTGAAGCACTGCGTGGAGCACGCCAAAGACGACAAGGAACGCTCGGACAAAATCGACGAGCTGGTCAATGCACTGGGCAAGATACTGTAAGGGCGCCGGGTCTCGCACCGGCGGGCACAGCACGGTTCCGCCCGTGGGGCGGCCTACTTTTCCCACGCAGGAAAAGTAGGCAAAAGTGCGCTTAGGGGCGCAAATCAGCTTTGCTTCGGGGAAAGGGCACCCCTCGCACGCAGGATTTGCCCCCTAAGAACCCCCGAAAGGGCTACGGGGGCGTTAGTTACAGTGCCAGCACGGCTTTCCGGCGTCCTGACAACGACACTGCGCCAGTTCCTTCGGCGGCCCCCGGCCTTGTGCGGGCATGCTTTCGGAAACTTTTCCGCACCCCTTCGGGCGCCTGGCGGGGAGATAGAACGGGCCATTTCGTTCTATCGGAGGAGCAAGGAGTAACAAGTGGTTTCGCCTGTCATCTATGCGCAATCAATCGGCCTGCCAATTCTTCAGGTTTATGCCCAGGCAGGCGTCTCCTTGGGTGCTTAAATCTGCCGATTTAGTGGCACCAGGGCATAGCCCGCCGAGGGAACTGTCCAAACGTCGACTTTGCCGCCGGAAAAAGAAGTAGGCACTTCAACTGAAACCCCCGCGAACTTAAACGGGGGGCCGGGGGTGCAGGCGCTTGGGACAAGAGCGCGTCCTTGGCGCTCGAAGTTACTCCGCGCCCAACCCCCGGCGATTCTTTGGTTTCTTTCTGATCGTTCAGAAAGAAACTCGCCCTCAGGCGAAACTGAGGACGCACTGCCGGTGCGCGAACCGGCAAAAGCCAGAGGGCCTGCCGGAACTCTCCGGCACAAAAAAGGAGGTCTGCGCATGAGACAAAAATTCATCGTCACCGGCATGACCTGTTCGGCGTGCTCCGCCCACGTGGACAAGGCGGTGCGCAAGCTGGCCGGCGTGTCCGATGTGAACGTCAACCTGCTCTCCGGCACCATGACGGTGGACTGGAGCGGAGGCCTGACGGCGGACGACATCGTCGCCGCC
>ERZ779866.1001-NODE-1001-length-30010-cov-4.178334_pt1 | contig 30010 bp, 27 predicted proteins | sample MGYA00511248_ERZ779866 | MGnify/ENA primary metagenome ERZ779866 (study PRJEB29588, sample SAMEA2155758) | human gut metagenome | biome: human gut; feature: human-associated habitat; material: faeces | place: Denmark | collected 2008/2010 ... | reverse complement strand
GAGGGACCTTATATCCCCCGCCTGAAGGCGAGGGTTTTACGGCCCGTCTGATAAATTCGTAGGCTCTCTCTGCTTCTGAATTTCAAACTATCAGACTGAACCGACTACAGGAAAGCGCCGTTGCAAACCTGAATAACCTGTCCCTTGACATGTCTGCCCATTTTGCTGGCCAGATACAAACAAGCATAGGCCTGATCAATAGGTTCACATTCGGGACCGGGAAAGTAGACAAAGTGTCCGCTCCAATCCAGCATTTTGCTTCCGCCCGGCTGTTCCCCTGCTTTGTTAGCAAGATGAGCCGGTGTTACCGTCGCGCCTGGGGCAACTGCGTTACAGCGAATATTCGTTTCAATCAGACGCATTGCCACGTTTTTGGTCAATGTATTAAGGGCACCTTTGGTGGATGTATAGGTTGCACCGCAAAATGGTCTGGCTCCGTTGACAGAACTGATATTAATGATGCAGCCCTCATTTTTCGGCAAAAACACTTTCAGCGCTTCACGGATATAACGCATCGGACCGCCGAGATTAGTGTTCATTACGTACATCATCCATTCATCATCAGTCTCGTCAATAATTTTTTGCTCGCCGATTCCCGCGTTATTGATAAGAATATCTAGATCGCCGAATTCATCAATAGCGGTCTTGAAGACTTTCTTAGTATCATCGGTAGAACATACATCGGCAACCACACCTAAAGCCCGACCTCCTTTGGCACGAATTCCTTCAACCACTTCATTGAGTTGTTCTGCATGTCTGGCAGTAATTACCACCGAGGCTCCCTCCTCGGCAAAGACTTCCGCAATCGTGCGTCCCATGCCATAACTGGCACCGGTGATGATGGCAACCTTGCCTTGAAGCATTTGTGCATCCATTGTCGTTTCCTCCTTTTTGTTTAAAAGGATTATCAATATTTGAACATTCAATAACAAATACTTATTGACAATGTTTCCCATGCCTTAAAACTATGATTGCTAGAAGTCAGATTTTCATTCTCCACCATCGTCAATTCAAGGCATTTTAGGCCTTTGATACAATCAGGAATTAGCCGAGTAAAATCCGAACCGACAGCAAAAAGAGGGATTTGAATTCTATGGATACTTCCGCCGTGCAAAGTTTTTTGACCTTCTTTAACTCAGCCTCAGATTTAATTGTTTACGAGGTCTCTCAAAGCCTATTTTGGTATCAGGTCGTTGCCATTGCTTGCGCTGTGGTTCTGTCGTTGGTGGTATCCGGACTTTTATCAATAAGGCTTCTGCGTTGGGAAGCTTATTTTTCTCAAGAAACGATCCGTCATAAACTGCTTCGTTTCTCTGTACAGCTGGTAAGACGTTTGCTCTTTTCAATTTTCGCTGCGCTTTTCCTGTCGCTCGGGGCCAGTGTCATTGCCGAGCAACAACTGCTGCCCGAGTCGAGCTTTAATCTGATTAACATCGGTTATCAGGTCTTTTATGCCTGGGCTCTGTTGGTTTTCCTGATTCAGCTCTTTGCCGCTTTTGTTCCTGCCGAGAGTATTCTGCAGCAAATTAAAAAACCGCTCTATGTCGTTTTCTGGATACTCGCCATTCTGGAAATCGTGGGTATTTTGCCGAAATTCATTCAGGCCGTGCGTGCCATTAATCTACCGATCGGAACGGATTCGCTCACGCTTTGGGCTCTTTTTGTCGGCATTGTCACTGTGGCGGTCTCGCTGCTGCTTGCTCACTGGCTCTCCAACCTCTGCGACAGCGCCCTCAATTCTGCAAAAGACATCGACAACAATCTCAAAATCGTATTGTCCCGACTGATTCATATCAGTTTCATGGCAATCGCTGTTTTAGTGTCCCTTTCTGCTATGGGACTGGACCTTACCGTTTTAAGTGTATTCGGCGGTGCTATCGGTGTCGGTCTCGGGTTCGGCCTTCAGAAAATCGCCTCCAATTACATCTCCGGCTTTATCATCCTGTTTGATCATTCGGTGAAAATCGGCGATACGGTTGAAGTTGCCGGTTTTAACGGGAAAATCACTCAAATTAAAACCCGCTACTCCGTACTTCGCAATTTTTCAGGCGAAGAAATGATCATTCCAAATGAAACCTTTGTAACTCAAAACGTCAAGAACTTTACCTTCACGGACCGCGCCTCAGTGGCCAGCGTTGAAACCAGTATCGGCTATGAGTGCGATGTTAATCGAGCCCTTGCCATTCTTGTGGAGATTGCTAAACGTCAGGCTCGCATTCTCCCCTCACCCACTCCTTGGGCGGTGGTGTCCGGTTTCGGCAATGACGGAATTAATTTAAAACTGAGTTTTTGGGTAAAAGACCCCGAAAACGGCACTTCTGTTCTGCGCTCTACGATCATGAAAGAGGTACTGGAAAGATTTAATGCCGAAAAGATTTCCATTCCCTACACAATCCGCGATGTGACTCTAAAGGGCGAACTGAAAATCAAGGCCGCCAACAGCAGTGATTCCTAAAATTGATTCATGCCTCAGTTAAGCGGCTGAGGCATCTTTTTTGATAATAATTCCTGCTTCTAAAATATATTGAAGTTAAATTCCCTTCTTTATCGAAAATATTTTTAATTTCCAATAAATTACATATAGTTAAATATATTTTTAAAGCATTTTAAAAAATCCTCAACTGGTTTTAAACAAAAACAATTCTTATTCAAAAGAAGTTCAAAACTCGTCAAAATTTCCTTAATCGATTGATATTTATCGATTTGTTTATTTCTGTAGCCTCCCCAGTTATCTCATAAATTTAATAAAAAACCTTAATAGTCTCTTGCTATTGATAATAATTCCTATTACGATTGCGGTTATTAAACGTTCATATCGAACGTTGGTGCACTAATTATGAAGAAAACTATGTCTCGAATCTTTCCTCTTACTGAGTCAAACCTGATGGCTGAAGTGACAGTTGTTCGAATGAAGCTTGATGCGAACGAACAAGAAAAACTGTTCCAATTGGGCTTACATCAGGGTGGAACAGTGCGCGTCTTGCAGCGTGCACTCAATGAGCCCCTTCTCTTGGCAATCGGTGACGCTCGAATCGGTGTCAACTACGAAACGGCCCAAAAGATCTTTGTTTATTAAAAGGAATCTGACATGCAGCTCAAAGACATGACAATCGGTGCTAAGGGTCGTGTGAAATCCATGACAACATCCACACCGGAATACCGCAGACGTTTGCTGATGTTGGGCGTCACTCCCGGCAGCGTAGTCGAAATTGTTCGGGTGGCCCCGTTGGGCGACCCCATTGAAATCCGCATTCGCGGCTGCCATATCACCGTTCGAAAAGATGAGGCAGAAATTCTTGACATTGAACCGATCGGTTAATGAAGGAGTCAACAGCAATGAGTCAACACACCATTAGCCTTATCGGCAATCCGAACTGTGGGAAAACCACCCTCTTTAATGCACTGACGGGATCACGGCAGCGCGTGGGCAACTGGCCCGGAGTTACGGTTGATAAGAAAACCGGCAATTTCTCTTTTGAAGGTCATGATATTGAAGTCGTTGACCTCCCCGGCATTTATTCCGTCACACCAACCTCTGTGTCCGGCGAAGATGAAATCGTCGCCAGAGACTACCTCCTGTCCGGTGAAGCTCAAGTCGTAGTCAATATCATTGACGCCTCCAACCTCGAACGCAACCTCTACTTAACCAGTCAGTTAATCGAAATGCAGGTGCCGATGCTTGTCGTCGTCAACATGCTCGATATTGCCAAGCAGCACAAAATCAAACTGGATTTAGCTGCTTTGCAAAAACAACTCGGCTGCCCGGTGATCGGACTTGTCGCCAACCGCAACAAAGGCATTGAAGAACTCAAAAAAGCTTTGGTGCAGTTCCTGGACTTCCCCGTCCCCACACACGTGAAGGTTCAATATGACGAGGTGATCGAAAACGCCGCCAATGAGATTTCTGCGCAGTTGGGGTTGAAAGAAAACGGTCGTTGGTTTGCCATTCAATTCCTTGAGCATGCGCCGGGGATTGAAAATAAGTTTGAAGACCGAAATCTCACTAAGGTTCGTGAGGTTGTTGAAAAAACCGATCAACATTTTGAAGGCAATACCGATATCGAAATCACGAATGCCCGCTACGAACTTGTCGCTCAGATCGCAGACAAGTGTGTTGTGCGCGCGGGTGATGTCACAGGGACTTTAACCGACCGTATCGACCGTATTATTTTGAACCGTTGGATGGGGCTGCCGATCTTTTTGCTGATCATGTACGTGACCTTCCTTTTTACGCAAAATTTCGGCGCTGTCTTTATCGACTTCTTCGATATTCTGGTCGGCGGTATTTTTGTGGACGGACTCGGTCAGCTGCTTGCCTCTTGGGGCACACCGCAATGGCTCACCGTATTCTTATCCAACGGTATCGGCGGCGGTCTGCAAACCATCTCCACTTTCATTCCGGTGGTCTTCTTCATGTTCCTGTTTTTGGCCATCCTGGAAGAATCCGGCTACATGGCTCGCGCAGCCTTTGTGATGGACCGTCTGATGCGTGCGCTTGGCCTTCCCGGTAAAGCGTTTGTACCGCTTTTGGTCGGTTTCGGCTGCAATGTGCCTGCCATTATGGCTACCCGTACGATGGATCGCGCCAGCGACCGCATCATCACCGTCATGATGACGCCTTTTATGAGCTGCGGTGCTCGTTTGCCCGTCTATGTTCTCTTTGCCACGGCTTTCTGGCCCACAAACGGACAAAACCTGGTCTTCGGTTTATACCTTATCGGTATCGCCGCGGCTATTTTCACGGGTTATCTCTTAAAACGCACCGCCCTGCCCGGTGTTGCCAGCGCCTTTGTGATGGAAATGCCTCCGTACCACATCCCGACGATTAAGGGCGTAATGCTTCGCACGTGGGATCGCGTCCGCACCTTCATGTTCCGTGCCGGTAAAGTGATCGTGGTCATTGTGGCTTGTTTGGCATTCTTGAATTCCATGGGCACCGACGGCTCTTTCGGCAATGAAGATACGGAAAAGTCCGTTTTGTCTCAGGTTGGTAAGACCATCGTCCCTGTCTTTGAACCGATGGGTATTCAGGAAGAAAACTGGCCTGCCGCCGTGGGTGTCTTTACAGGTATCTTTGCTAAAGAAGCCGTGGTCGGCACATTAAATTCCCTGTATGACACGATGGCTGCAAATAACGCTGCTCAAAGTGCTGCTGACGATGCCGCCGCTGAAGAAGTCCCGGCAGAAGAAGAGGGCGGTTTCTCGTTGTCTGCCACGTTCTCCGAAGCGGTCGGCACAATCGGCGAAAACTTTGCCGGTTTAACCGGAGCCTTCTCTGATCCTTTGGGTATCAGTGTGGGTGACCTTTCCGATGAAGCCGCAGCTGCTGAAGAGCAAGGCGTAGCCCTCGGCACCATTGATACCATTAAGACACTTTTTGGTTCAAGCTCCGCAGTCTTTGCATACCTTTTGATGGTTCTTCTTTACGTACCGTGCGTGGCTGCTGTGGCCGCTATTTATCGTGAAGTAGGCACCAAGTGGACGATCTTTGCCTGTGCCTGGACACTCGCTCTCGGCTACTCTGCCGCCACGATTTTCTATCGTGTCGCCAATTTTGCTGCCGCTCCGATTTATTCGACCATCTGCATCGTTGTCGCGCTTGGCATTCTCTACGGCATGTATTGCTGGATGAAGTCAATGGCCAAGAAAGAAAAGGGCAAGGGCCCGAAGATCATTCCGATCATTCCGGTTGCCTAACAAAACAACTTTCTTTCTCTGAAATGGCGGCGATGGGCACCTCGCCGCCCCTTTCCCCGAAGGTCTTCGTACCTGTCGGGGATTTTTTTAAAGAAACGCGGATGAAAGCATTGACCGATACCTTCACCCGCGAGCGACCTAACGAGAGATCGTAGATCTAAAAAGAAAAAATCAAAAATGATTATCTTTTGAACTGACAATCCTACTCTCTGCCAAAAGAGTTGGCATACGTATTGAGGCTTTTTTGATTAAAGGCTAAAGCTAATCAGGAAGAGAAAACGAGAAGGCAAAGTTCGCCGATAAGCCGGATTATGTTCCGAATATGAAATTCGGCCGACAATCATTCATCTAGGACAAGACTCACGCCTTGCCTCAAGCCATCTACCCGCAACCTCCCCGAGCAGGATCAGCGGTTGCCTATTTGATGTTGCTCCCCGTAGAGATTGCCCGTTTCACCCGGCCCTTACGCCGGCTCGTCTCTGTTGCTCTAATCCGTACCTTGCGGCAGGCAGCCGTTAGCTGCTACGGTGCTCTGTGGAGTCCGGACTTTCCTCGTGAACCCAAGGTTCCCGCGATCATCGTGGCGAACTTTACCAAGGGGGCATTTTAGGCGAAGTTGAAAATGATTACTATGTTTTTCTGCTTTAACGTCGACGGGGGCGGCCCGGTACACTCAAAATCATGTCAAAAAATTTGTTTCAACGTAACAAACACTTTTTTTAGATCATCCTCGAAACAAAATTGCTCTTTTCGAAACACCATTGTTGTAGAGAACATGTTAGAAAGATGGAATAATTGAGCAATTTTTAAAAATCAACTGATATTAGGATTCTCGGTGTTTTCTAAGAAAAATATTATTCTGTCAACCGCCCTCGCGTTAACTGCGCTTTCTTCGCATGCCACTCTTCTTGAGAGTTTCGTCGAAACGCTGCCGGGCGCTGCTTCCCCCTATCCCGATGCGGGCTTTATCGGCAACCAGCTCAATGGCATGCACGATATTATTGAAAATGGCCGTACGGGACTTTTGTTACCCGCTTACACAAACCATCCCCGCTGGGACTATGACAACCGGGATGAGGAAAATGCCTACCCGTTTGGCGCAGGTATTTCACGGGGTATTATTGATGAGCGTGGCAACGAGCGTCTGATGTATCTGATGTTTTTCCGTGATTCACACTATGAAATAGAGCCCATTGTCGGTTATGCATGGCTTGCACGCTTCCCCATTGCAAATTCGGGCTTTCACTTAGGCGCAGGCTATACCGCCGGATTTACTTTTCGACAAGATTACAACTGGCTGCCCATCCCTGTCCCCTTACCTTTAGTGAGCGCAGGGACTGATTTTTTTAATATTTATGCAACTTACATACCGTTTTCCAACGTCTTTTTCTTCTTCTCTAAATTTGAATTTGATGACCAAACAACACGATTCGCACCCTGGCCAGAAAGTGCAGCTTCTGCCTGGTCCAATACAACAGAGATCTACGCGCAAGGTTCTTGGGTGAAGACCGACCTCTCCAGCGGTGACGGCGATTTCCCAGGCAGCTTTACACTAAGCTCTGATTCCGGTTTTAAATTCGGCATCCGACATTTCTTAGATCGGCACTGGGCGCTGGATCTCAGCTATCAACAAAGCGATCATGACTTAAAGTCAGACGGTCGCAACGTTAACGAGTATCGGCTCACCAACACTAATCTCATAATTCAGTATCACTTTGAAGTGCTTGACAACCTAAGATTGCATGTTGGAGGCGGAGCCTCTTATTCCGAATTAAAATCTCGGGGAGAGGCCGACTATAAAGAACACAGTATCAACCCCGTTGTACAAACCGGTTTTAGTTGGGCGCTTTCCGATCAATGGCGCGTAATGGGGGATATGACTGTAAACTTCCCCTTCTTCCGTGATGTGCGATACGGGGAAAACGGTCATCTTGAAGGACGCTTTAAACCCGCCAATACAAGTTTTAATTTGGGTATCGGCTACGCTTTTTAAGGAACAAAAAAATGGACATTAATGATTCTTTGTTTGAACGCGCTCGCCAAAGCATTCCGGGCGGCGTCAATTCACCGGTTCGAGCTTTCGGCTCTGTGGGCGGAGCCCCTCGATTTATGAAAAAAGCCCAAGGCCCTTACATGTGGGACGAGGATGGTAAGCGTTACATTGATTACATCGGTTCTTGGGGCCCCATGATTTTAGGCCACAACAATCCGGAGGTCATCCGCGCCGTTCATGAAGCCGTTGACATGGGGCTGACCTTCGGTTGCGCAACCAAACAAGAGATCTTAATTGCCGAAGAAATTAAAAAGATCATTCCTTCGATTGAAGAGGTTCGCCTGGTTAGTTCCGGCACCGAAGCCGGCATGAGCGCCATCCGTTTGGCGCGCGGATACACAGGCCGCAACAAGATTATTAAGTTTGAAGGTTGCTACCACGGCCACAGCGACAGCCTCTTGGTAAAGGCCGGCTCCGGAATGCTCACCTTCGGGAATCCGAGCTCGGCTGGCGTTCCCGCTGGTGTCACGGAACACACTTTGGTGTTGGAATACAACAACTGTGCGCAACTTAAAGATGCCTTTGAGCACTACGGCAACGACATTGCCTGTGTGATCGTGGAAGCGGTTGCTGGCAACATGAACATGGTGCCCGGTAAACCTGAATTCATTCAAACAATGCGAGAACTCTGCACCCGCTACGGCGCTCTTTTAATTGTTGATGAAGTAATGACCGGTTTCCGCGTGGCACTTCAAGGCGCTCAAAGCCTTTACGGTGTCACTCCCGATATCACAATGTTCGGCAAAGTGATCGGTGGTGGAATGCCGGTCGCCGCTTTCGGCGGCAGGCGCGATGTCATGGAAAAAATCGCACCCTGTGGCCCGGTTTATCAAGCCGGCACCCTCTCCGGAAACCCTGTCGCCGTCGCTTGCGGATTAACCACTTTGAAGCTTATCCAAGTCCCTGGTTTTTATGACAAACTCTCCGAACAAACGAAAAAACTAGTCACTGGGCTAAGCCAAGCGGCAAAAGAAGTCGGTGTTGACTTTTGCGCTCAAAGCGTTGGAGGCATGTTTGGTTTGTATTTCTTGGATAAATGCCCGGAGGGCTTTGCCGATGTCATGAAGTCCGACACGAAACGTTTTAGCGTATTTTTCCACTCAATGCTTGACCAGGGGGTTTATTTCGCGCCTTCTGTTTTTGAAGCCGGCTTTGTTTCAATTGCTCATACTGATGAGGTTATTGAGCAAACGATTCAAGCGGCCAAGATCGCCTTTGCAAAAGTAGCAGAGATCTAGCCAAAATTTTTTACACAACAGGCCGAAAAGTTCATTGACGCTTTTCGGCCTTCTTATCAAAAGGGCCGTAAAACCTCTCCGTTCACGGGGAGGATATAAGGCCCATCGCGCACGGCGCGATTAGGGTTTCACAAATCGAGCTCAAACAAAGAAAATGTGCGATGATTTCCAGACCATGAAAATTTTCTGCAGCTTCAAGTTTGAACTCCTCGCCAACGATGTTCAGCGTTCCGCTTTAAGTCGGAACGCCGGATGCCGTCGCTTTGTGTTCAACAAAGCTCTCGCGCTGCAAAACGAACGGAAGGATCAGGGCCTAAAGCTCCTCAACTATTGCGAGATGGCTTCCGAGTTGGTGCGGTGGAAGAAGAACGACGAAACGTCCTTTCTCAAGGAGGCGATGTCTCAGCCGCTTCAGCAGGCGCTTCGCGACCTCGACCAGGCCATTAGAAACAGCTTCCGACCGAAGAGCGATCCCGCTCGCAAAGAGTGGCCGAGATTCAAGGTCAAAGACATCGGAGATGGCTTCCGCATACCGCAGTTCAAACCCGGTGACATTGACGACGCCAACGGGCGCGTCAAGCTTCCGAAAATCGGTTGGATCCGCTACCGCAAAAGCCGCCCTATTGCGTTCAAATCCGCCGACGGCTCCTTAACGCCGGGTACGGTGAAGCAGATCCACATCAACAAGGATTGCGGCCGATGGTTCGTAGTTTTCACGGCCGAGTTCGACGTTGTCCGTCCCGAAATGAAAGCACTTGATGTCGGGATAGACATCGGCGTGGTTCATGCCGTGGCGACAAGCAGCGGCAAGTTCTACGACCTCGATACGGAAAGGCTCAAAGACATCGAGAAGCGAATTGCAGTGCTGCAACGAAAGCTGTCGCTCAATCTGTCGTCTCGAAAGAAGCTCGCGAAGAAGGGGCTCGCGGAACCGTTCGACAAAACCAAGCCGAGTCGGAAGCGTCAGCGACTCAAGAAAAGAATCCAGAAGCTTTTCCGGAGAATGCGTTGCATTCGTCAGGACTTCTATCAGAAAACCGCACGTGCGCTCGCGCAGGAGTACGGCTGCGTATATGCGGAAGATCTGAAAACGAAGAACATGACGAAGAGCGCGAAGGGAACGGTAGAGAATCCCGGCAAAAACGTCAGGCAGAAGTCGGGACTCAATCGGGCCATTCTTCGAACAGGCTTCTACGGTCTCAGTCAGGCAGTGGATTGGCAACTGACGAAGGCTGGCGGCATGCTAGAAAAAGTACCGCCTGCATACACCAGCAGTACGTGCCCGATTTGCGGCTGTTGCGATAAAGGCAACAGACCCAAACAGGCGGTTTTCCATTGCGTAGCCTGCGGCCACAATGAAAATGCCGACATCGTCGGCGCAAAAAACGTGTTGAGGAAGGGCCGGACAGGCCCGAGCGCGCACGTAAAATGCGCATCGCCTGTGTAGTGAGTTCGGAAGCAACTGTGTCCTTTGCACGGAGCTTCTGAGCCATCAACAGGAACCAACCTTCAATCGCTGCACAAGCGGCTTTTGTAGGAATCCCCGCCATTAATGACGGGGAGGACGTCAATAAGGTGTAGGCTTAACCAATAACAATTCGTGATATTAAATATTAGATTATGAAAAAGCTGATCAGTCTTTTCGCCGTTTTCTTTGCCACCATTTTATTTTCATCTGCTTGGGCACACGGTCATGGCTTTACTCACCATGACGGACGTTATTACGACGATGCGGGACGCTATGAGGGCCGCATCGACAATGGCCGCATCTATGACAGCACAGGACGTTATAGTGGCCGAATTGACCACAATGGCAGACGTTATGACAGCTCCGGGAGATACCTTGGGCGCACAGACAAAAGCGGCCGTGTCTATGATAACTCCGGGCGTTATCAAGGACGCGTAGACTCAAATGGTCGCCACTACGACAGTTCAGGTCGTTATTTGGGACGGGAGGATGATAACGGCCGATTTTATGACAGTACCGGTCGCTACCGCGGTCAAGTTCGTTGATTTTCCCACTGTTGCCACTTTTTTAAGCAATCACTCAACTTACTGTTCCACTTAAGTTTTCTTACAAAAATGTTAAAGTTATTCACAATTTCTGTGGATAACTTTAAACAGGAAATTTTGCTTTGAAAGTGGAGAATTCCTATATTTTTTCTTGTTATTTTCCCAAAAATTGAGAAATTCTTTGGGATTTTTTCAACCTCTGTGGGATTACTCGACTTTAGGCAATGGCTTAATATAGCCTTCCGTGCCGTAAAGCGGGATGGCCGATAATGAATGGTGGAAGCTTCCGCTTGTCTCCTTTGTGGAATAAGCCACATATAAGAGCGTTTGTGCTTGCTCATCATAAATCCGGCGAATCTTCATATTTTTCAAAAGCACACTTTTAGAGCGAGTGAAAATCACCTCTCCATCTTTGCTCTTATCAATGGCTTCAATCATTTGCCGGGTAATCGGCCCTGTGCGATGACATTCAATAGAGTTGTTGGAAGGATCACTGAGAGCCAAATTTGCCTCAATACTGGAGACGTGACAAGTCACTCCTGTCACAACGGGATCTACAAATCGATTAATTTTGATGTCTTTGAGTGTGAAAATTCCCAAAGACACGTCCCCCACATCTTCCTCACCGCATCCGGTTAGTGTCAAAGCAGTCAATCCCACAACCAACGCAGCCATCAGTTTAGATTTTGTTTTCATCTTTTTAGAAAAAATTAACGTTCTCGGAAAATATTACTGGAAAAACCCACGATTACCAAAAACAGTGCAAGTATTGAAAATGCAGCCGAAAGGCTCGTCATCTTAGCGACAAAACCGATCAAGGCAGGACCTGCCAACTGACCGGTGTAGCCTAGGGTGGTAACTGCCGCCAACGCCAAACTCATCGGCATTTCCTTTTGATCCGCTGTACTCGCAAAGGCTATCGGCACGACATTGGCGAGTCCGATTCCCAAGATGAAGAACATTCCGATAACAATCCAATACTGAGGGAAAACCACGCAACCGATCAACATCAGCGCCCCTAGAAAGCTTCCGTAACGCACACACTTTCTGGGCCCCGCATAAACAATGAGCTTATCCCCAAGAAGTCGCATTAAAGTCATGGCTGTAGAAAATGCAGCAAAAGCGAGTCCCGCGTTTTCAATCGCTGTGTTCTTCTCTTCCACCAAGAAAACGCCACCCCAATCAAGCACCGCGCCTTCAATCATGAACAACAACAGGCAGATAAGCCCCAAACAAAGAACGAATCCTTTGGGTATTACGAATGATTTACTGCAATCTCCAGCTTTTCCGGCGTCCGGCAGCAATGAAGAAGAAGTCATCAGCCACAGTAGCAAACAGAGAAGAAGCAGTCCGCCTACCGCGTAAACAAGTTGAATACCGGCATTAAGCAGAGCCGCCATGCCAAGAGCGCCAAGCACACTACCCAATGAGTAGAGTGCATGGAAACCCGCAATCAGTCTTTTTTCACTTCGCCTGTCGACCTCCACAGCGTGCACATTCATGGCGACATCGATAGAACCAAAGACCATTCCAAAGAAAAAAAGCAGGATAGCTGTTAAAAAAACATTCGTTGAAAAGTTGATGATAAAAAGGATGAAAGGAATGAGGAAAAGGGCTCTTCTAAGGAGGAATTTGGCGCCGCGCTTTGCCACAAGCCCACCGCAAAAGGGCATCACAACAAGTGCACCCAATCCCACACACAACAGCAGCCCGCCTAAGTGAGCCTCATCAAGATCTAAACTGATTTTGACAAAAGGAACCATCGAGGCCCAGACCGCCATAAGGAAACCGGCCAATCCGAAAGCCGACCGAGTCGCCGTATTTTCCGGTGGAATTGAGGCTATATACTCACGGATTGTCTTACTTTGCGTCACAACGAAAATCCTTTCAAAAAAAAGAAAATCATTTCTCAGCAGAGTCAGATTTTCTCTGATTTTCTATTGATTTTCAATCAGAAAAAGGGAGCCAATGGCTCCCTTTCTTCAAGTGTTTTTAGTTTATTTTGACTACTTCAACCAGGAAGGTTTGGCAAAATCATCGCTTACGCGCGCATCGGTCATCGTAAACTCTTGCAAACTGTTTTTTCGCGTTTGAATGCAAAGATAAGAAAGTGCAGAATTATCAGCAGCCTTCAGACAACGCTGGCCCAAAGGATCGACACGAACGCAATCGCCTTCGACAACAGCGAATTCTTCACCATCGACAAAAAATTCGCCTTTACCTTTCAAAATAATGTACAGCTCTTCGTTATGAGTATGCGCATGAACAAAGGGAATACTGACACCAGTCGGCAGGTTATTTACGGACACTTCCGCGCCCGTTAATGACAAAGCCTCGTGCAGTTCTGTTCTCGGCGCACTCATATCATTGTGGAATAACTTGAAATTTTTCATAACTATCTCCTTGTTAGTTCGATATCGAACATTTAAAATAAAAACAAATGGTGGAAGACTTTCAACCGCACTATTCAACGCATTTCTGAAGCAATCGGTTCAAAGTGTCCAACTCTTGATTTGTCAGCTTACTCGTAAGCTTTTCAAACAAACCCTGAGAAATTTGTTCAAAAACCGGCTCTAATGCAGCGCCTTTTTCAGTCAATTCAACCAAAACACCACGACTATCGACAGGATCCGGGCTTTTTTGCACATATCCCTCTTTTTCCAACTTATCGATCAAAACAGTCATCGTGGACTTTGTGCGCTTAACACTGCGCGCCAATTCTCCCATGTTGCAAGGTCCTTTATTGAAAAGGTGCCTTAGGACGTCACCATGGCTTGGCACAATGCCTTTGAGTCCTGCCTTCTCAAGCGACTCAACGATATAAGCATTGCCAGAGGCACGCAGCTTGGCTGCATTAGCGTATATAGGTAAAAAATTGTTCTTCATTTTGTTCGATATCGAACTATAAACATGGGCAGATAATTAGTCAATATCTGCCAAAACAAAATCGTTAAAAGGGAAAAGTGAGTTGTTGGACAATTTCACATTCCCCTAAACCTCTGATTATTTTTTCGCGAGCGGAACCATGCTTGGTTCCTCTCCCTGTTCAAAGACAATGTTTGCTCGGCCGACGATCAAGGGATCAACCGGACCGATAGCGTTTTCATTTTTGTTGGTATAGGGCAAAAGATGAAGCACGTATCTCATGGCGTTAAGACGGGCGCGCTTTTTGTCATCACTTTTAACCACAATCCAGGGGCATTCCACCGTATCGGTATTCAGGAACATCATTTCCTTTGCCTGCGTGTACTCGTCCCACTTTGACAGCGAAGCAACATCGATCGGTGAAAGTTTCCAGCGCTTAAGCGGATGAATCTTGCGTTCTTTAAACCGACGCTTTTGTTCTTCACGGCTCACGGAGAACCAAAATTTAATGACGTAGATTCCGTTTCTCACTAAGTTACGTTCAAATTCTGGGCATTCTTGCATGAAGCGATCGTATTGCTGGGGTGTGCAAAAACCCATCACACGTTCGACTCCCGCGCGGTTGTACCAGGAACGATCAAAAAGCACCATTTCGCCGCGAGTTGGCAAGTGCTCCACGTAGCGCTGGAAATACCACTGCCCCAATTCTTTCTCATTGGGTTTTTCCAAAGCCACAATTCTGGCCCCGCGAGGATTCATGTGCTCCATAAAACGCTTGATCGTACCGCCTTTACCTGCGGCGTCTCGCCCCTCAAAAAGAATGACAACTCGTTGACCGGTTTCTTTAATCCAAGCCTGCAACTTCAGCAACTCAACCTGAAGCGCGAATTTTTCTTTTTCATATGTTTTACGGTTGAGGCGATTTTTGTATGGATAAATTCCGGTGCGCCAGTCTCTAACCAAAATATCGTCCGGATTATCATCGCGGGAGCTGGAGGTTGCGAAATTTAGACGCTCCTGGCGGAGCAACAGACGCAACAAGCGAATTCGATCGGCAGGAGCTTCGCCTTTAAGAATAGTCGTTAAGGCCTCCAGCTCTTTTTGATCGGCAGCTTGTGTCGTGTCATCGGTCACGATGTCCTGCACTTCCTCCGTCACTCGGGCATGAGAAACATCTCCTCGAGAAACCAACTGACTGCGATAGGGGCCGCGTTTGGTATTTGTCGTATTTTTTTTGTTATCAGTCATAACAGAAATATCCCTATAAAAAAGAGAGCACATCTAATTATTGTGCTCCCCTTCTAAGTCGCTATCAATAGATAGTATCCATAATATTGAAGTTATTTTCTGTCTTCGGGCAAGATCCTCTACGGAATAATGCCAACGGTAAATAACGAACAAATCACCGTCACTACGACAATCCCGCATACGTTCAGCCAGAACCCCGCTCGAATCATTTCTCCGATCCGAATGCGGCCGGTACCGAAAATAATCGCATTGGGCGGCGTACCGACAGGCATCATAAATGCCAAAGATGCACCGAAGGTGGTTGCCACCAAAAGCGCCTCGGGGTGCATACCGATGGAATCTGCCACAGCCGAAACCAAAGGCATCATCGTTGCCGCAAGCGCCGTATTGGAAGTAAATTCCGAGGCAAATACCGTCAATGTGGTTAAACCGCTGATTGCTGCCACTTCAGGAAGCGCTGACAGAAATGTCGCTTGAGCGCCGATAATATCTGCAAGTCCCGTTTTCTGAATAGCCGCTGCCATCGACAAACCGCCGCCGAATAAAAGCAAAACATCCCAGGCTACTGTGTCGCTTGCGCTTGACCAGTCTAAAGCGTGCACTCCGCGTTTGTAATCAACCGGAATAATGAAAAGGATGATGCCCGCTCCCATGGCAATAACCGTATCCGACAAGGGCTTGAAAGGCTGCATGCCGGCAATTTCAATGCCGCGAATCAACGGGCCGAAACACCATAATAGAGCGGCGGAAATAAAAACCGTCAAAACGATCTTTTCCCCTCGCGACATGGGGCCAAGCCTGGAATATTCATGAGCGACCCAATCTTTGCCGCCCGGCAACTCATCAATGAGATCACGAAAAAGAACTTTTGTCATCAATAAATGAGTGACCGCAATCATGACAATGACGATCGGAAAAGCAATGAGCATCCAATCAAGAAAACTCACCGGCACCGCATAGGTTTGCTCCACAAAGCGGGCAAATATCCCATTGGGAGGCGTACCGATCAAAGTCAGCACACCGCCGAGACTCGCGCCATAGGCAACCGCAAGCAATACGCAAATGCCGAAATTGTGCTCTGCACGATCAATTGCTGCCTCACCTCGGGTTGAACGCACGACTTTCATAACCGCCAACGCAATCGGCACCATCATGGCTGCCGTTGCCGTGTTGCTCACCCAGGCAGAAATAAAAGACGTGGACAACAGAAGACCCAAAATGATCTGCTGCGGCTTAGTGCCGACAATGCGAATCGTCATCAATGCGATTCGACGATCCAAATGCCAGCGGGCAATACCGGCGGCAATCAAAAAACCACCCAAGAAAAGGAATATCGTCCCATTGGCATATTCCTTTAACGTGTCCGAAGAATTCATTACGCCGAAAAGTGGGAAAAGCACGATCGGCAAAAGTGAGGTGACCGCAATCGGCACGGCTTCGGTAAACCACCAGATAGCCATCCAAATCACAATGGCAGCACAGGCACGCCCGGCATGCGAGAAGTTTTCCATTGCTCCTGCTGACGTTGTGAACTGTTCAGGCAGGATGAAATAGATGAACAGCGCGGCGAGCGGACCGAGAATTAGAGGAATCAGCTTGGACTTATTGCTGATTGCGCCGATTTCAATACTGGATTCATGGTGCTTCATAAAGGAGCTCCTTTTGATTCGTTCAACGAGCGGATCACTGATGGTGCCAGGGATGCCAGTTTGAAGGGTTACTTAAATGATCTGTTAAGAGTTTAATTTTTATTGATCTTAATCAAATATCAAATTTGAATCAAGCTTTTCCGGTCATATTTTTTGTTTTTTTTCTTCCCTGGATAAGCAATTTAGACTAAAGAAAAGAGAAGACCGTGCTCAGAAATTTAAAGAAATTTCTTAAAGCACGGTCCAAAACAGAGACAACACTAGGCCAGTTTGTACAACAAATGCAACACGTCGTTGTAACGATTGACAGTTTCTAGCTTTAACGGTGTCGGTTCTTTTTGGGCGTCCAAACCGTCAAAAAGCGCAGTCATTCCGGCTCGACCGTCAATGGCGGGGCCCACAACAAGACTCACTTCATCCAAAAGTCCTTCTCTGAGAAAACCTGCGTTGATATGTCCGCCGCCAACAATAGCCATGCGTTCGATACCGAACTCACGAGCCAAAATTTCGCAGGCATGCACTAAATCGATCTGTTTTTCGCCCACTGCGATCCAGGAGATGCGTTCAGAATCCAGATAGTCAAGATAATCCTTTTTGACTGACATCGTCGTAATCACAATGAGAGGTTGATTGAGTTCTTTCGGATGAGTCCAAAGCAAAGAACCCTTCGTATCCACCACCACGCAATAGTTATCCGAGTCACACTTTTTCGAAAAACCTTCCCGACCGAAAATCTCTTCTTTTTTCGAGACAAACTCTCCGTCCTGAGCCAATTCCAGCTGAGCTGTCACGCGGCCGCTTACCGTCGCCTGAACGTTTAATGCTTTTAACGAATCGTAGTATTCCTTGACTCCGGAAATTTTGCAGTCATCTCACAGTCAATACGACCGTCAATGGAGATCATCATGTGGCAAATAATATGAGGTCTGATCATTTCTTCAACTCCTTTGATTGACAAGTTTAATCACCAAAGGTTCCTTTTTTCAGAACAAAGTCAATCGGATTATTGCCTATTTCTATTGAATTAAAAACAATGAAAAATTTTGCTTTTTTTCTATAAAAAGCTTATTCTATATCCGACAAATGTCGGATTAAAGGAGTTGACAACTTATGCCGAAACCCAGTCGATGCCGTCGCGTGTGCTCGGAACCCGCCTTTAAAACATTCCGTCCGGGATGTGATCGGAAGGCTGATCCCGTCACCCTTTTTGTGGATGAATACGAAACAATCCGATTAGTTGATTTCTACAAAATGACGCACGAACAGTGCGCGCAGCAAATGCAGATCTCCCGTACTACGGTCACAGAGATTTACGAAAAGGCGAGGTTCAAAATTGCCGACGCCATCGTCAACGGTAGACCCCTTGTAATTGCCGGCGGTCATTACCGCATCTGCCAATCGTCCGACGAGGGACAATGCCGGGGAAACTGCCGACGCAAAGGTTGTCAATTTGAGAAAACAGCATACAAAGGAGAACAAATTATGAAAATCGCCATTCCTGTCAAACACGAAATTATTTATCAGCACTTCGGCATGGCTGCCGCCTTTAAGATTTACACAGTGGAAAATAATCGGGTCATCAATACCGAGATAGTTGAAACCGCCGGACGCGGTCACGGTGCGATGCTTTCAGTATTGTTGGAAAACGGTGTGAATTGTTTGATCTGCGGCGGTATCGGCGAAGGAGCCATCCAGGGCGTCAGTCAGGCCGGCATCGAACTGGTTGTCGGTATCAGCGGAGAGGCTGATGAAGCGGTAAGCGCATACTTAGCCGGCGGTCTTGAAAGCAACACACAAGCCGCCTGCAGCAAACAGCACCATTCTCACCAACATCAGGGTCACTGCCACTGCGGTGAGCACGATGACTGCGGCGGACACTGCGGAGACCACGTGCATAACTGCCAGTGCCAAAATAAATAACTCCACGGCTAAATAACTTTGAAAGCCTGCCCGAGAAAAAACGGCAGGCTTTTTTTGGACACATTCTGTTTCGATTTAATTCGTCGAAAATAAGATCAGGCAAAAATCGAATAATTTTGTTTAATCATTCCAAATAGGTCAACGATAAAGTTAAACCATCTTCCATTGAAGGAGAAATAACATGTTGACCCGCAAGGCTTTTTTAAAAACGATGCTCGCGACGGCAGCGGTTTCTTTAACACCTTTGGCACTTGCCCAAACCGCCTCCAAATCTTTAGTTGTCTTTTATTCATGGTCCGGCAACACTCGTGCAATGGCCCAAGCTATCGCTAAGGAACTGAAGGCAGATATCTACGAAATCAAAACGGTAGAACCCTACCCGACTGCTTACCGTGCAACTGTTAATTTAGCCAAAGAGCAGCTTCAGCGAGGCGATCGTCCGGCCATTCGTGATGACGTTCCCGATTTATCCCAATACTCCACAATCCTGTTAGGCACTCCAAACTGGTGGAGTCATGTCAGTATGCCTGTTTTCACTTTTATGGATCGGCATGACCTGAGCGGCAAAGTCATCATGCCGTTTGTCACCCACGGCGGCGGTGGCATGTCAAGCTGCGAGGATGACATTCGAGAAAAATTCCCGAAAGCCGACGTCAGAGAAGGCATCACGGCTTACGGTTCGTCTTATTCGTTAGACGAAATCCGTCAATGGCTCAAAACCAATAAATTGCTTTAATTCCGCATTTGGCAACTGTCCTTTTTGACAGTTGCCAAACTATGGCATCTATAGTTTTTTCTTTCAAAAACAAAAAGATATCCTTTTGGACAATTTTCCCTCGCTTATTTCAACCTTATATTTAAAACAAAGCACAACGATCTTTCAGGAGGCCGATATGAGTTTTGTTTTTGAGAAAAAGTATGGTTTATTGATTGGCGGTCAGTGGGTCGATGCTGAAAACGGTGCCACTTTTGAAACACACAATCCTGCAACCAACGAACTGCTCTCCGTCTGCGCAGATGCCAGTGCTTCTGACGTTGATAAAGCAGTAGCGGCGGCTCAAAAAGCGTTTGAAAGCTGGTCCAAAACCAGTCCGCAGCAAAGAGCAGAGCTTCTTCTGAAGGCTGCGGATGCAATCGATGCGCATGCCGCAGAATTGGCTGAGATTGAAACCCGCGACAACGGCAAACCTTTGCGTGAAACCACCCTTGTAGACGTGCCCCTTTCTTCAGATCATTTCCGCTACTTCGCTGGCTGCATCCGTGCCGAAGAAGGCTCCGCGGTCATGATCGATGACAACACACTCTCCGTGGTACTGCATGAACCGATCGGTGTCGTCGGTCAAATTATCCCGTGGAATTTCCCGCTGTTGATGGCCGCATGGAAAATTGCACCGGCTCTGGCTGCAGGCAACACGCTTGTCATTAAGCCCTCGTCCACCACGCCGCTGTCCATTCTTTACCTTGGCAAGTTACTGAACGAAATTCTTCCGCCGGGTGTCGTCAACATCATTACCGGGCGCGGCGCTCAGAGCGGGCAGGCTATGCTTGACCATCCGGGATTTGCCAAGTTGGCCTTTACCGGTTCAACCGAAGTGGGCTACAGCGTGGCTAAAGCAGCCGCTCAGCGCCTCATTCCCGCCACGCTTGAATTAGGCGGCAAGTCTGCCAATATCTACTTTGATGACTGCCAGATGGATAAGGCTATTGAAGGTGCTCAGATCGGCATCCTCTTTAACCAGGGTCAAGTTTGCTGTGCGGGCTCTCGCATTTTCGTTCAGGAAGGTATTTACGATACCTTTGTAGAAAAACTGGCCCAAGCCTTTAAGGAAGTCAAAGTTGGCGATCCCATGTCGATGCAAACTCAGGTGGGTTCACAAATCAATCAAAAGCAACTCAAGAAGATCCTGAGCTACGTCGAAATCGGCAAGTCTGAAGGAGCGCGCGTGCTCGTTGGCGGTGAAGCCGCCAAGGTTGCGGGACTTGAAGACGGTGCCTTTATGCAGCCGACGCTTCTTGTCGATGTCACCAACGATATGCGAGTCGCTCAGGAAGAAATTTTCGGACCGGTTGCGGTCGTCATTAAATTTAAGACCGAAGAAGAAGTCATTGCTATGGCCAATGACAGTGAATACGGCTTAGGCGGCGCGGTCTGGACTCGAGACATCAACCGTGCGCTGCGCGTAGCCAAGTCTGTGCGAACGGGCCGCATGTGGGTGAACACCTACAACGAATTGCCTGCCCACACACCGTTTGGCGGCTATAAGAAATCCGGTATCGGACGTGAAACTCACAAGATGATGCTCGCTCACTACAGTCAAACGAAAAATATTTACATTTCAATTTCTGAAAGTAAACGCGGTTTCTTCTAACCATTAGTTCTCGGGCCCGGAATCATTAATTCTCCGGGCCTTTTTGACATTGGAAAAAAACTATTGACGAGAGTGCCATCGGCTCTCAAAATGGAAATAACCAATTTCTCGAGGAGGTTTAAATGTCTCCGCTATATGTTCTTTCTCTGTCCGGAACTGCCTTTGAACGCGGCTTAACGTACGGCAAAGCCGCCCGCGAAAAAATTCTGAAAGCCATCGCTTTTTATTCGCACCTATTTGAAGGTATGGCCGGTATTTCTTGGGACAAGGCAAAAAAAATCAGCAGTTCTTTTTTGCCCGTCATCACGGATTACGATTCCGAGGCGCTCGAGGAAATGAAAGGTATTGCTCAAGGCAGTGATTTGGATTTTGAAGATATCCTGACATTAAATTGCCGCAGCGAGGTACTTTTTGCGCAGCCCGACGGCTGCAGCTGCATCGGCTTATTGCCCGAACAAAGTGCGGACGGTCACACATACCTGGGTCAAAACTGGGACTGGCTGCGGCCATCAGGCGACCACACCCTTCTCGTTAAAATTCAACAAAATAACAAACCGAACATCTTGATGGTTGCCGAAGCCGGCATGATCGGAGGTAAAGGTCTTAACAGCTTCGGAATCGGTGTTTGTCTTAACTGCATGAGTGTAGGCAAAGGACAAATCGGTGTTCCGCTTCACTTCATGTACAGAGCCATTCTGAACGAAACCTCTATCACTAACAGTTTGGATCGTATCGCTCGTGCAAAACGCGCCGGTTCCGGCACCTTCAATATCGGCTCTGCCGAAGGTTTCTTAATGAGTGTGGAATACACACCGGATAATTTTGACGTACTGATGCCCGAAGAAATTCCGCTTTGCCACACCAATCATTATCAATCACCGATTTTTAAAGCTCAGGATACCTTTAAAGCAGAACTCACCGACACATTCATTCGCTTAAACCGAATGAGAAGACTTTGCAGGCTTCACAGGGGAAAATTTAACAAAGAGTTCTTAATGACCGTGCTGCGTGACCATGCCAACCGCCCCGACTCCATCTGCAGTCACGAAGATCCGGCAGATGCTCCTTCTAAACGCCTCTGCACTGTCTACACCATGATGATGGATCTGAACGAGCGCTCGTTATGGATCACTACCGGCAATCCCTGCTCGGGGACTGAAACCAAATACGTTTTGGATTAACAGTCAACAATTTTTCAAGGTCGCCTATGGTCACATAGGCGACCATTTTGTCTCTCACTGCCAAACTTTAAGTGATTAAGCATTAGTTCTTAATTTTTTCTAAATTCTGAAAAAAATTCTTGTCTGATTCCCCGAAAAAGACTACTGTAAAGATATACATATCTCATTGACGTTAATCATCTTCGGTTAGCGCCGTCCGATAACTTCTTTATAGGATGGATCATTATGTTATCTCGTCGTGACTGCCTCAAAGCCCTTTCCGCCTTATCCGCATTCAGTATGACTGGGATGGCCCATGCAGCCAAAGCCGAATTCAATCTTAAATTCGGCCATACCGGCGCTCCTGACCACCACTACCAGACAATCGCAGAACTTTTCGGCAAACGCGTCTCCGAATTGACCGGCGGCGGCGTTTCTGTAGCGGTGTTCCCCTCTGACCAATTGGGCAAACAGTTGGAAATCACCGAAGGTGTCATGATGGGAACGCACGATCTGTGCCAAACCTCAGATACGATTCTCTCGAACTGGATCCCCGATATGGGTATCGGCAACCTCCCCTTCATCTTCAATGACGACAACGACTACCGTAAAGTCTTTGACGGCCCGATCGGTGAAAAGTTTGCCAAATTGGTTGAACCGCACGGCGCTATCGTGATCGGTTGGTGGGAAAACGGCATGCGCCATGTCAGCAATAACCTCCGTGAAATCAAGTCGCCTGCCGACATGAAGGGTATGAACATTCGTGTGCCCGAAGGTGAAGTGTTCGTGGATACGTTCAAAGCCTTGGGTGCCAATCCGACGGTTGTGTCTTTCGGTGAACTCTACTCTGCCCTGCAGTTGAAGACGGTTGACGGTCAGGAAAACCCGCCCGCCCACATCGTCACTCAGAAGTACTATGAAGTTCAGAAGTTTGTGAGCCGCACGGGTCACATCCATATGTCTTCTCCGATCTTGATGAATAAGGCTCTGCTTGAACGCATGCCGAAGGATTATCAAAAGGCTATTCTGCAGGCCGGCCGCGAAATGGGTCCGATCCACACGAAGATGGTGGCTGACCTTGAAGTTCAACAATGGAAGCAAATCGCCGGCTTCGGCATGAAGATCACCGACGTTGATAAGGCTCCGTTCCGCAAAGCGGTGGAACCCGTCATCGAAAAATGGAAGAAGACCCTCAACGCCAAGCTCATTGAAGAAGTTCAAGCTTGTGTTGCCGGGTAATTAATCTCCTACTCTTCTCCCGGTGCGTCAGCGCCGGGAGAGCTCCCTCCGTGTAGTGCTTGTTGTTAGGAAGCCTGGTCATGAAATTTCTCGATAAGTTCAATTATTTCATTGGCGTATGTGCGGCACTGATTACCATGTTCATGACTGCGCTTGTGTTAATCGGTATTGTTTGCCGCTATTGCTTAAGTGTTCCGTTTCCTGAAGGACAGGAATTGGCCATCTACGCCATGGTTTACGTTGTTATGCTGGGCAGTACCTGCGCCGTTTACAACAAAACCCATATCGCGGTGACTTTTTTGGTCGAAAAGTTCCCGTTAAGCCTGAGACTTTGCGTGCGAATTTTTTCGTACGCGGCAATGATTGTTTTCTTCTATCTGCTGCTTGATTACGGGTGGACGCTCACTCAACGCTCCATGCTGCAAATGTCGCCATCAACCGGCATTCCGGTGGGCTATATCGTCATCTCCATTCCGTTTTCTGCTGCGTTGTCAATCATTTACATTATCAAGCAAGTAATTGAAGAAATTCAGGCTTATCGCAGCGAGAAGAAACAATAAAAGGAGCAGATTATGGTCACAGTATTGTTTGTTGCCTTTTTCATAATGCTGCTCGTCAGCGTCCCGATTGCGGTCGCCTTGGGTGTTGCCTCTGTTTTGGCACTGGTTATGTGCAGTCACATGCCTCTGCTGCTTTTGCCGCAAAAGATCTTCAACGGTGTGAACACCTTCACTTATATGGCCATCCCGCTTTTCATGTTAGCGGGCGCCATTATGGCTGAAGCCAAGATCTCCGACCGTCTGGTCGGTCTTGCCTCACTGATGGTCGGTAAATACCCAGGCGGTTTGGCGCATGTCAGTACCGGTGCCTCAGCATTTTTCGGTGCCATTTCCGGTTCGGCTCCGGCTACGACCGCAGCCATCGGTTCCATCATGATTCCATCGATGAGTAAACGCGGCTACAACCCCGCATTCTCTGCCGCCGTGGTTGCCGCCTCCGGTGCCCTGGGCTTAATCATTCCGCCAAGCCTCACGATGGTGGTTTACGGCGTCTCGTCAGGCGCATCTATCGGCGCCATGTTCCTGTGCGGTATTGTGCCGGGTATTATGATTGCAATCGCGTTGGTGTTTACCAACTATGTGATTGCCAAGCGTTCCGGTCTTCAGGCTGAACCGCCCGTGCCGAAAGAAAAGGTCGGTGAAATTGTCCGCGGCAGTATTTTGGCCCTGATGATGCCCTTCATCATTTTGGGCGGTATTTACGCCGGTGTGTTCACGCCGACTGAATCGGCTGCCGTTGCCTGTCTTTACGGTCTTATCATCGGGTTCTTTGTTTATAGGAACCTCACCTGGAAGTCTCTCATTAAGATTTTCCGCGATACGGCTGAAAGCTCTGCTTTGATCATGTTCCTGATGGGCACGGCCAATCTCTTCGGTTTCATCATTACGTACGAGCAATTGCCGCAATCAATTGCCGCCGGCATCATGAATTGGACAAGTGACGTCACTGTCGTGATGTTCATCGTGTTGTTTGTGCTGCTGGTGATGGGCACGTTCCTCGATAACGTCGCCGCTCTTGTGATTTTCGTTCCGACGATGATGGGCGTAGTCAATGCGTTGCACATTGACAATGTCTACTTCGGCGTCTTTACGATTATCGCGTTGGCCGTGGGTCAATTCACACCACCGGTGGGGTTGAACCTATTTATTGCGGCCAACATCGCGAACGTGAGTTTCGAGAGTGTGGTTAAAGAGGTGCTGCCTTATATCGGCACCTATGTCCTGCTCTTGATACTCTTTATCTTTGTCCCGGGCATACTGACGATTTTTGCCTAGTTTGCACTCTTTAAACGGCTTCCTCATTCGTGAGGAAGCCGTTTTTTCTAAAAGGATTTATGTCATGAATGAACAAAAATACGACAGTGACATCCGAGAAACAATAGAAAACCTTCTCAAACAAAATGACGTTCAGGATGCTCTTTGTTTTGTCAAAGACACACTGCCCGAAACAATTGAAATTCAAAAAGAATTGGCTCTGATTGAGGCACCGACTTTTCACGAGGAGAAAAAAGCGAAGCGCTATGCCGAACTTTTACGTCAGGCAGGGCTAAAAAATGTCGTTATCGATGAGCATTTCAATGTTTGGGGAGTCTGGCCCGGCGTAGGTCATACCGGCAAATCAGTGCTTCTTGAAGGACACTTGGATACCGTATTTTCTTTCGGCGATGTTAAAGGCATTACGGTTGATAAAGAAGGCTTGATTCACTGCCCGGGCATTTGCGATGATACTCGCGCCATAGCCGCCAATCTCGCTGTTTTATCTGCACTCAAAAAAACGGGCCTGAGACCCTATCACGACATTATCATTTCAGCGACCGTCTGCGAAGAAGGTCTGGGCGGAATGCTCGGAATGAAAACTCTCTTGGATAGCCTGGATGGAAAAACCGACGTCTTGGCGGCAATTTCCATTGACGGACCAAGCAACAATGTCTTTTACGCCAACGCCACCGGCATGGTGGACTGGTGCGTAACGTATACAGGTCCGGGAGGTCACGCCTGGACGGCCTGCCAAATGCCAAGTGCCATTCATGCCGCAAGCCGTGCCGCCGCACTGATCGCAGACATTGATGTCCCGTCGGATCCCAAAACAACAGTGACCGTCAGTCTTATCGAGGGTGGGCAAGCCATTCATGGCATCGCTCAGAAATGCACATTCAAAATCAATGCACGCTCTAACAGTCAAATGGAACTGGAGCGCTTAAACAAGAAAATGATTGAAGCGTTTGAGTTAGGCGCAAAGCTTGAAAACGACCGCAAAGGGACTCCCGACCTGATTAAGGTAAGTTTCGAAAAGGAATTGGACGTGCCTGCCGGCACTCAAGCCGATGATTGCCGAATAATCCAAACGACAAAAGCAGTGACCCAAGCGCTGGGAATTGAGCCGTGCCTGAAACCGGGCGGCTGCACCAATACCAATATGGCATTGGCCAAAAGCATTCCCGGCGTGTGTCTTGGACGCGGCGGCCGCGAATACGGTACTCACACGCTCAACGAATGGTTTGATCCTGCGGGTGTTGAAGCCTGTGAACAGAAATCTATCCTATTGCTTCTGGCTTTAGCCGGACTGGATGACAGAATCAAGGCTTTAGGAGAAACGCTGGTTTAAGCTTTTTTATTTGAGCCGTTTTCTCAACAAAACGGCTCAATTTTTAAGCTCTCTTTCTTACTCTTTTTCAGCTTTCCACAGGCTATGCCGGTGCTTAGCGTATTGTGCATCCACATAGCCGCTAAACATTGCAGGAATCAAAAAGCGATTGGCCTTGAAAATAAAAGCTGCCATGTGTCCGAAAAAGAGGATGATTGTCAGAACCATTCCCAAATTGTGAAGCTGAGCAAGCCAAAAGACTGCCGGGTCTGCAAACTCAATGCCGGGAAGATTTTTCAGTGTTTTAAGTAACCCCGTCACAATGACGAGAGCAAAAACCGCCACAAAGGCTGCCCAGGCCAAACGCTGTTCCGGGAGATATTTTTCCGAGGGCGGCTCTTCCTGACCGGTTAAAAGCGCCTTGATAATTTGAATGCTTTTAGTGAAATCCCCTTTTTTAGGCACGATATCAAATGAGCCCTCCATGGCATGAACTGCAATATGGAAAACGCAAAGAAAAGTGAAAATCACCGCAAAAGCGTAGTGCCAGGGCAAAGTTACAAAAAAGTCCGCAGTTGAAGGGAAAATCGCCGTAATACCGTAACGTTTAGCCACCGGCATCTGCAAAATGCCGGTCACAATCAGACCAAAGCACGAGAGGGCAATTCCCCAATGCACCAAACGATTGCGAAGACTTTGTCGAAAAACTTTCATTCTTGCCCCTCCGTTTTCGCCGGGTTCTTATTCTTGTTTCGTCTCGCGATTAAATAAGCTAAACCGATTGCGGCAAAGGGAGCAGCCAATGTCGCAACAGCCCAATCCGATGACTCATCAAGCGCAGGATTAACGTTGGGAAATCCCGGTCGCCCGTCATTGACTGCGGTCTTTTTTGTTTTCAGCATCGCGCTTTGGATTTTCTCAAAAGGAACCGAACTGACGTACCACGTTGCAGTGCCTCCGTTTTCATTGAGACCGTAAACATGACGTCCCGCCGCCAACTGACGAAGTTTTGCAATAGCGTCTTTAAGCGGTAAAAAAGTCATCACTTTTTTAGGACAATTGAGCGCACAAGGCGGCACCTCACCCTGCTTGAGGCTATCGGCACAAAAATCACATTTATACATCACACCACCGCCGGCAAATTTCGGTGCCACGTCTAAATAAAGACCGACTCCGGCTTGACGCTGCGGGACTTGCCAAGGACAAACATCGCGGCATTTGGCGCCGCCAAAGCACACTTTTGGATTGATTTGCAAAGCACCTTCTTCGGATCGATCAATAGCACCGAAGGGGCAAATCTTGCGACAAGGAGCATCAAAACAATGCATGCAGCGTCTTGGGGCAAAAATGACTTTGCCATCATCCAAGGTCACTTTTTCAACATAAAGCCAGTTATAGGGCGTCAGCCGATCAATCCGATTTCTTTGATCGGAAAAATCTTCAAATGTTTTCTGAGGCCAATAAGGCTTTAACGGTTTTTGCGGTTGCGGAAAACGATCTTTATTGTGATTTCTGCAGGCAGACACACAAGCCGGCATCCCTTGTCCGACGCAACCATCGCAAAGGTCCAAATCGATGATGCTGACCCACTGTGAACGAGCGGGGGCACTCTGCTCCTCTTTAGCATGAGCTGTCCCCATAACCAGTGTCGCCAAAAGTGAGGTTCTTAAAAAGTTTCTTCTATCTGACATGGCATATTAAGCGGCAATGAATGTCCGAATAATGGCGTGTTTCTATCAAAATTTTGACATATTTTCCGTCATGAAAAGACTACTACAATACTTTAACAGCTTGGTCTTGATCGAATAAAGCCTCTGGAGTCGATTTATGGATATTCGAGTACTTCGCTACTTCATTGCAGCCGCCGAAACTGAAAACATTACAAAAGCAGCCGAACTGCTGCACATCACTCAACCTACATTGTCCCGACAATTCATGGATTTGGAAGAAGAGCTCGGTCACAAACTTTTCATTCGCTCAAACCGCAAACTGCGCTTGACAACAAAAGGACAGCTTTTTTATACGCGGGCAAAAGATATTGTGGATCTCTGTGATCGCACCAAGCGAGAAATTATTGAAGAAGATGAATTAGCCGGTGAAATAAGAATTGCCGCCGATGAAACGGGGGCACTGAAAACATTCGCCCGCGCTCTGAAACGCCTCCGTCAAACCGCTCCCAAAGTACGCTTTGACATCATCAGCGGCGCGGAGTTGACCGTTAAGAACGAACTTCAATCCGGTCTTGCGGATCTCGGTGTTTTCATCGGCACAGCAGATACCACTGAGTATTCAACAATCAAACTAAAATCCCGAGACACTTGGGGAATTCTGACCCGAATTGACGGTCCCTTTGCGGGAAAGGATAAAGTCGAAGCCAAAGACCTCATCGGCAAGCCGATTATTTGCTCAAGTCAATCATTTAGACGTGACGAGTTTTCCGCATGGATGCGGAATATATCGGACGACATTCATGTCATTGGAACTTTCAACCTTCTCTACAACGCCTACTTGCTCGCAGAGGCAGGGCTGGGGCATGTGCTTGCCCTCAAAAGCGTCATCAATCCTCAACCGGACAGTGGCGTAATGTGGCTGCCCATCTATCCGACACTCGAGGCTGATGTGGTTGTCGCATGGAGCAAAAATAAACGCCTGACTAAACCTGTTCAATTATTTTTGGACTACCTTCGTGATGAGGAAAACAATCTCTTAAGTTAAGAGACTTTTTCAATGCCTTTAAGGCATAGATATCTGTTGATTAAAGGTATTTGTTATTTTCAACATTTGCCCATAAACTGAATTTAAATTCTTTAACCTTTTTAGAAAAAAAAGGGATTAGCGATGTTGAATAAAAACACCTTAACCGCTATTTGCAGCGCGGTCCTACTGAGCTTCACGTCCGTTAATGCGACAGCCATGGAGGGAAAAATGACAACCGAACCCAGCCCCATTGTCAACAGCAAACTTTCGCTTGAAACGAAATGGGACAAAGTATTTCCTCAAAGTGAAAAAGTTTTGCATGAAAAAATTGTTTTTACCAACCGCTACGGCATCACTTTGGCTGCAGATTTGTACAAACCCAAGAAACAGCAGGCTAAATACGCCGCCATTGCAGTCAGCGGTCCGTTTGGCGCAGTCAAAGAACAAGCTTCTGGCTTATACGCACAGACTCTTGCCGAACGCGGCTTTTTAACAATCGCTTTTGACCCGTCCTACACGGGTGAAAGCGGCGGTCAACCTCGCTATGTTGCCTCCCCGGACATCAACACCGAGGACTTCTGCGCAGCGGTGGATTTCCTCTCTGTGCAGGAAAACGTTGACCCGGAGCGTATCGGCATCATCGGTATCTGCGGTTGGGGCGGCATGGCAGTCAATGCAGCAGCCATCGACACCCGTATAAAAGCTACCGCGGCTATGA
>ERZ779866.997-NODE-997-length-30052-cov-7.006734_pt1 | contig 30052 bp, 32 predicted proteins | sample MGYA00511248_ERZ779866 | MGnify/ENA primary metagenome ERZ779866 (study PRJEB29588, sample SAMEA2155758) | human gut metagenome | biome: human gut; feature: human-associated habitat; material: faeces | place: Denmark | collected 2008/2010 ... | reverse complement strand
ATATAAAATGAAAATAAAAAAGATAAGATAAAAATAGAAAATCCTATAATAATCTTTGTGTAAGACTATCATTTTAAAGCATAAAATAGTATAATATCACAAAATGAGGTGAAATCATGGAAACGGTTTTGGTGGAAAAAGAAAACATAAACGAAGTTATTGACTTATTAAATCATGACGAGGTTGTGGCTTTTCCTACTGAGACCGTTTTTGGTTTAGGTGTAAAATTTTCTCATTTAGAAGCATTAGAAAAAATCTATGAAATAAAACATAGAAGTCATAGCAAAGCAATATCTTTAATGATCTATGAACCTAAAGATATTGAAAAATATGCTTATGTAAATGAAAATGCTCAAAAGTTGATAGATCATTTTATGCCAGGAATGATTACCCTTGTTTTAAAAAAGAAATCAATTTTATCAGATGACTTTACGGCAGGATACGATACGATTGGTATTCGTATTCCTGATGATCCTTTTGTTTTAAAGCTTTTAAAAGAAGTAGGACCAATGCTTGTGACAAGTGCAAACATTTCTGGTCAAGAAACATTGTTGAATGATCAAGAAGTCTACAAACAATTTAAAGGAAAAATTAAAATGATTGTTAAAGGAGAATGTAAAAGTACACTTGCAAGTACAGTCATAAAAGTTGATGAGGATGTAACAATATTACGTCAAGGTTGTATTCAAGAAGAAGAGATTAGGGAGGTATTAAAGTGAAAATTGCAATGGCATGTGACCATGGAGGTCTTAGATTAAAAAATGTATTAAAAGATGATTTAGAAAAAAATGGTTATGAAGTAGAAGATTTTGGTACATACACAGAAGATAGTTGTGATTATCCAGATTTTGCTTCAAAGGCAGCAAAGGCAGTTGCTTCAGGATCGTGCGACAAGGGGGTTGTCGTATGTGGAACAGGTATTGGTGTAAGTATTACAGCCAATAAAGTTGATGGAATTCGTTGCTCTTTATGCCACGATGTATTTAGTGCAAAGGCAACTCGTCAACATAATGACTCTAACATGTTAGCAATGGGACAACGTGTTATTGGAGAAGGACTTGCTTTAGAAATCTTACATGCATGGCTTGAAAGCGAATATGAAGGCGGAAGACATGATGCAAGAATTCAAAAAATGATGGCTTTGGAAAAGGAGTAAATAAATATGAAGGATAAACTATTATTTGAAAGCGTAGAAAGAGAATTAAATAGACAAAGAAGTAACATTGAATTAATTGCTTCAGAAAACTTTGTATCTGAAGAAGTGTTAGAATTAGCGGGATCAGTTCTAACAAATAAATATGCCGAAGGGTATCCAGCAAAAAGATATTATGGGGGATGTCAATTTGTTGATGAGGTAGAAGAGCTTGCAAGAAAAAGAATTTGTGAAATTTATGGTGCTGAACATGCCAATGTTCAACCACATAGTGGAGCGCAAGCCAATACAGCAGTTTACTTAGCTTTATTACAACATGGAGATAAAGTGTTAGGAATGTCACTTGCAGATGGGGGACATTTAACACACGGGCATCCATTGAACTTTTCAGGAATTAACTATGAATTTTATAGCTATGGTGTTTCAAAAGAAACAGAAACAATTGATTATGAAGAATATAAAAAGAAAGTAGAAGAAATCAAACCAAAACTTGTTGTTGCCGGAGCAAGTGCTTATAGTAGAATCATTGATTTTGAATTTATGGCCAAGGTAGCTCATGATAATGGAGCATTATTTATGGTAGATATGGCCCATATCGCTGGTCTTGTTGCTGCAGGTGTTCATCCTTCACCATTTCCATATGCAGACATTGTTACTACAACAACACATAAAACATTAAGAGGTCCACGTGGTGGTGTTATCATGTGTAAAAAAGAATTTGCGGCAGATATTGATCGTGCTGTCTTCCCAGGTATGCAAGGGGGACCACTTATGCACATTATTGCAGCAAAAGCACAATGTTTCTATGAAGTTCAACAACCTGAATTTAAAGAATATGCCAAACAAATTATTAAAAATGCAAAAGCAATGGAAAAAGTTTTTAAAGAAGAAGGTTTCAGACTTGTTGCAGGTGGAACAGATAATCATTTATTACTTGTTGATGTTAAAGCAAGTTGTGGTATTTCTGGTAAAAAAGCACAACGTCTACTTGATGAAATCAATATTACAGCTAATAAAAATGCAATTCCCTTCGATACAGAAAAACCATTTAAAGCATCAGGAATTCGCATTGGAACACCAGCAATGGCAACAAAAGGATTCAAAGAAGAAGACTTTGAAGAAGTTGCAAGAATTATTGCGTATCGTTTAAAAAATGAAGAAACAGATGAAATTAAAGAAGAATGTTTAAAACGAGTAGCTAAACTTACTGAAAAGGTCACAATGTATTCAAATATTAAATATATCTAGGAGGACAAATATGTCAGTAACAATATTAGATCATGCTTTAATTCAACACAAATTAACAATCATGCGTGATAAAAACACATCAACTTATATCTTTAAACAAAACTTAGATGAAATTGCAAAACTTATGGCATTCGAAGTTACACGTCATGTTTCTTTAAAAGATAAAGCAATTGAAACACCAGTTTGTGCTATGGTGGGAAAAGAAATGGACCAACAAATTATCTTAGCACCAATTTTACGTGCAGGAATTGGTTTGGTTGATGGTTTTAGAGATATTATTCCAACAGCTAAAATTGGGCATATTGGAATGGAAAGAGATGAAGAAACACTTATTCCACGTGAATACTATGCTAAATTTCCTAAAGGTTTAGAAGATGCACTTGTGATTGTTTTAGATCCAATGCTTGCAACAGGTGGAAGTGCCAATATGGCAATTGAAAACATCAAACAAAGAGGAGCGAAAAATATTCAACTTGTTTGTCTTGTAGGCGCTCCTGAAGGTGTTAAAGCTATTCAAGAAGCACATCCTGATGTAGATATTACCCTTGCATCATTAGATGAAAAATTAAATGAAAATGGTTATATTGTTCCTGGACTTGGTGATGCTGGAGATCGTCTATTTGGTACAGATGAATAATAAAGAAAAGCTTTTTAAAGATTTGATTTATGCTTTGACATTATCAGGAAAAATATTTGGAACTTTTATGGCTGGCGTCATATTGGGTTTATATTTGGATGATATATTATCAACCCGTCCTTTAATGACGCTGGTTTTTCTTATTTTAGCGTTTATAGAAGTGATGAGAATTTTATTAAAAGGTGGACAGTCATGAATGAAAAGTTAGTTTTTAAACGATCGGCACTTATATTTTTGATTGGGTTTGTGATTTTTTCAATTGTTGGATTTATCATGAAATCAATCAGCTATCCACTTGGCTTTTTGCTAGGATATTTATTTAATCTTGCTATTTTTTATGTTATTATTATCACGTCTGATATGATATTAAACTTAAAGAAATCAACAAGTTTAATTATCTTATTAAATATAGTCAAACTTGCTATTTATGCAATTGGTTTTTTAATTGCTATTTTTATACCAAAGTGGTTTAATCTCATAGGAGTTTTCTTTGGTTATATGGTGATTAAAATTACGATTTATATTGTGAGTTATCAAATGAAGGAGGTGAAAGAGTGAGTAACTTCTTAGATTCTTTACAAGTAGAATTGATCTTTTCATTATTTATTATGTTATGTATGGGTATATTCTTTGTTTATGCTGGTAAGAAATTTGCGACTGCTGATCCTACAGCACGACCAAAAGGGGTTGTTTTGGTTGTAGAAACAGGAATTAAAATGGTTTATGACTATTTAAAGAGTATTATGCCTAAGAAATTTGAAAAGAATTATTATCCTTATTTTGCAATGCTTTTTATTTATTTAGTTATTGCCAACTTAAGTGGATTAATAGGATTTGAAGCACCAACTTCAAACTATTCTATTACTCTTGCATTAACAACAATTACTTTCTGTTTAATTCAGTTTAATGCAATCAAGAAACAAGGATTATTATCCTATATTTGGGGTGCCGTTTGGCCACCAACAAACTTATTAAGTATTCTTTCGCCATTGATTTCGTTATCAATGCGTTTGTTTGGGAATATCTTAAGTGGATCAATACTTATGTATTTGGTTTATCAATTTACTGGGTTCTTATCAAGTTTTATTATTAACTTTAACTTCTTAGGACCAATTATTGCACCAGTGTTGCATTGTTACTTTGATATTTTCTCAGGATGTATTCAAACATTGGTATTTGTTACATTATCATCTATCTTGATAATGATGGAAAATCCAGATTAAGTTCTTTACTAGTTCGCTAGTTAAGATATAAATGAAAAAATGAACTATTTTTTAGGAGGAAAAAATTATGGTAAAAGGTTTAATTGCTATTGCAGCAGGTCTTGCTGTATGTGCCGGTTTAGGAACAGGGATTGGTGAAGGGATTGCTGCTAGTAAAGCTGTAGAAGCTGTAGGTAGAAACCCAGAAGCTGAAGGTAAAATCCGTACTATGATGATCTTAGGGATTGCCTTATCAGAAACAGTTGCCATCTATGGTTTATTAGTTTCTTTAATCTTATTATTCGTATATTAATAATTGAAAATCTGACAAAGGAGGAATAAAGATGCCAGATATAGCAGGAAAATTATTCCCTAATCTTACAACACTGATTGTTCAATTATTATCTACAGGAGTTTTATTACTTATTTTTAAAAAGTATTTATGGAAAAACGTCATGGAGTATTTTGCTAAACGAGCAGATTATATTGAATCTACAATTAATGAGGCAAAAGAAATGAATGAAAAAGCTTCTGCTAATTTAGAAACTGCAGAAAAAGAAGCACGTGAAGCAGCAAGCAAATATCGTGATATTCTTGATCAAGCAAAAGATGACGGTCAAAAAGTAAGACAACAAATTATTGATCAAGCAAATGAAGAAGCAAGAGCTAAAATTGAACAAGCACAAAAAGAAATTGAAACAGAAAAGAAACAAGCTCAAGTGGATATGAAACAAGAAATTGTGGATGTTGCTATTGAGGTTGCAACTAAAGTGATGAACAAAGAAATGAATGAAGATATCAACAAAGGTTTAGTAGAAGAATTTGTTGATGAAGTGGTTAACTAATGAGTGTTATTGGTGATAGATATGCTGAATCTTTATTTGATTTAGCTAAAGAAGAAAATAAAGTCACTCAATATCTTGATGACATCAAATTAGTTGGTGAAGTTCTAGGTAGTGATCCTCAAATTGTTCAATTCTTTAATCACGTTCTTATTGAAAATGAGAAAAAGATTCAATTATTGGATCAATCATTTAAAGGGAATGTTGATCAATATGTTTTAAATTTCTTAAAACTATTAGTGCAATCAAGAAGAATTCGTTATATTGATGATATAATTAAATCTTATATTAACTTATCTAATCAATATTTAGGTATAGAAGAAGGTACAATCTATACTCCATACAAATTAACTGATCAACAAATTCAAGATATAGAAAAAGCAATCAGTAAAAAAGAAAACAAAAAAGTTACTTTAAAAGTATCAATTGATTCATCATTATTAGGTGGTATTAAAGTTCAAATTGCTAACCGTATTTATGATGGAACAATTAAAAACAAAGTAGAAATGCTTAAAAAAGAACTATTAAGAAAGTAGGTGGAAATAGTGGGGCTTAGACCAAATGAAATTAGTGCTTTAATTAAAGAACAAATTAAGCATTATGACGATATCATTGAACAAAAAGATGTCGGTACAGTCGTGACTGTTGGTGATGGTGTAAGTGTTATTCATGGGTTGGATAATGCCATGTTAGGTGAATTATTGCTTTTCCCAAATGATGTTTACGGAATGGTCATGAACTTAGATGAAGATAGTGTAGGAGCCGTACTACTTGGATCTGAAAGTACGATTAAAGAAGGCGACGAAGTTAAACGTACTGGAAGAATTATTGAAGTTCCTGTTGGGGATGAAATGTTAGGTAGAGTTGTGAATCCATTAGGACAAGCAATCGATGGTCAAGGTGAAATCAATACTGGTAAAACAAAACCAATCGAACGTGTTGCTAGTGGGGTCATGACAAGAAAATCAGTTGATCAACCATTACAAACTGGTATTACATCAATTGATGCTATCATTCCTATCGGTAGAGGTCAACGTGAGTTAATTATCGGTGACCGTCAAACAGGTAAAACTGCAATTGCTATTGATACAATTTTAAATCAAAAAGGACAAAACATTTATTGTGTTTATGTTGCTATTGGACAAAAGAACTCAACAGTTGCACAAGTTGTTGAAAAATTACGTCAAGGTGGCGCAATGGATTATACATGTGTTGTTTCTGCCGGAGCAAGTGAGCTTGCACCAATTCAATACATTGCACCTTATGCAGGATGTGCCATTGCTGAACATTGGTTAGATGAAGGAAAAGATGTTTTAATCGTTTATGACGATTTATCGAAACATGCGGTTGCTTATCGTACAATGTCGTTATTATTAAAAAGACCACCAGGACGTGAAGCTTATCCAGGGGATGTCTTCTATTTACATTCAAGATTACTTGAACGTGCATGTCGTTTAAATGAAGAAAATGGTGGAGGATCAATTACTGCTTTACCAATCATTGAAACACAAGCAGGGGATATCTCAGCATATATTCCAACAAACGTTATTTCAATTACAGATGGACAAATTTTCTTACAACAAGAATTATTTAACTCTGGATTTAGACCAGCGGTTGATACAGGATTATCTGTATCACGTGTAGGTTCAACTGCACAAATTAAAGCTATGAAACAAGTATCTGGTTCATTAAAACTTGAACTTGCTCAATATGCAGAAATGCAAGCTTTCGCACAATTTGGTTCTGACTTAGATGCAGCTACAAAAGCAACATTAGATCATGGGGCAAAAGTACGTGAAGTATTAAAACAAGCACAATACTCACCACGTAGTGTACCTACACAAGTCATTACTTTATTTGCATTAAAATATGGTTACACAAAACAAATAGAAGTAGAAAAAGTACAAGAATTTATGGATGGTTTAGTAGAAAATATTCAAATGTCTCATCCTGAATTTATTACTGAAATAGAAACTCAAAAAGTGATTTCAAATGAATTAGAAGCGAAGATGAAAGAAGCAACAGGCGCTTATGTTGATCAATTCTTAAAAACACAAGGGGCTAACTAATGCCTGGATCAATGCAAGAAATCAAGCGTCGTATTAAATCCGTTGAATCTACTAAAAAGATTACAAAAGCAATGGAATTAGTTGCGACATCTAAACTTCGAAAAACAAGAAATCAACTTGATGAATTAAAACCTTATTATCAAGGTGTTCGACAAACATGTGCAGAAATTTTAGCTTCTAATAAAGGATTAAAAGATTCTGCTTATCTTATTGAAAATAAGGAAGAAAAAGATGTTTATATTGTTATTTCTTCAAGTTTAGGATTATGTGGTGGATATAATACGAATGTTTTTAAAGAAATTAGTCATCAAATTAAAGACAACGATTATGTTTATCCAATTGGAAGTAAAGGAATGAATTACTTCCGTAGAACTCATCAAGGATCAATCAATACAGATTTTGCTTCATTAAATTCAACACTTGCTTTTGATGAAGTGACAAAATTAGTTAAAAGTGTTACAGATCTTTATATTAATAAGGAAGTAGGAAGTATTAAAATTATTTATACTGAATTTGTTAATAACTTAACATTTAAACCTCGTACAGTAACACTTTTACCTATTGATACAAATGAATTTGAAAACATTGAAATTACGAATAAATTCACTGTTTTTGAACCAAGTCCTGAAGAAGTTTTAGATAGTTTGATACCAATGTATCTACAAGCTGTCGTTTATGGTTATCTTGTTGAAAGTGTGACAAGTGAAAATGCGTCACGTCGTACTTCAATGGAAAATGCGACAGATAATGCAGAAGAATTAACAGAACAATTATTATTAAAATACAATCAAGCTCGTCAAACAGCAATTACAAACGAAGTTAGTGAAATTGTTGCTGGAGCTAATGCACAATAAGGAGGTCAATATGGCAAATATTGGGAAAATAATTAGTGCCCGTGGGCCAGTTATTGATATTGCATTTGATGGCGAAGATAAATTACCTCGATTAAATACGGCTATTCGTATTCAAAATGGTGAAGAAGAATTAGTAGTAGAAGTTGCGCAACACATTGGTGATGATGCAGTAAGATGCATCGCCATGGGACCAACTGATGGGGTAGTAAGAGGAATGGATGCTGTTGATACAGGTCACCCAATTTCAGTTCCAGTAGGAAATGATACATTAGGACGTATGTTCAATGTTTTAGGTGAACCAATTGATGGTAAAGGTGAATTAGGAAATGATATTCCACGTATGCCTATCCATAGATCTGCACCAACTTATGCAGAACAAATGACAACTACAGAAATCTTTGAAACAGGAATTAAAGTTGTAGACTTAATTTGTCCTTTTATCAAAGGTGGTAAAATTGGGTTATTCGGTGGTGCCGGAGTAGGTAAAACAGTATTAATCCAAGAATTTATTAACAATATTGCAACACAACATGGTGGGTTATCTGTATTCGCCGGTGTTGGAGAACGTAGCCGTGAAGGAAACGATTTATATTATGAAATGAAAGAAAGTGGCGTTTTATCTAAAACATCACTTGTCTTTGGACAAATGAACGAACCACCTGGAGCACGTTTACGTGTTGCTTTAACTGGTTTAACAATGGCTGAACAATTCCGTGATGGACAAGGACAAGACGTGTTATTATTCATTGATAACATCTTCCGTTTCACTCAAGCAGGTTCAGAAGTTTCTGCCTTACTTGGACGTGTACCATCACAAGCAGGATATCAACCAACCCTTGCAACTGAAATGGGTGCTTTACAAGAACGTATTACATCAACTAAAAAAGGATCAATTACATCTGTACAAGCAGTTTATGTACCAGCTGATGACTTGACTGATCCAGCACCAGCAACAACATTCGCACACTTGGATGCTAAAATCGTTTTGGATCGTTCAATCGCTGCTTTAGGTATTTATCCTGCAGTAGATCCACTTAACTCATCATCAAGAGCCTTAGATCCACTTGTTGTAGGTAAAGATCATTATGAAGTTGCTCATGGTGTTCAACAAATCTTACAACGTTATCAAGAATTACAAGATATTATCGCAATTCTTGGTATGGATGAATTAGGTGATGAAGATAAATTAATCGTTGCACGTGCAAGACGTGTACGTAACTTCTTATCACAACCATTTACAGTAGCTAGTCAATTTACTGGTTTAGATGGAAAATATGTCCGTGTAGAAGATACTGTTCAAGGATTTAAAGAAATTCTTGAAGGTAAATGGGATCAATTACCTGAACAAGCATTCCATAATGTTGGTACAATTCAAGAAGCTGTAGAAAAGGCTAAACAAATCGAAAATGATTAAATTTAAGCTAAAAATCATTACACCTCAGGGTATTTACCAAGAAGTGGAAATTGATCAGATAAATCTTGATACAACTGCTGGACAAATAGGTATTTTAGCTCATCATATTCCACTTGCAAGTGGTGTGAAAGTGTCTCAAATGAATTATATTATTGATGGAAAAAGAACATACTTTTCTATCGCGGGTGGGTTTGTTTATGTTAATGAAACAGAAACAACTCTTATCGCTAATGCAATTGAATCACAAGATGAAATTGATTTAGAAAGAGCACAGGAAGCAAAAAGAAGAGCTGAAGAAAGACTTAAAATACAAAACGATGAAATCGATATGTTAAGAGCACAAGCAGCATTGCAACGTGCAATTACACGTATTCATGTCAAAGGTTTATAGAGAAGAACTTCCATTCTTCTCTTTTTTTTGTATAATGGAATAAAGGAGAAAGGGAAGATGAAAAAGAAAATAATTGGAATAGGGAGTATTGTTGTTTTATTAATTATTGGCTGTGTTTTTTATTTTACAAGAGAAGAAAAAATTACATTATCTTTAAAAGATAAAAAAGATATTGTTGTAGAATATGGAAATAAGGTTGAATATTCATTTGATAATCTTATTCAAATAAAAGATATTGAAAAAGAACAATTAAAAGAAGTCAAAAAAGAAACAAAAATTACAAGTAATTTAAAAAATGAAGATCAAAAAGATTATCCAGCTATTGGAACTTATATGATCACTATCAAATATCAAGATCAAAAATTTAAAAAGAAAATCATTGTTAAAGACACAACAGTTCCTACATTTAATGAAACTAATGAAGTTTCATTTGAAGAAGGAACTGAAAACTATGATTATAATAAAGAAATAAATGCAACAGATCTAACAACTGTAGAGATTCAATATGATACCTCTACACTTGATACTAAAACGCCAGGTGAATATAAAATCAAAGCAATCGCAACAGATACAAGTGGAAATAAAATAGAAAAAGAAATTACAGTACATGTTACTAAAAAGCCTGAACCAAAAAAAGAAGAACAAACAGCATCGAATCAAACAGTAAGTTATCGTGGTGGAGGTAAAGTTGTTTGTATTGATGCGGGGCATCAAGCAAGAGGAAATAGCTCACTAGAACCCAATGGACCTGGTTCATCAACGATGAAGGCAAAAGTTACTACAGGAGCAACAGGCTGTGTTACTGGGAAAACAGAATCACAGATTAATCTAGAAGTTGCTCTAAAATTACAACAAGCTTTACAAAGTCAAGGGTATACTGTTATTATGTGTCGAACTTCACAAAATGTGGATATTTCAAATGCGCAAAGAGCAGAGATTGCGAATAATAATCATGTATCTGCTTTTATTCGACTTCATTGTGATTCAAGTACCTCTTCATCAGCAACTGGAACTTTAACGCTTGCACCCTCTACATCAAATCCTTATTGTGCAAATATAGCGAGCGAGTCACAAGCGTTATCAAAGGCAATTGTCAATAATATTTGTAATGTGACAGGTTCAAGAAATCGAGGCGTTTCAATTGTTGATAATATGACAGGATTAAATTGGTCGAAAGTTCCTGTGACAATTGTAGAAATGGGATTTTTATCAAATCCTCAAGAAGATCGCTTGCTTTCAAGTGATGATTATCAAAATAAAATTGTCCAAGGAATTGTAAATGGGATAGGAGCTTATCTCAATTAAAAAGGAAAAAGGAATGAAAGAGAAAATGGAAAAAGTAACATTAGGAAGAACAGGAATTACAGTAAATCGTAATGGATTTGGTGCCTTGCCAATCCAAAGAGTTACAGGAGAAGGTGCAACAACAATTTTAAGAAGGGCTTATGATCAAGGAATTCGATTCTTTGATAGTGCACGTTGGTATAGCGATAGTGAAGAAAAATTAGGAAATGCTTTAAGTGATGTAAGAAAAGATATTTACATTGCAACAAAAACGGGTTCTACGACAGTAGAAGGCTTCTGGAAGGATTTAGAAACAAGCTTAAATAATTTAAAAACAGATTATATTGATATCTATCAATTTCATAATCCTTCATTTTGTCCAAAACCAGGAGATGGAACAGGACTTTATGAAGCAATGTTAGAAGCAAAAGCTCAAGGCAAGATCCATTTTATTGGTCTTACAAATCACCGTTTACCAGTGGCTATAGAAGCGTGTGAAAGTGGATTGTATGATACCATTCAATTCCCATTTAGTTATTTAGCTGATCAAAAGGATATTGATTTAGTAAATAAATGTAAAGAAAACAATATTGGATTTATCTGTATGAAAGCTTTATCTGGAGGACTTATTAATCGATCAGATGCAGCTTACGCTTATTTAGCACAATTTGATAATGTTTTACCAATCTGGGGAATTCAAAAAGAAAGTGAACTAGATGAATTTATTTCTTATCAAACAAAAGCACCCGAACTAACAAAAGAAATACAAGAGCTTATTGAACATGATCGAAAAGAACTTGCAGGTGACTTCTGTCGAGGGTGTGGTTATTGTATGCCATGTCCCAAAGGAATACAAATTAATCAATGTGCTAGAATGTCATTAATGTTAAGAAGAGCACCAGCAGCAAGTTGGCTTAATGAACATTGGCAGGCAGAAATGAAAAAGATTGAAGAATGTTTAAATTGTGGTAAATGTATGCAACATTGTCCATATCATTTAAATACACCTGAATTATTAAAGAAAAATTATGAAGATTATAAAACGTTTCTAAAATAAAAAGAGTGATACGAAATTTCGTATCATTCTTTTTTTAATAAAGTCTACGACAATTATAAATGTAATTATAGAAGTAGCTACCAGGAGCTATAGATGTAACTTTAACACATTGGTTAGGATCTTGTCCTACCGTTTCTGAACCTTTACCAGAAGCGTGCACCATCCGTCCACTACCAATATAAATACCTATGTGGGCAACGCCACGACCGTAGTTGAAGGTAATGATATCACCAATTTGTAAATTGCTGTAAGAAACGGATTTTCCACTACCGGCATAACCTGCAGCGGTTGTTCTTCCTATTTTTACCCCAGCTTGATTATGTGCCCAATAAACTAGACCAGAACAATCGAAATAAGTTGGTCCTTGTGCACCCCAATAATAACGAGAACCTTGTTTAGAAAGTGCATAGTTGGCGATTTTCACACCAAGTGTAGCGCTTGAATCTGTTGATGTATTATTATCAGTTGTGGTATTTTGATTGTTATTAGATTGTTGATTATCATTAGGATTTTGGCCATTATTTGTATTTTGATTATTATTATTTGTATTGTTGCTTGTGGATGGTGTTGAAGGTACAGGTATTTGATTTACATGTCCAACATCATCTTTTTTAGAACTTTCATAGAATGCAGTTAATGATTCATCTATTTGTTTAGATTGTGAAGCAGCAACATTTGCATCAACTTGAGTTGCAGCAACTTTCTTTCTTTGTTCTTCTAATAATGTTTCATATTGTGTTTGAATGGCAGCTTGCTCCACTTTTTGTGATTCTAATACTTTTTTAGCGTTTTCTAAAGTAACCTTTTGACTTTCAATTTCTTTTTTCTTTTCAACCATTGTTTTTATTAATTCTTTATCGCTATAAGTTAAAGTATTGAAACTATCAATTCTTGATAACATATCAGTAAAACTATTTGCCCCAAAAATATAATTGATAAAAGTATTTTCATTCAAATAAGATTGCATGACATACATACGATCTTTTATTTCTTGACTATTTTGATCAATTTCATTTTGTGTATTTTGAATCGAAGTTTCTACATATTTAATTTCAGCTTCTTTAGAAGAAATACTATTATTAATTGAATTTAATTTCTTTTCAGCAGCTGATAAAGAATTAGCAGTTGATTGAGCTTCATTTTTTTGTGATTGTAATTCTTTCTTTAATTTTTTGTTTTTTTCTTTTAAATAGCTATTAAAAGCTTCGCATGTTTTTTTATTGCTATTTGTAAGGCTTCCGCTTGCGCATAAAGACATATATTTTGTTTCGTTTTTAGAAAAATCAATAGCTTCAACAGGTTTAAAATAACCAACACCTAAAAGCATCGAACAAGTCATTAAGCCAATTATGTATTTTTTTACTTTCAAAGCAAACACCTCCTAAATTATTTATACATCAATTGTGATTAAAAGTAAAATAAAAACAGGATATCCTGTTTTTGTTTATTAATAGGGTCTAACAGCACATGTAAAACGTCCAACATTTGAAGCGATTTTTACAACATCACCTGTTTGAGGTGCATGAATGTATTGCCCATTTCCAATATAAATACCAACATGTCCAGATTTCCATAAGATATCTCCAGGTTGAGCTTGACTTATTGGAATAACGGCACCTGATTGACCTTGAGAACCAGAATAGTGATCAAGTGAAACACCAGCTTGTGCATAACACCACATAACAAGACCGGAACAGTCAAAGGTGTTTGGACCACTTGCCCCCCATACATAAGGACAACCTAATTTAGAATAAGCTGCTGAAACAACAGTTGAACCATATTTATTAGTAGTAGGAACATTGACTTGTGTATACTTTGTTGAACTTCCTGAACTACTTGATGATCCACTGCTTGCGGGTTGAATAACAACAGCTGAAGCTAAAAATGAATCTAATGAATTTTGCGTATCAGATATTTTTGATTGTTCATCCTGTTTAGATGCAAGTTCATTTTTTTGTTTTTCAAGTAAATCTTGATATTGACTTTGTAAAGCATATTGTTCATTTTGTTGAGAAACCATATTTGCTTTAACAGTTTCTAATGTTGCTTTTTGATTTTCAACTTGTTTCTTTTCATCATTAATTTTTTCAATCAATTCTTCATCAAATTGAGTAATTTCATTGATACTATCAATTCTTGAAAAGAAATCAGAGAAATTTGAAGCACCAAAAATAAATTCAATATAACTATTACTGTTGTTATAAGATTGCATAGCATACATACGATCTTTAACTTCTTCTTCTTTTTCATTGATACTTGCTTCTAAAGATTTAATTGATTCTTGTAAATAATTAATTTCGTTTTGTTTTTGTTCAATTTGATTATTCAAATCAGCAATCTTAGATACTACTGAATCTAAAGAACTTTGAGTATCTGAAATCTTTGATTTAGAATCATCAATAGAGCTTTGCAAGTCTTTATTCTTTTTCTTTAAGTAATTATTGAACTGTTTACAAGTTGAATAATTACTGCTTGATAAGCTTTTACTTGAACAAAGCTTCATATATTTTTCTTCTTGACCTTCAAAGTTAACGGCATTAACATCACTTAAAAAGCCAAAAAAAGACATAAACATAGTTAAACAAATAACGGAGATTAAACTTTTTTTCATTTCTACAATTCCTCCCAACTCTATTATCTTATTTTTTAGTTGAAAAGTAAATATATACGACAAGATTCCTAACATTTTTGACAATGTGGCATATATTTAAAATGAGGTGAATAAAATGGTGAAGCATGGTATAGATGTTTCTAAATTTCAAGGTGTTATTGATTGGCAAGAGGTCAAAAAACATATTGATTTTGCAATTATTAGATGTGGTTATGGAAGTGATGATGAAAATCAAGATGATCCGTTCTTTAAAAGAAATGCAGATGAATGTACACGTTTAAAAATCCCTTTTGGTGTTTATTTATATTCGTATGCCACAAATGAAAAGGAAGCACTGTCGGAAGCTAATCATGTTTTAAGATTAGTGAAAGATTATCAAATGGCCTATCCTGTTTATTATGATTTAGAAGATAATAATACAACAGGTAGACAAAGTAATGAGATGATTGGGAATATTGCTCAAACCTTTGCCCAAAGATTAGAACAAGAAGGTTATTATGTAGGAATGTATGCCTCTTTGTTTTGGTTTAGAACAAAACTAACCAGTTCGATTTTTAATGAGTATACAAAGTGGGTTGCTCGCTATAATGATGAACTTGATTATGATGGGAATTATGGAATGTGGCAATATAGTGCGACTGGTACAGTATTAGGCATTGATACAATGGTTGATTTAAATTATGCTTATGAAGATTTTCCTGCGATTATTGAAGAAGGGGGCTATAATAACTTCTCTAATCCAAATATTACTCGTTATAAAATAGGGGATGAAGTTGAATTTCATCATGTCTTTTTAACCAGTGAATCAACACAACCATTGATGCCTTATCGTCATTTTGGTACGATTACGCGAATCGTTCAAGGGGCAAGAAACCCTTATCTTATAGGAAAGGATGCGGGTTGGGTCAATGATCAAGTGATTGAACAAAGAATTCGTTATTTAAGTGCACCTGATTATACAGGAACAAGTTTTACTGATGCATTGCGTTCTATTCAAGAAGATACGTCATTTTCTAATCGAAGTAAACTGGCAAAACTTAATGGTATTGAAAATTATCAAGGAACCCAAAGACAAAATGATCAACTTTTAGAATTATTAAAACAAGGGCGTTTAAGGTCATAAAAAAGAGCTTAGATTCTTTTTTCATAAGCTCTTCTTAAAGCACCACTTGCTAGTGTGATTGTACCACAATGTTTAAAACCATACTTTGTAAGGAATTTTTGCATAGATAGATTATCATTATGTGTATCCATTCTTACGCTGTGATAATCTGGATACATAGCAACTACTTGATCTAAAATAGTAGATGCCAAACCTTTTCCCTTACAATTACTATCAACCGCAATACGATGGATACAAATATAAGGACTATTTAATAGCCATTTTCCATCAATATGATTATACGAAGTTTCCCCATTAATTGTTACCATGCATGTACCGATAATTTGATCTTCATCAACTAATACATACGCTTCATTTTTTTCAATATCCCTTTTAATTGTTTCTTCATTTGGGTACCCATCTTGCCATTGATCAATACCATTTTCTTTAAAGTAACATTTTGCTTGATTTATAATCTCCATAACACGAGAGATATCTTCTAATTTTGTTTGTCTTAAAATCATTTCTAAACCTCCCCCAAGCTTGCGCTTAAATAATATAAACTTTTGCCTAGTTTGTCAAATTGTTATATTTACAAATAAAAAGCATTTGTTATAATAGCCTTATATAATAAGGAGGTGCTTTTATGGTACTAGATCAAATTAAAAAAATCCTAATAGAAACAATGGATATTGAAGAAGAAAAAATTACATTAGATGCTAAATTAAAAGATGATTTAAATTTAGATTCTTTAGATTCCGTTGAACTTATCATGTCTGCAGAAGAAGAATTTGGTATTGAAATTCCTGATGAAGATGTTATGAATTTTAAAACAGTAAACGATATTGTTAATTATATTGAAGAACATAAATAAAAGCTCACCATCAAGATGAGCTTTTCTTCTACTCTAAAATATAGTTATTCATAAGAGTTTTATTCTTTTCTAAACATTTAAATAAGATTGCACCAATAACTAATACCACAAATTCACCAACAAAAACATAAAAAGCGTTAATCATAAATGGAAGTTCTAAAGCAAGATAAAGTTCTAAACCAACGATCAATCCATTAACAGCGCCCCCGATAAAAGCCCCCACAAAAACATTTTTAAAATAATACATACCAAGACAGGCAATTAAAGTAGCGGCTGGTCCAAAACAAATATCATAAATTCCCATTGGGGAAGCAAGATTTGCAAGTAAACATCCAATAGTAAGTCCTGGAATAAATTTCTTGTTGTAACATGCAAGTAACACAATAATTTCTGTTAAACGCATTTGCACAGCTCCATAAGCGATTGGTGAAATCAAGATTGTTAGTACAGCATACACTGCTGCAATCATCGCATTCATTGCGATCACTTGTACCTTTTTATTATTCATTTGTAGTCCTCCTCTTCTAAAGTACAGTTAGAAGCCAGATAAAATAAAAAAGATGACAGAGCCATCTTTATTACCTATCCTTAGTTTTTTATACTGGGTTTGGCTCTCGAACCAGTCGATGTCATTATACATAAAAGGAATGTTCAAATCAATAGGATTTCTTTTAAAACTATTCTATAATAAAGATAGATAGGAGGGATTTGTATGTTATGTCCAAAATGCCATAATCGTATTGTTAAAGGTTCTTCCTTTTGCCATATTTGTGGAGAACCTATACCTCAACAAAAAGTAGAAAAAACAATTCTTTCAAGAGTTAAACAAAAAGAAGAAATAAAGAAAGAAAAAAGTAAAAAAAGGAAATACGTTGCAATCACCTTCTTTTTAATTATCGTAATAGCCGTTATTGCAGGCATCTATCTTTTTTTTAATATGAATAAACCAAGTTATTCAAGTGACAATATTGTTAGCCAACAAGTGGAAAAGGCACTCCACATAGATAAGGATAAAGTAACTTTAGAAATAGGAGAAAGCACAACGATTAAAGCTAATCTTAAATGTACATATGCTGTTCAAGATGCTTCTATTTGTAAAATAGACCAAGAAGGAACGATTACTGCACTTGTTGCAGGTAAAACAAAGATCTTTTGTATCAGTGAATCTGGAAAAAAAGAAACAGTGAAAGTTACAGTAAATAAAAAAGAAGAAATGATTGATGAAGAAGATTTTGTTTTTCCTCATAGTGATACAGAATTACTTACAGAAGAAGATTTACAAGGAAAAGATCAACAACAATTACGAATGGGTATTAATGAAATTTATGCAAGACATCATTGTACTTTTAAAACAGAGGAAGTGAAAAATTATTTTGAAGCTAAAAAATGGTATAATGGCGATAAAAATCTAACTTCTGATTTAATGAATGAACATATGTCGGAATATTTTAATGAAATTGAATTAAAGAACATTTCGTTTATTCAAGCACACCGATGAAAATAATTTGCATGAGAATTAATGAAATATAAAAATTCATGAAAATAGTTGTCAAAAACGAGAAATTTCATTTTCAATTCACATAACTTGTTTAAAATGAAAATGTAATCAAAAGAGATTATACATTCGTCATTCTCTTTTAAATATTTTTTTGACAACTCTATTTAAGAATGACGCTAAGAAAAGTAAGTTTGCTTACTTTTCTTTTTTTGTCGAATATTGCCTAGGAAATAAAATAAAAAGGCAATTTTGACCTATAAGAAAATTATTGATATTAAATAGAGTAATCTATAGAAGTTACATTGTTTTTTTATTCACATAAGCGTATAATAGAGGTAGTCTAAAAAGAATTGGGGGAAACCAGAAATGTACAAAATAGTCAAAAAAGAAAGACTAAATGATGTTGTTGAGTTAATGGAAGTTCATGCTCCTATGGTTGCAAGAAAATGTGAACCAGGTCAATTCATTATTTTAAGAGTTGGTGAAGATGGAGAAAGAATTCCTTTAACAATCGCTGATTATGATCGTGAAGCTGAAACAATTACAATTATTTACCAAATTGTAGGTTTTTCAACTCGTCAATTAGCTAAATTAAACGAAGGTGATGAAATCACTGATTTCGTAGGACCTTTAGGTGTACCAACTGAATTACATAAATCAAATCACGTTGTTGGTATTGCCGGTGGGGTTGGTAGTGCACCACTTTATCCACAACTTAAAAAATTAGCTGAAATGGGTGTAGATGTGGATGTTATTATTGGTGGACGTGAAGCACAATATGTATTATGGGCAGATAAGTTTAAAGCTTTCTGTAAAAATGTATATGTGATGACAGATGATGGATCTTTAGGAGAAAAAGGATTTGGAACTGTTAAATTACAAGAATTAATTGATAGTGGTGATCCAATTGATGAAGTTATCGCTATTGGACCAGTACCTATGATGAAAGCTGTTGTTGGGGTAACAAAACCTCATAATTTAAAAACAATGGTTTCATTAAACCCTATTATGATTGATGGTACAGGTATGTGTGGTTGCTGCCGTGTTACTGTTGATGGTAAAATTAAATTCGCATGTGTTGATGGACCAGACTTTGACGGCTTATCAGTAGACTTCGATGAACTAATGGCTCGTCAAAGAATGTTCAAAGAAGAAGAACATCAAGTAGATGCCAATGCAGATCGTATTTGTAATTTAATGGGAGGTGCAAAATAATGCCTAATATGTCACCAAATAAGGTTAAAATGCCTGAACAAGATCCTAATGTAAGAAATAAAAACTTTGAAGAAGTTTCTTTAGGATATACAAAAGAACAAGCTATGGAAGAAGCAACTCGTTGCTTAAATTGTAAAAAACCATTCTGTATGGATGGGTGTCCAGTAGGAGTACCAATTCCTGAATTCATTCATCATGTTGCAGAAGGTGAATTTGAAGAAGCTTATCAAACAATTACAAGAGAAAATGCATTACCTGCAATTTGTGGACGTGTTTGTCCTCAAGAAAATCAATGTGAAGGTAAATGTGTTAGAGGAATTAAAACTGAATCAGTAGGAATCGGACGATTAGAAAGATTCGTTGCTGATTATCATAGAGAACATGGAAAACCTACAGAATTAAAAATTGAAAAAAATGGTAAAAAAGTTGCTGTTATTGGATCAGGACCTGCTGGTATTACATGTGCTGGAGAATTAGCTAAAAAAGGTTATGATGTGACTGTTTTTGAAGCATTACATAAAACAGGTGGGGTATTATCTTATGGTATTCCAGAATTCAGATTACCTAAAAAATTAGTACAAAGTGAAGTAGACGGTGTTGCTGCTTTAGGTGTTGATTTCCAAACAAACGTTGTTGTAGGACGTTCAATTACAATTGATGAATTACAAGAACAAGGATATCAAGGAATCTTTGTAGGTAGTGGTGCTGGTTTACCACGTTTCCAAGGAATTTCTGGTGAAAACTTAAATGGTGTTTACGCTGCTAATGAATTCTTAACTCGTGTTAACTTAATGAAAGGATATCAATTCCCAGATCATCCAACACCAGTTAAAGTAACAGATACTGTTTGTGTTATCGGTGCTGGTAACGTTGCCATGGATGCTGCAAGAACTGCAAAACGTTTAGGTGCTAAAAACGTATATATCGTTTATCGTCGTGGACCTGAAGAAGTTCCTGCCCGTGCTGAAGAAGTACATCACGCTAAAGAAGAAGGAATTATCTTCAAACTATTAACAAATCCAGTTAAAATTGAAGGTGAAGATGGATGGGTTAAGTCTATGGAATGTGTTGAAATGGAATTAGGTGAACCTGATGCATCTGGAAGAAGAAGACCAATCGCTAAAGAAGGATCTAACTTCACAATTGAAACAGGAACAGTTATCGTTGCTATTGGACAAAGTCCAAACCCACTAATCAGACATACAACTCCTGGTTTAGATTGCCAATCTTGGGGTGGAATTATCGTTGATGAAGATTCAATGAAAACATCTAAAGATGGTGTTTATGCTGGTGGAGATGTTGTTACTGGGGCAGCAACAGTTATCTTAGCTATGGGTGCTGGTAAAAAAGCGGCTAAAGCAATGGATGAATACTTACAAAATAAATAATTAAAAAAAGTCAATTCTTCGGAATTGACTTTTTCATTAAGATAATATGATTTTTGTAATTTGATCATTAGAAAGAAAATAGGTCATCGTTACTGTTTTCTTTTCACTAGAAGCAATATATTTAGAAGAAGTAACTTTATTATTTGGATAATCTAAAGTATCTTTATTATCTCCTACACGAATATTTCCTAGAACTTGATAGTAGTCTGTAAATAGAACTACTTTTTTTATTTTATTATTTTTATCTAAGATAATTTGAATGTTTTTATAAAAATCAATTGAACGAATGCGATTATGTAAAGATAAGAAGATTTTTTTAGCTTCTTCATATTCATCACCAATATAATCATTAATACTTTTAATTTGAAGTCCTTTATCAAGAGCTACACCATCATCTAAAAGAATGGAAAAACCAAAATCATTATCTGTCAGTAATTCTTCTTCAACTTCTTTTTCCTTTGAACAACCACATAACAAGAGAATAAAACAACATATAAATAGTATTTTTGTTTTCATAGAAAACCTCCTTTAAATAATTGTACTAAATATTTCACTTTTGATAAAGAGGAAAGATTTGTTGACAAAATGTTAAGGCTTAGAGCGTTTCTTTTTTTGATTTCATGGTATGATGAATATAAGGAGGAAGAGCTTTATGACACTTGGGGAACATATTTTAAAATATCGAAAATTAAAAGGATTATCACAAGAGGAATTAGGTAAATTACTTCATGTTTCAAGACAAACAATATCAAAGTGGGAAAGTAATCAATCATCTCCTGATATTCAAAGTTGTAAAGAAATGGCAAAGATATTTGATATCTCTTTAGAAGAAATTTTAGGTGAAAAACCAAAAGAAGACAAAAAGGATCATAAAAAACAAAATCAACGTATACTCATTATTGCCTTGGTGAGTTTGTTAGGAATAAGCATTATTGCAAATACACTTTTAAAAAAAGAAAGCTTAGATCAAAAAACAAAAATATCAGAATTAGAAAAAAGGGTAGAAATCTTACAAAATCAAAAGGATGAAGATCAACAAAATGTAGTCATCACAAATGAGGAAACTTCTGATTTATATTCTTATTTAGATTATAAGCTTTCAAATATAAAGGAATATAGTTATGACTTAAACATTGATCTTATTCCTAAAAAATATCAAGAAAATACAAAGGTACAAATAATGATGAAAACAAAGAAAGAAAATTATTATGATTTACAAAGACAAGATAATCATTTTAGTGGAATACTTCATTTACCAATAGAAAAAGTAAAAAACATTCAATTAATAATTAATAATAATGGAGAAATAGAAACACAAGAAATATATTTGGGTTTAGATTTTGATGATTATTTAAATGATGATTGTAGTGGAGGCCTTTCTTTAGAAAACTATAAAGAGGGTAAAATGAAGATTACTTTTGGTGGTCAAATAAAGAAAGAAGCATCATTAAATGTTAATGATAAAGAGTATACTTTAAAAAGAAATGTTAAATATCAAGATGTTAAAGCAACAATTTATATAAACAAAAAGAAAAAGAAAACAATCTTACTAAAACAAATAAATAAGGATAATGAATGGATTGAATTTGAAAATCAATATACTTATAAAGGATTAAAAAAAGGAGATCAAGTTCTGGTTAAGTATTCCTATAAAGATGAAAATGGTGAATTAAAAAAGACAAAAACAAAAGCAACATTAATAGGAAGTTATAATGAATATTATTTTTCATGGGAATAAAAAGTTAGTGTAATAAGTCTCTTTCATTTTGTTTAATTTCAACTCATTATCTTATATAATCTTTTTATGGATAGAGCGAAAGAGTTTATTTAAAATAAACAGGAGGTCATTATGAAAGATTTACTTATGACAATTCAATACAACAACAAGGCCTCTTTTTCGCTTTTTATTTGAAACATATCTTTTCTAAGATATGTTTTTTTTACAATCAAAAGGGGGGATTCAAGATGCCAAAAAGAGAAGATATTAATACAGTATTAGTTATTGGGTCAGGACCAATTATTATTGGACAAGCCTGTGAATTTGATTATTCAGGAACACAAGCTTGTAAAGCGTTAAGAGGATTAGGGTATAAAATTGTTTTAGTTAACTCAAACCCAGCAACAATTATGACGGATCCAGAAACAGCGGATGTGACATACATTGAACCATTAAATGTGGAAAGATTAACACAAATCATTGAAAAAGAAAGACCAGATGCCTTACTCCCTAACTTAGGTGGACAATCTGCGTTAAACCTTTGTTCAGAATTAAGCAATGCCGGTGTTTTAGATAAATACAATGTGCAAGTATTAGGAGTAAAAGTTGATGCCATTGAACGTGGAGAAGACCGTTTAGAATTCAAAAAAGCGATGAATGAACTCGGTATTGAAATGGCAAGAAGTGAAATTGCGAATACAGTTGATGAAGCACTTGCTATTGCAGATAAATTAGGATATCCAGTTGTTGTAAGACCTGCTTATACAATGGGTGGTGCCGGTGGAGGACTTGTTTACAACGTAGAAGAATTAAGAACCGTTGTCAATCGTGGTCTTCAAGCAAGTTTGGTACACCAATGTTTAATTGAAGAATCAATTTTAGGTTGGGAAGAATTAGAATTAGAAGTTGTCAGAGATGCTAAAAACAACATGATTACAATTTGTTTCATTGAAAATATCGATCCATTAGGTGTACATACGGGGGATTCATTCTGTAGTGCTCCAATGCTTACTATTTCTAAAGAAGTACAAGATCGTTTACAAGAACAAGCCTATCGTATTGTTGAATCAATTGGGGTTATTGGAGGTACAAATGTTCAATTCGCTCATGATCCAGTAACAGATCGTATTGTTGTTATTGAAATCAATCCAAGAACATCACGTTCATCTGCTTTAGCTTCTAAAGCGACAGGTTTCCCTATTGCTTTAGTTTCAGCAATGTTAGCGGCTGGACTTACATTAGATGAGATTCCTTGTGGTAAATATGGAACATTAGATAAATATTATCCTGATGGGGATTATGTTGTTATTAAGTTTGCTCGTTGGGCTTTTGAAAAATTCAAAGCTGCAGAAGATAAACTTGGTACACAAATGAAAGCTGTTGGGGAAGTTATGAGTATTGGTAAAACTTATAAAGAAGCTTTCCAAAAAGCAATTCGTTCTTTAGAAACAGGACGTTATGGTTTAGGGTATGCAAAGAACTTTAATGATTTATCTAAAGATGAATTATTGAAATTATTAATTAATCCAACAAGTGAAAGACAATTCATTATGTATGAAGCTTTAAGAAAAGGAGCTACTGTTGATGAATTATTTGAACTTACAAAAATTAAACATTATTTCATTGAACAAATGAAAGAACTCGTTGAAGAAGAAGAAAAAATCGCTTCTTATAAAGGAAATCAATTACCAGATGACGTTTTAAAACAAGCAAAGAAAGATGGATTTGCTGATAAATATATTTCTAAGATATTAGATATTGAAGAAAAAGAAATTAGAAATCAAAGACTTGCTATGGGTATGCATCAAGTCTGGGAACCAGTTCATGTATCAAGTACAAAAGATAGTTCGTATTATTACTCTACATATAATGGAAAAGATCAAGATGTAGTTTCAAATAATAAGAAAATCATGATCTTAGGCGGAGGACCAAACAGAATTGGTCAAGGTATTGAATTTGATTATTGTTGTGTTCATGCTTCTCTTGCCTTAAAGAAATTAGGATTTGAAACAATCATTGTAAACTGTAACCCAGAAACAGTTTCAACAGATTATGATACATCTGATAAACTTTATTTTGAACCATTAACATTAGAAGATGTTTTAAGTATTCATGAAAAAGAAAAACCATTAGGAGTTATTGCTCAATTTGGTGGACAAACACCATTAAATCTTGCAAGTCAATTAAAAGAAAATGGTGTAAATATTTTAGGAACAACACCTGAAACTATTGATATGGCTGAAGATCGTGATTTATTTAATGAAATGATGGAAAAACTAGAAATTCCAATGCCAGAATCAGGAATGGCAGTTACAGTTGATGATGCTTTAGAAATTGCTCAAAGAATTGGTTATCCATTAATGGTAAGACCATCTTATGTATTAGGTGGTAGAGGAATGGAAGTTGTTTATGATGATGAATCATTAAAACAATACATGGCTGCTGCTGTTGGGGTAACACCTGATCGTCCTATCTTAATTGACCGTTTCTTAAATGATGCCATGGAATGTGAAGCAGATGCTATTTCTGATGGAGAAAATGTTTTTGTGCCTGCTGTTATGGAACATATCGAACTTGCTGGTATTCACTCAGGAGATTCAGCATGTATCTTACCATCAAAACATATTCCAGTAAGACATGTACAAACAATTAAAGAATATACTAAGAAAATTGCTAAAGAAATGAATGTTCGTGGTTTAATGAATATGCAATATGCCATTGCTGATGATAAAGTTTATGTTTTAGAAGCCAATCCACGTGCTTCAAGAACAGTACCTTTAGTATCTAAGGTATGTAACATCAACATGGTAAAACTTGCAACAGATATTGTTACACGTGAACTTACAGGTAGACCATCACCTGTTAAAGATTTAAAAGATAGAAAGATTCCACATATTGGTGTAAAACAAGCTGTTTTCCCATTCAATATGTTCCCTGAAGTTGATCCAATTCTAGGACCTGAAATGAGATCGACAGGAGAAGTATTAGGTTTAGCTAATTCTTATGGAGCAGCAATCTTTAAAGCAGAAGAAGCAACACAAACAAAATTACCAACATCAGGGCGTGTGTTAATTTCAGTATCTGATCGTGATAAAAAAGATGTTGTTGAACTAGCAAGAAAATATTATGATGCCGGATTTGAAATTGTTGCTACAGGTAAAACATTTGAATTAATCAATAGCAATAACATTCCAGCTATCAAAATTAAAAAAATCAAAGAAGGTCGTCCAAATATTGCAGATGCTCTTACAAATGGTGAACTTGATATGGTGATCAATACGCCACATGGTAAAGAATCTGCACATGATGATAGTTATATTAGAAAAACAGCTATTAAAATGAAAATTCCATACATGACAAACATTGCTGCTGCAAATGCAGCTGTAGAAGGTATCTTAGAAGCTGAAATTCATGGAACACATGAAGTAAAATCACTTCAAGAATATCATAAAGCAATTAAAGATTAATATGAATGATTGTTAGGAAGTCATAAGATTTCCTAACAATTTTTTATTTTTTACAAAAAAAGAAGAAAAAAATAAAAAAAGAGCGAATAAATAAGTAGGAGGACTACTTATGGAAACAATCAATAAAATAACAGCGAGTAAACAAACAACAATGTATGATCATTTATATAAGATGATTATAGGAAATGAAGAAGTATTATCAAGAATCATAAAGGCAGCTGTAGATGAAGCAAAGCATTTAAGTATTGAGGAAATTAGAAGATTGATAGAAGGGGTACATATAGGTAATCGAATAGTCAATCCTCATTTTCATCTTGTAGATAAAGAAGGTTTTATCAAAGATGAAGGTATAGTTTATTATGATATTTTATGTTATATTGATGTACCACAAGAATATGGAAAGAATATAAGGGTTTATTTAAATGTAGAAATACAAAATAATCCTTATCCAGGATATTCTATTATTACCAGAGGATATGCTTATGTTTCAAGAATAGTATCAGGGCAATGGGGAAGCGAATATGATTATCAACACTATGATGGGATGAAGAAGGTCTATTCATTATGGATCATGCCAAAGGCACCAAAAAGAAAAGATGGGCATATGAATGTCTATGAAACAAATGAAAGGATTATTTGTGGAACGACAGTAGAAGAAAAAGAAGTTTATGACAAGGGAGTAATTCTTGTGATATACTTAAACAAAGAACATGACTTAAATAAAAAGTATGAAGTATATGATGAATTATTGACACCATTGATGGTCCTTCTAAATAATGTATTAGATTATAAGGGAAAGCAAAGAATTATAGAAGAATATGGATTGAATACAAAGAAAATAGAAAGTGAGGTTAAAGATATGTGTGATTTAGGTGAAAGCATTGCCTTAGAAGCAAGAAATGAAGGTAAACAAATAGAACGTAAAGAAAAAAATATAGCGCATGTAAAAAAACTAATGATAGGATTACAAATGTCATTTAAAGAAGCGGTTAGTTTATTAGAAATACCAGAAAAAGAAGTTAAAGAAATAGAAAAATACTTTCAATCATAAATAATGAGCTTAAATAAAAGAGGCTTTTGTAGCCTCTTTTTTAAGCGAGTGTTTTTTTCACAAAATGCTTGAAATAAATACCATTAAGAATTGTTGTCATTAAATCTGAAATCGGTTCTGCTAGAACAACAGCATAAACTCCATAACTTGGTAAAATAAATGGTAACAGATAAATCAAAGGTATTAATAAAATGATTTTTCTAAAGAATGCAAAGAAAAATGCATTTTTTCCACAACCTAATGCATTATAGGTTTGTTGGAAAGTAGAGAAAGCACCCATGATAATAAAGCCAAAGATATAGATCCTTAATAATTGATAAGAAAGTTGAATTAACTGAGTATTATTAGCAAATAAGGAAACAAATACTTGAGGGAATGCTTCCATTAGTAAAACACCAATAATTGAATAGGTTAGAGCTACTTTGATCGTAATTTTAATAGTCTCTTTTACACGATTATATTTTTTTGCGCCAAAATTGTAACTAATAATAGGTTGTGCTCCTTGGGCAATTCCTTCCATAGGAAGAGATAGGATTTGTGACATTGAAAGAAGTATTGTCATAGCGCTTACCGATAAATCTCCACCATAAAGAAGAAGTTGTCTATTAAAGGCGACTTGTAAAATTCCTTCTGTTGATGACATAAAGAAAGGAGTAAAACCTAAACCTAATATCTTTTTCATAATATTTTTATCAAATAAAAGATATTCTTTTCTTATTTTTATAATTGTCTTTTTACCAAATAAAAAAGATAACACCCAAATACATGAGACGAATTGTGAAATAATGGTTGCAAGGGCAGCGCCAGCAACATTCATATGTAAAACATAGATAAAGATAGGATCTAAAATAATATTTAAAATACCACCAATAAGTAAAGTCATCATGCCAAACTTCGCATAACCTTGAGTGTTGATAAAATAATTAAGACCGACTGTTAATTGGATAAACACAGTTCCAACTGTATAAATTCTTAAATAAGATAAAGCATAAGGAAGTGTTTTTTGACTTGCTCCAAAAAGAATAAGAATTTTATCACCCCAAACCAAAAGGCAAAACATAATTATAAGAGAGGTCAAAATTAAACTACTAAACGCATTTCCTAAAATTCTTTCAGCTTCTTTGGGATTCTTTTCTCCTAATTTAATAGAGGCGAGTGGAGCACCACCTCGACCAAAAAGATTACTAAAAGCGGTAATGATTGTAATAATTGATGTACATAAACCAATTCCTGCAATGGATAAACCACCATCGGGAAGTCTACCAATATAAATACGATCAACCATATTATAAATAAGTGTTGCAAGCTGTGCCAAAATGGATGGTAAAGCGAGCGAGAATAAAAGTGATGACACTTTTTCATTTTCTAATCGTTGATTCATAAATACCTCCAAACAGTCCTAATTATAAATGTTTAATTATAAAAGTCAATATGATAAAATTATGGAAAGAAAGAAGGGAAAAGTATGGCATTATTTGATGACTTAACAAAAAAAGCGGCAAAGTTTACGGAAAAAATAATTGAAAAATCTTCTGAACTTGCAGATACTGCAAAAACGAAAGTAAGTATTAAAAGCGCAGAAGTTGATTTGGATGATCAATTCATTGAATTAGGAAAGTTGTATTATGAAGTTTTAAACAAGGACAATGTCTTTGATGAAAAAGCTGCTCCAGTTGTTCAAAAGATTGATGAAATCAATCAACGTATTGAAAGTTTGAAATCAAGTCTTGAAAAAGAATAACGCAATTACTGTTCATATTTACTATACTGGGGAAAATGGAAGTGCAAAAGCTTTTGTCAAAGAGATGTTAACAAGTGGTCTTGTTGATGAAATTAGAAAAGAAAAAGGAAATAGACGTTATGAATATTTCTTTTCAGTGGAAGATGAAGAAACGGTTTTATTAGTGGATAGTTGGGATAATCAAGAAGCAATTGATTTACATCATGCTTCTAGTATCATGGATAAAATAACGGAACTAAGAATCAAATATCATCTACATATAAAAGTTGAACGCTATTTTTTAAATGAAACAGAAGTACCAAAAGTTTATTCAAAAATAAGGGCCTATTGAGAAAATAGGTCCTTCAGACTATTAATATTTTATTTGTTAACAGTTTGAAAGAAGGCCACTAAAAAGGCCTTCTTTTGTTGTAAAAATACAGTATATTAGTCAAAAAAGAAAAAAAGGTAAAAAAAGAACAGGATAAAAAACATCGATATAGAGGGGAAAAAGAAAGGAAACAGGAAAAAAGATAAAAAAAGATAGAGAAAAAGCTTTACAAAAGGAGAAATGGATGGTAGTATAAATGAGCACTCGACGAGAGAGACGAGTGAGAGGACATTGAAAACTGAACAGGAAAGAATAAAACACAACGTCAATTAAAGTTTAAAAGAAAAAAGAGCTAAACAGACCAAAGTTGTCTGAAGAGATAGAAGGACAATGGAGAGTTTGATCCTGGCTCAGGATGAACGCTGGCGGCGTGCCTAATACATGCAAGTCGAACGCTTCACTTCGGTGAAGAGTGGCGAACGGGTGAGTAATACATAAGTAACCTGGCCTTTACAGGGGGATAACTATTGGAAACGATAGCTAAGACCGCATAGGTGTCATAACCGCATGGAGATGATATGAAATATGCTACGGCATAGGTAGAGGATGGACTTATGGCGCATTAGCTAGTTGGAGGGGTAACGGCCCACCAAGGCGACGATGCGTAGCCGACCTGAGAGGGTGACCGGCCACACTGGGACTGAGACACGGCCCAGACTCCTACGGGAGGCAGCAGTAGGGAATTTTCGGCAATGGGGGAAACCCTGACCGAGCAACGCCGCGTGAAGGAAGAAGTAATTCGTTATGTAAACTTCTGTCATAGAGGAAGAACGGTGCATGTAGGGAATGACATGCAAGTGACGGTACTCTATAAGAAAGCCACGGCTAACTACGTGCCAGCAGCCGCGGTAATACGTAGGTGGCGAG
>ERZ779866.996-NODE-996-length-30057-cov-8.002500_pt1 | contig 30057 bp, 27 predicted proteins | sample MGYA00511248_ERZ779866 | MGnify/ENA primary metagenome ERZ779866 (study PRJEB29588, sample SAMEA2155758) | human gut metagenome | biome: human gut; feature: human-associated habitat; material: faeces | place: Denmark | collected 2008/2010 ... | reverse complement strand
CTTGCCCTTTTTCTTTTTCACGAATTTGGTCTCACATCATTGACTAATGTACAATTTTATATATCATGTCAGCTTTTTTCAAGCCTTATGGACTTTTACGCCCGCGGATGGCTCTTGTCATATACATCCTTTATACGGTTCTTGGTAAAGGCTAGATAGTTCTGGGTGGCCGAAATATCCTCATGTCCCATCAGTTCCTGAAGAGATTTGAGATCAGCACCATTCTGGAGCATGTGTATGGCGAAAGAGTTCCTGATTGCCTGAGGTGTCAGGTTTATATCAAATCCTGCCGCCTCGCCATACTCTTTCAGTATCTTCCACAGTCCCTGTCTCGTGATCTTGCTGCCTCGGCAGTTTACGAACAGGTGAGGCTCGTCCTGCCTGCCCCTGACAAATTGTTCCCTTGAGATCTGAAGATACTTTTCCATGGCGTTCCTTGCCATGCGGCCAATAGGTATGATCCTGGCACGCATATGTTCTCCCTGGCATGTTATAAAACCCATGCGGAGATTGAGATCAGCCATTTCGAGGTTTATGACCTCTCCTGCTCTTATCCCGGTGGCGTACATCAGTTCCAGCAAAGCTCTGTCTCGGATTCCCTTTTTACTGTCATCGGGCAGCTCCATCAATCTGTTGATCTGCTCTACAGTCAGAAAATCCATGGACTTTTTTTCTATCTTAGGTGATTTGATATTATCTGCCGGATTGCTGGCCATCCCGGCTTTTTTCATCAGGAAATCATAATATATCCTTATTGAGGAAAGCTTTCTGTTCACCGTTGACTTGGACGATCCGGCGTTTTTCAGTTCCATCAGAAAAGCCACAACATCGGCATTTGTGGCGAAAACATCTTCGTCAAGGCCCCTGTCCTTTAAAAAACGGCTGAACTGCTCAACATCCCTTATATACGCCCTTGAAGTGTTGCCTGCTGATTTCTTCTCTTCCTTCAAATATTTTTCAAACTGATCCTTGTACATATCTTTCCCCTACCACTCTTATATGTTAAGTATAGCTTGTATTTAAGGTGATTTCAACGAAAAAATTGTCATAACAGGGGGGTTTTTATCGGAAGATTATGGTAACGCACACATGCATGGCTGCGTAATGTTTGAAAAGAGGAGATAAATATGGCGATAAACAAAAAACTATTTTGGATATATCTTTTTATATTTGCGGTAGGTCTATGTGCCGGTTCTTTTTTTGAGGTCTACATGACAGGAGCGGGCAAGGATCAGCTTATGGATGCACTGTCCGGATTTTTTACCGATGGTAATAATGCGCCGTTCATTTCTGATTTTTCCCGATGTGCCGGTACATGGCTGATGATAACGGTCATTTTATTTGTGACTCCGTTTTTTCCGCCCCTTGTCCTTTGCGGCCCCCTGATATGCCTGGCAAAAGGCCTGTCTGTCGGATTTTCTGCTGCTATGCTGGCTGAAACCTTTGGATTGAAAGGCGGCTGGTACATCCTTTCGACGCTCGTGCCCCACTCTCTCATCCAGATACCTCTGATGTGCGTCATGGCTGCCTTTTCCGCAGAAAACGCAGCTTTTGCCGTAAAAGCCATGCTTGCCGGGAAACGCCGTTTGGCCGTCAAAAATGCCCTGCGCAGGCACGCAAGGCATTATTTGATGTTTTTTTCAGTATCAGCGGCGCTGCTGGCCGTTTCGTGCGTTATAGAAGCTCTCCTGAACTGACGGCTTCTTTGGCCGCCCATATGGCTATGATAGTCTTGGCGTCATTGATCTGTCCCTTTAGGGCCATACTGCAAAGTTCATCTATATCCATCTCTTCTATGTCTATGGCTTCACCTTCATCTGGGCTTGTTTCGCCGGCTTCCAGGCTGGAGCACAGATACAGGTACAGTTTCTCCTCTGAATACCCCACGGAAGGATAAAAATATGTAATATACTTGATCTTTCCAGCCTTGTAACCTGTCTCCTCTCTGAGTTCTCTCAGGGCTGCATCCCTGGGATCCTCACCCGGATCTATTTTTCCGGCCGGCGCTTCGAGCATTACCCTGCCGGCAGGTTTTCTGTACTGCTTCACCATTACCATCTTTCCCTGCCCGGTAACGGCCGCGATCACAGCTCCTCCGTTATGTTCAACTATCTCCCGGAAAGATGTGCCGCTGACGGTGGTCACTTCGTCCCGCCTGAGATTGATTATCTTTCCTTCATATATCCGCTCTGTTTTAAGTGTTTTTTCCTCGAAAGTCATTTTTGGTCTCTCCTTAATATCCCGCTCTGCGATCTATCCATTAAGCCTTTCAACAAAGTCCTCCATGACATCCGGTATATGTATCTGCTGAGGACATACCTCCTCACAGCTGCCGCATCCTATGCAGGCGCTTGGCTGTTTATCCTCAGGTATGGCGGAAAGGGCCATAGGAGCGATAAAACCGCCTTCTGTAAAGGCGTGTTCATTATACAAGGCCAGCAGTCCCGGTATATCCAGTCCCATTGGACAGTGGCTGACACAGTACCGGCATGCAGTACAAGGCAGCGCTATCTTATTTACCATTTCTCCCGCCAGATCGGTGATGGCCCTGGTTTCTTCACTGCTGAGGGGCTGATCCTTGGAGAAGATGAAAATATTCTCCTTCATCTGTTCAAGGTCGGACATTCCTGACAAGATGACGGTAACGCCCGGCACTCCCTGAAGGAAGCGGAAAGCCCATTCCTGAGGAGTCCTATCTGGATCCAGCATGCTGAGCCTCTTCTTTTCATCATCTTTGAGCCTGCACAATCTGCCGCCTCTGAGGGGTTCCATTACCCATACAGGTATGTCTAGTTCATTGAGTTTTTCCACCTTTGCCTTGGCGTTCTGGAAATCGTAGTCAAGATAATTGAGCTGTATCTGGCAGAACTCCATATCATGGCCGTAAGCGTCCAGGAAACGCATCATCACCTCATAGCTTCCATGAACGGAAAATCCCAGATGGCGGATCCTTCCATTCTTTTTCTGCTGGGTGAGATATGCGTGGATCCCGTGTTCTTCATTCAGATATTCATCTATGTTCATCTCGCACACATTATGGACAAGATAGAAGTCAAAATATCCGACCCTGCATTTTTCAAGCTGCTTTTCAAAAATTTCTTCCACCTTATCCATGTTGGAAAGATCGTAACCGGGGAATTTGCTGGCCAGATAAAAACTTTCTCTCGGATAACGGGAAAGTGCCTTTCCCATTACCGTCTCTGAATTGCCCCCGTGATATCCCCATGCCGTATCAAAATAGTTTATGCCGTTTCTGATGGCGTAGTCTACCATTTCCATGGCTGCGCTTTCATCGATCTTTGAATCGTCTCCGCCGATGACAGGAAGACGCATTGATCCCATGCCCAGCTGCGAAAGCTTCATGCCCTTAAAATCTTTGTAGATCATATCTCTGTTCCTTTCTGCTTTCTATGGCCTTAATGCTCATACTGATTATATAATTTAAAGTCAGCTTTAAGTCAAGCATTTTGCATAAAAAAACCGTCCGGCATGCGGACGGTATGTATCATCTCGGTTCGATCAGCAGTTTTATGGCCGTTCTTTCCTCTCCTTCGATCTGGATGTCCGTAAAGGCCGGAATGCATACCAGATCTATCCCGCTGGGAGCGACAAAACCTCTGGCAATGGCTGTGGCCTTGATGGCCTGATTGAGGGCTCCCGCTCCTATGGCCTGGATCTCGGCGCCTCCTTTTTCTCTTAACACACCTGCTAAGGCTCCTGCTACCGAATTGGGATTGGATTTGGCTGATACTTTTAAGATCTCCATTATTATTCCTCCTGTTATGATCTTTTATCTTTACCTTTCTGCACAAAAGGCATCGCTTGCACATCGCATCCCGGGTATCTGCGATAAAATAATTATAACGGATTTGTCACGGATGTTGTCTGAAACTCTTCGACAATTTCACCCATCAATCAACTTTTTTCACTTTTTTTTCACTTTTCCCTTGCAATTCATCAAATAAATTTGTATAATAGCATTGTGGTTATCCCCCCTGATAACCTCATAATCTCAAATCCAAAATACCTCTTTTGAACAAAGTAGCCTGCTCCCCTGCAGGCTATTTTGTTATCACTTTTCCACAGGAGGGACCATGAAGATCATACAAGATGAATGTTTGATAAAGGAGTTTGATTCCGGACTGATCTCCCAGTATCTGGGGGGCATGTCACTGGGAGTCTTTGACATCGAGACTCTCGGCCTGAATCCTCAGTACTGCCCCATCGTCCTGGCCGGATTCCTTGAACCGGGTGCAGGCGGCGCCTGCCGTATCACCCAGTACTTTGCCGAAGTCCCCGAAGACGAAAGCCTTATCATAAAGAGGATACAGGATGATCTCAGCCGTGTTGACTATATACTGACATATAACGGAAGACATTTTGACATCCCTTTTGTAGAAAAGCGGGCGGAGAAACTTGGCGTTCCCGGCCCTTTCAGTGTCTATGACCTTGACCTTTACATGGTCCTCAACGGCTACAGCCAGGTGAAATTTTTCATGAAAAACCTCCGGCAGAAAACAGTAGAGCGTTTCATGGGCCTTGACACCGGCCGTGACGACATGATCTCCGGCGCAGAAAGCATAGAGCTTTATGAAAGGTTCATACGCTGCGAAAATCCGGATGAAAGATCCATGATCCAAAACAAGATACTGCTCCACAACCATGATGATATAATCCAGCTTTACAAGATCATGCCCATACTTATGCAGACCGATATCCACCGCGCATTCTACTCCCTTGGCTTCCCTGTAAAGGGCGTGAGCGGATGGCCGACCCTGTGCGTTTCATCCATCAGGACCGGGACATGGGGCATAAGCGTTTCCGGCATATACGGCGGTGAAGGTTTTTCCTATATGGCGTATGATAGCTTTACCGAGCATTTTTCATGCGAATTCCGAGAGGATAACCATTTTAAATTTGATTTCCGAACAGAACGCCATAAAGGCAATGTCTTTCTCAACCTGCGCCTTTATCTTGACGATCTGGAAAAGTTCAGGAACTATCCTCACTTTATCAACGGTTTTCTGCATGTGACAGATGGCCGTTCTGCCCATTACATGGAGATCAACACCTTTGTCAGGGAATTCCTGAAAAAGTTCATGGAAGATACGGTATGCCCGCTTATGATCCTTTAATATCCCTTCCGGCTCCAAAGGCGCAGCCTTGTACTGGCATGCTGTTTTCCCTCCGTTTTCTTGTTTTTGATGGCTGAAAAAACTTAAACTTTTGCTTGCATGTTTGAGATTTTATGATATAATATATGTCGTGACAGCCATTATGGCTCTATGGTCAAGCGGTTAAGACTCCGCCCTCTCACGGCGGCAACTCGGGTTCGAATCCCGATAGAGTCACCACAAAAAAACCCTGCATCCGCAAGATTGCAGGGTTTTATTTTTAAGATCTTTTTCCAGATTACGGACATCCTCCCGGCCATGTATCCTCATGGCTCAAGATGTTATGCTGCCCGGCATGGTTATATTTGTCCTGCATATATGTCAGCCGGCTTTGGTCCCTATTATCCTCTCTATATCCGCCATGTACTGGTCATATCTTTCGCCCTTTTTACGCAGGCTCAAAGCAGTCTGCAAAGATGCGAATGTCTCTTTGTTGATCGGGAAGATCTTCAGCACTGCTGCTCCCACCAGCAAACAGATACACGGGAACAAAATGTAAGCTATGTTCAGGAATCCTGTAACGCTTTCCGGCTGAACCTGCAGATCCGGATCAAAGCCTGCCAGATCAAAGAATATGCCGAAAGCCTGGACCATTATGGCTGTTATCAGCGTTCCCAGTACCGATACAGCGGACATGATATCTCCCTCTCGTCTCTTATGGTTCACATACTCGTCTACTTCCACTATGTCATAAAAAATAGAGCTGCTCAGTTGCCAGAAACCTGTCTGCACCATGGCAAATATACCGATATATACGGCACAGCCCATGACAGAATCGCTGGCAAACAGGTATATGGCGATCCCTGCCACAGCACATGAGGCCATTACCACCATCTGCTGCCACGCCTTGCTCTTTGCCATAGCCATCTTATCTGTCAGCGGAGTTGCAAGAGCAAAGATCGCAACGGTGAATATATAGATATATGATGTGTACCTGTTATCCAGTCCCAGATTGTACTGGAGGAAATATATCGTTCCTACGCTGTACAGCGAAAAGGCACATGTAAATGCTATTTTGTAGACCACAGCCAGCTTCATCGGCCGCAGGGCAAGGAGCTGCCTGTAACTGATGAGGATCTCTTTCACAAGGTTTTCTTTCTTTTCGGCCTTTTCCAATACATATATGTTTTTGCCTGTTGCCGCAACGCAGGTCATCCAGCCGATCAGACAGCAAGCTCCTATTATCAGGCCCATCACCTGCCATGCCATCCGCTGGTCTGTGAACATGTCAAGTACCATGAGCGGCATTATATAACCTATGGCATTTCCTGCTATGGAAAACGCTCTTGTTATGCTCCTGAGCCTGATGCGGCTTTCATATCCTGTCACGATTTCTGCACCGAGAGCGTTATACGGTATCTCATTGGTAGAAAACGCTATCCTGAAAGCAACTGCCAAAATCAGATAATACGCTGTCCTCAGTCCTGCTGGCATCTGTATATATCTGAACAGCAGAACACAGACAGGCATCATTGCCAGAGCCGCAGCCATCATAAAGGGCCTGCGTCTTCCCATCTTTGAAGTACATCTGTCAGAGAAATTCCCCACGACCATGCCGGCAATAACTTCCACTACCATGGCCAATGACGATATGGTCCCTGCCGTGGATGAACTGAATCCTACGCAGTTGGTCAGAAAAACCACGAAATAAGATGAGATAAAGTAGTAAGAAGCACCCTGTCCCAGAGCTCCAAGTCCGTACCCGGTTATCATACTATATCGGCCTCCTGTAACCGTATTACTTTTTTCAGATCTTCCAGAGAAATTTCGATCTGATATCCGATCTTCCCGGCACTTACGAATATCGTCTCCGCATTCCCGGCAGAAACATCTATAGTCGTCTTAAAGAATTTTTTCATTCCTATGGGCGAGCAGCCTCCGTGTATATATCCGGTAAGCGGAAGCAGTTCTTTTGATCTTATCATCTCGATAGATTTTTCCCCTACGGCTCTTGCCGCTTTTTTCAGGTTAAGCTCGCCTGAGACGGGAACCATAAATACATAATGCTCTTTGCTCTTACCTACAGTCACCAAAGTTTTAAATACCCTGTCCGGGTCCTCTCCAAGAGCAGCGGCAGCATCATTTCCTGATATCGCCCCTGTATCGCCGTAATAATGGCCCACATACGGGATCTTTTTCTGATCCAGCATCCTCATGACATTTGTCTTTTCTTCCATATCTGCCATATCCTCTCATATAAAAACTTCCGCAGAGACTGCGGAAGTTTTTAAAGTCTTTCAAGCCTTCAGCCTTGCGTTCCGTCAGGCTCCCACTGGGCATAAAGGGTCAGATTTTCTCTTATATTCAACCCTACGCCTGCTTTAAAGGCTTCACCGCTTCCGTCGGGCTGCGTGTTCCATCCGATCAAGGTATAACCGGCCCTTGTTATCCCCGTCTGGTCTGCGGACTTTACCGTATAAAACGAACCGTCCGGCAGACCACGGTCAACAAACTGACCGGTCCCTCCGTTGGCAATATAAGTGACTGTAAATGTTTCATCGGATGGTATCCTGAATACCTTCAGCCACCTTGTGCCGCAGCAGCAGGGGCGGCAGGAGATGTGGGCATGTTTATTAAAAAAATACATGATCAGCTTCCTTTCTGAAAATCCCGTTCCCTATCATCATATTCTGATGGGGAGGTTTTTGTCAGAAAGAAAATGGTCAATAATTTCCGCTTTCTATCATCTGCCTGAATTCTTCTTTTATCTCGGCAAGGAGTCCAGGGTCGGTCAGTACCTCCGCACCTGTCATTGCCATTGCCGCAGATCCTATCCTTATGGCTCTGTCCGCAGCCGGGGTCATTGTCATCTCTGCAAACTCTTCTGTGTGTAACTGCAGGTCAGGGCAGTCCAGGCTTATCCATGGATGTATCGCCGGTACCACCTGGCTCACATCACCCATATCAGTAGAGCCGTTGCTGTCAACATGAGGCATTTTGCCTCCTCCCAATTCTTCGTAAAATTTATCAAATATATCGGCAAGGGCCCTGTTGCTGACCATGTTCTTGTTTCCCGGCTCATTGTTCCATATCTTATATGTCGTTCCTACAGCCGAGCAGGCAGCCTGAGCGCACCTTTCAAACAGATCCCGTATCTTTTTTATATCTTTCATGGTCTCTGCTCTGACCAGATATTTAACGGCGGAATAGTCAGGTATCACGCTGCATTTTTCGCCTCCGTACACAAACACTCCGTATATATTGGTATTCTTCAGATATTGTTTTTCAAAACCGATCAGGCTGTAGAAATGCACTGCCGCATCAAGGGCGTTTATACCCTGTTCCGGAGCCGCTCCCGCATGGGAAGACTTTCCAAAGAAGTCCACCTGCCATGCATCAAGGGCCGTGGTCTTTCCGCTGGAAAGATTTATGGGATTAGGATGCACTGTAAGAGCCACATCTATCTGTTCAAATACTCCATTATCTGCCATGGGAGCCTTGGTCACAAAACATTCCTCAGCCGGAGTACCGAACAGTATGACCTTTCCGCCAGTTTCCTTTACCACTTCTTTCAGGGCAATGGCTGCGCCGACTGTGGCAGCAGCTATTACATTGTGGCCGCACCCGTGTCCAATTGTGGGAAGCGCATCGTATTCACAAGTTATCCCTATGGACGCACCTTCTCTGCCGCTGTCATATACCGCCTGAAAACTGTATGGTATGGCCAGTATTTCTCTTGTCACATCAAATCCATGCTTTTCCATGGTGTCAGTGAGGAGAGCGCTGGCCTTGAGCTCTTCTCCACCTACTTCTGGGTTCTCATACAGATAAGTCCTTATATCTTCCAGCTCTTCCATGGACTTGTCAACAGTATCTATTATCAGCCTTTTTAATTTTGTATCCATAATTTCTCCTTTTCTTTCCGGCTAATCATTCAAAAGCGAAACCATCAGATCTCCGTCGATATTTCCTCCGCTTATGACCAGTGCCACCTTTTTTCCACCTACTCTCTCGCGGAAATCCCTGACAGCGGCCACCGTCGTACAGCTTCCGCCTTCAGCTATGATCTTCTCATCCTTTATCATATACTTTACAGCTTTCCTGATTGATGGCTCACTCACCTGTATGATGTCGTCAACATAGTCTCCGGCGATCTCATACGAAAGTTTTCCGACTCCGCCGACCAGAGCGTCGCATACAGTATCTCCCGTCACCGGATATTCATGATAAAAGACATGATCCTCCAAGGCCTTGATCATTGCAGGGCAGGCCTCTGTCTGGACGCCGATTATCCTTATGTCCGGCTTTATGGCTTTTGCTGCGACAGCTATGCCTGTTATCAGCCCGCCTCCGCCTATGGGAACGACTATGGTGTCTATATCGGGTCTCTGCTCCAGTATCTCTACCCCTACAGTGCCTTGTCCTCCGTAAATTTTGACATCATCATAATACGCGTCTATCTTGGTCATATCATGTTCAAGGATGTATTCCGTTCCCAGTTTATCAGCCTCATCATAGTTTTTCCCCAGCCGGAGTACCTGGCCGCCGTAAAATTCTATCTTATCTGTCTTGGCTTTCGGGGTTGTCTCAGGTACGATCACAACAGCTTTTTCAATTCCCAGGAGTTTCGCTCCGTAACTTACCGATGCACCGTGATTACCAGACGAAATGGCTACCACGCCTTTTTTTCTCTGCTCATCTGTAAGGGTAAGCATCTTATTGATAGCTCCGCGTATCTTGAAGCTCTTTACGGTCTGGAGACATTCAAGTTTGAAAAAATATTCTCTTCCATCCCTGCCAAGGTAAATAGATTGCTCCAGCGGCGTCTTATATACATAGTCCCTTATCCTGTCTCTTGCTTCAAAGACTTCTTTTGCAGTAAACCTGCCGTCCATTCTCATGCCTCCTTATATGCCAATATTTAATGCCAGCTAAATTTCTACGACCTGTCCCAGCCCCATCTTCTCTGCTGTTTCAAGCGCCGCCTTTGCCGCCGCTATATCGAGCAGCGCCATACCGGTAGCGTCATAGATGGTTATCTGGTCGTCGCCTGTCCTTCCTGCGGAACGGCCAAGTATGAGATTTCCTATCTCTCCGGAAATGTCCTCTTCAGTTATAAGGCCTTTTTTGAGAGGGATCTCCATTTCGCCAACTTCCATGCAGTGTTCCTTATCGTCACAGTAAATAACAGCTTTTTCAAAGATTTCCGGCTCTATTTCCTCTTTTCCGCTCATGTCTGACCCGATACAGCTCAGATGTGTTCCCGGCTTTATCCACTCTTTTTTGATAACAGGAACTCTTGCAGGTGTGACCGTCACTATCATATGGCTGTCAGCCACCGCCCTGCGCATTTCTTCCTCTCCGCAAGCCGCTTCAAACACAATATCTCCGGCATCTACCCTCAGCTGCTCATCCAGTCTTTGCCTGATCTGCTGCGTAAATTTACGGGCATTGTCCGGTGCCACCGGATCTGCAACATATATCTTTTTCAGGCTCTCAAACTGTTTTATAAAGGCTCCTGCCTGGAAAAATGCCTGATTGCCCGCACCCAGTACAAAAAGCGTTTCGGGATCCTTTCTTGCCAGGTACCTTGCTCCGATAGCTCCTGCGCATCCTGTCCTAAGGCCTGTGATATAGCTGCCGTCCAACACTCCCAGAGGCATGCCGGTATCGGTATCAAAGACCATTATAAGGCCCACAAGAGTTGGCAGACCTTTTTCTGCATTGGCCTCTGTCCAGTTTATGATCTTGAGTCCGTGGATCTCTTCTCCTTTGAGATAGCCGGATTTTATATCCATATCTTTGTGTCCCTGTACAAAATCGTAGAATACCGTTGGCCAGACTACGGTCTTTTCCTGTGCTCTGAGTTTGTACACATTTTCCACGGTCTCCATGATCTTGTCTAAGTCAACAGCTTTCATTATGTCGCTGCGGCTCAATATCCTCATCTTCATATTATTTTTATGTCCTTTCTTTGCAGTGCGATCTTTGGCTTGATCTCCGATGCGCCGGCAATGGTTTAGCTGTATTTATTATACACAGCAGTTTCTTGTTAGTCAATTTGCCCAATATGTATAATTATATTAAAAAAACATGTTTATTTTGTATTAAATGCACAGAAAATCCTTGATCCTGCCATGTTTTTCATGCATTTTCTACTGCTGTGCCATGTGGAGAGAGGATTTCTGCGTTACAGAAAGGAAGGCTCTGCCGTTTTCGAAAAGGAAAGGTCTAGCTTAAATGGAGAAGATATGTTTGCAGAGGATCCCCGGCACCGGACAGCTTTTTAATATGGCTTCCATTTTATAACATAAAAAATATTTTAAGTTGCTTATTCGTGCAAATTCTATGTGCCTTAATTTGCTCTTTCGTGCATTTTATCCAAACGGCAACTTGCTTTTTCGTGAGCTTCCGGGTATAATAATAACATATCAAGAGCAAAATATGTTATACGGGAGGTCTTAAAATGCTAAAAAGAAAGATTTATGACCAATTACTTGACTGGAAAAAAAGAAGCAATGGTCAAACTGCCATGCTGATCGATGGGGCCCGCCGTGTAGGAAAAAGTTATATTACTGAGCTATTCGCCAGGCAAGAATATAAGAGCCACATAATCATTGATTTTGGTAATGCTCCTGCCGATATTCTTGATCTTTTTCAACATGAAAGTTCGGACCTTGATCTGTTTTTCGCCAAATTATCCGCATTTTACTCAACTGCACTGCATGAGCGGGATTCTCTCATCATATTCGATGAAGTACAGCAGTTTCCCAGAGCGAGACAGCTTATAAAGTATCTCGTTGCAGATGGACGATATGATTTTCTGGAAACCGGTTCACTCATACGCCTGAAAAAGAATACGGAAAATATAATCATCCCATCAGAAGAAGAGCATATAGAAATGTTTCCATTGGATTTCGAGGAGTTTCTATGGGCTATGGGAGATGAGGCTACAATGCCGCTCATCCGGACTTGTTTTGAATCTAAAAAACCACTTGGCCAGACTCTGCACCGAAAAGTCATGAACGATTTCCGACAATATATCCTTGTAGGCGGGATGCCTCAGTCCATTCTCGCATACCTTGCCGGCAAAAACTTTGCAGCCGCAGATGAGGCTAAGCGGCGCATTCTTAATTTATACCGCAGCGACATTTCCAAATTTGCCGCAGGATACGAGGAGAAGGTATATGCTGTTTTTGATGGGATTCCGGGACAGCTTTCCAAGGAAAAGAAAAAATACACCTATGCATCCATCAACAAAGAAGCTCGTTTTCGAGGTTACGAAGATTCATTTATATGGCTTAACGAGGCTATGATAATCAACACATGTTTTAACGCAACTGATCCCAATGTGGGGCTGGCGCTAAGTGCTGATCATTCCACACAAAAATGTTATATGGCTGACACAGGATTGCTCGTAACTCAAACCTTTATGGACAGAAACTTTACAGATAATGAACTATACAAGGCTATCCTGTTTGACAAGCTGGATGTCAATGAGGGGATGCTCATGGAAAATATCGTAGCACAAATGCTCCGCCAAAGCGGACATAAACTGTACTTCTATTCTCGCAGTGATAGTACAAACAGAAAAAACCACATGGAAATAGATTTCCTCATCACACAAGGTAAAAAAATATCACCTGTGGAAGTGAAATCCGCAAACTATCGCTTCCATACTTCCCTCGATAAGTTCAGAAAGAAATTTTCATCCAAGATAGGGACATCATATGTTCTTTATCCAAAAGATGTAATGGAAAAAGACGGGATATGGCATCTGCCTCTGTATATGGCTATGTGTCTATAACGGGATGGAATATCATATCTCTCGGAAGCACAAAAATACCGTTCTATTGTTCCACGCAGCATGGGAAAAGCGGAGCAAGAACGCTTTAAGCTCTTACCCGCTTTTTATTTCAATCCGCATGGCAGCTACCCCTATTTCAATTTTTTTGATACTGTTTTATGAGTAGCTACCAACAGGCATTTTTTTATTTTTCCATAATATTTTTCAGTTTTTCCCGGATTTTGATGATCCGCTTACTTACTGCCTGATACGATATCCCATACATTTTGGCCAACTTTGTCGTAGGGATTTCGGCATAATAGTGGCGATAGATCAGCTGTTTTTCGTCCTCGTACAGTTCACGCATAGCACATCTGAGCTTGTCCAGCATTACTTTCTGTTCTGCCTGCGCCGCTGTATCTGCCTGTTCATCGACGAGGATGTCCTCGCCGTCAAACTCATCGGTAGTCAACATGTGATACGAGATGTCACCGTTGCTTGTCGACCTTTCGGCTATGTATTTTTCCCGCCGGCGATGTCTGTAAAATTCGGCACAGTCTTCCTCGCTTACTTCCATAAGCATTCCATGAAGAGGCACAAATTTTTTCTTTTTGTATTCTTCGTTACTCGCTTAAAAGCCCGCAGATCATCAGTGTGATCTGCGGGTTTAGCTCTGCCTCAATCCATGCGCCTGTTTCTTTTCCTCTATCTTTCTTCTGAGCTTTCTGTCTATATGCATATGCGCTCCGTCTTTTCTGCCGGATTCTATACGGCTTCGTATTATCCGGCTGAAGGCAATCCTTTTTCAGCGGCAAAGTAAATCAAGCGAAGTCCCTTTGTCAGATTTTGTGAAAGCAAAATGCCGTCAATATATGCTTTCCCTTTGTGCCAGACGGTACCGGAGCATATGGGTCATTCATATTCATGGGCAGGAGCCTTGTCCCCGGCTTATATCTCTCTTTGTACTGCTCAACTTGCTTGCGTGTCATACCATGTTCCACTGTTTACATCCCTCCCATATGCTGACCGTTCATACCATGAATATATGCGTCCATTTCGGATCCGGTATGGAGAAAATAGTCTTTGTCCGGATTCAAGAAAAACACATACAGGTCACCGTCCGCTGTTTTGCCCGATGATCGCCTTGCGAAGATCCTCGATTTCTTCCTCATTTAAGGCAAAGTGCAAATAGCAGTCAATTTTTCCATAAAGCCTGCCGTTTATTTCATCCAGTCCCCAAACCGCATAGATAAGTTTTTTACCGATGCCACTGTGTTCACCAAGGTATTCTGCCATATCACCCAAATCCGGCATTTGTTCCTCATATAGTCTGTCCTCTATACTAATGCGATTGTAAGCAATATACCGATTGGAAACCGGCGTGTAACCTTCATGTTCTTCGTAGTCTCCTGCATCGAGGACAGCTGTCCAAGGACAGTAAAAGCTAACTTTCTCATCGCAGAGAAAAAGCTGTTCCGGAATCAGATATTGCCCGATGGTATGGATTTTACGATACAGTATAGTGAAATTGACCGTGCAAAGGGCAAATATCTATTTTACATCTATGGATCTGTACTTGCGAAAACCGCTTTTGGAAATGCAAAAACCCCGATAAGACCGGGGTTTTCTCGGACAATATCTTTTTTATTGTCCTCATATGGAGCGAGTGAAGGGAATCGAACCCTCGTGACCAGCTTGGGAAGCTGATGTTCTGCCATTGAACTACACCCGCACACTTTTATTTTTCTATATTATAACACACTTGCTCCTTTCTGTCATTATTTTTCTTAAAGACTTTTGCCATATGGACAGCCCGATGTCATCTTTTTTTCCAGATGGCATCGAGCTGTCCATCATCAAAGGTTCAAAAGCAATCGGATATCTTGGCCCCATATCAGCCTGTGCTCCTGCCATAATGCCGTATCCTGTGGTGCCTTCCGCCGTATCTTACCGGCTCTTCTCGATATACTTTTTCAGATAAAATCCGGTCCTGCTGTCTGCACTGGCGCATATTTCTTCCGGTGTACCGCAGGCCACTATCCTTCCGCCTTCATTGCCGCCGCCCGGCCCCATATCTATGACATAGTCTGAATTTCGTATGACATCAAGATCATGTTCTATAACTATCACAGTTGCTCCGCTTTCTATAAGTTTCCTGAAAACTTTAAGGAGCGTTTTCACATCAAGGGGATGCAAGCCTATAGTAGGTTCGTCAAATATAAATACCGAATCATGCTGGCCTTTTCCCATTTCGCCTGCCAGCTTGAGTCTCTGGGCTTCCCCTCCCGAAAGACTTGGGGTTTCCTCTCCCAGCGTCAGGTATCCCAGGCCGAGATCGTGCAATATCTTCAATTTTTTCGCAACATTGGGCAGATCGCCGCAGGCTTCAATGGCCTGATCCACGCTCATGTCCATAAGCTCAGGGAGCGAATATCCAGGCTGCGGCTGTTCTGACCTTGGATATGGCATTTGTGCGTTTTCCCCATTTGCATGTTCTGTCTCTCCGGCCGGCCTCTTTTGAAAACGCCTTATCAGCCCCGCCTCTTTTGAATACCGCGATCCTCCGCATTCAGGACAAGGGATGTCAACATCCGGCAGGAACTGTATGTCAAGGCTGATGCTCCCTGTCCCGTCGCACACCGGGCAGCGCAGTTTTCCCGTATTATATGAAAAGTCTCCCGCCTTATAGCCCTTTTCTTTCGCATCAGGCGTCCTCGCATAAACCTTTCGCAGTTCGTCATGTATGTCTGCATAAGTGGCCACTGTAGAGCGTATGTTTATCCCGATAGGCGTCGCATCGATGAGTTTTACCTGTCTGATGCCTTCAGCAGAAACAGCTTTTATATGTTCCGGCAGTTTTTTCCCTTTTATCTTACCGTCAAGGGCCGGTATAAGGCTTTCAAGGACCATCGTGGTCTTTCCTGAGCCCGATACCCCTGTCACCGCTGTCATCCTTCCCTTTGGAAAATCCACTTCCAGTGGCTTTACCGTATGGAGCTGTGATGTGGAAATATGTATGGTCCCCATATCAAACATCCGTCCGGCTGCAGCCTGTTCCCCCACATTTATGACAGTATCTCCTGTCAGGAATCCGGCGATCACGGATGATGGGTCCCTCTTTATTTCCTCAACAGTACCCTGGGCGATTATCATCCCGCCTTTTGCTCCGGCTTGCGGCCCCAGCTCAATGAGCCAGTCTGACTTGCAGAGCACATTGATATCATGGTCCACCAGTATGACTGTATTGCCGTCGGCCAGCAAGTCCTCCATAACGCCGTTAAGTCCTTCCATATTGGACGGATGAAGTCCGATAGAAGGCTCATCCAGCACATAAAGAACTCCTGTTGTCCTGTTCCTTACTGCTCTGGCAAGCTGCATACGCTGCCGCTCTCCTGTAGAAAGAGTCGAAGCTGCCCTGTCAAGAGTCAGATAAGAAAGCCCCAGGTCAATGAGACGCTTTGCTGCACCTCTGAAAGAATCACATATGTTTTCTGCCATCCTCCTCATCTCCAAAGGCATGCTGCCAGGCACCTCGTCAACCCACTTCGACAGTTCTGACAATGTCATCTTGCATGCATCGGCCAGGGAAATACCCCTGATAAGCGGCGCTCTTGCAGCTTCTGAAAGTCTGGTGCCGCCACAGTCCGGGCACACATCCTGTCTGAGAAATTTTTCCACACGCTTCATGCCCTTTTCGTCCTTTACCTTTGAAAGAGCGTTTTCTACAGTGTAAGTAGCATTGAAATATGTAAAATCCATATCTCCTGCAGCTCCGCTGGTCTTGTTTTGATAGACAATGTGCTTCTTGACCGCAGGTCCATGGAAAACGATATCCCGTTCCCTGGCAGTAAGATCTTTAAATGGCACATGGGTCCTTACTCCCATTTCCCTGGCAATATCTTTCATCAATGACCACATCAGCGTCTGCCATGGAGCGACCGCCCCTTCGTCTATGGACAGATTCTCGTCCGGCACCAGTGTTGATTGGTCCACTATCCTGACTATGCCTGTACCATTGCACTTTTTACAGGCCCCCTGACTGTTAAAAGAAAGTTCCTCAGCGCCGGGTGCAAAAAAATGCGTGCCGCACACAGGGCATACGAGTTCCTGCCCCGCCGCCACCCTTACAGAAGGTCCCACATAATGTCCAAACGGGCACCTGTGACTTGCCAGTCTTGAAAACATCAGCCGCAGAATGTTAAGCAGCTCTGTCCCTGTTCCAAAAGTGCTCCTTATGCCCGGCACCCCCGGTCTCTGACGGAGAGCCAGTGCTGCCGGTACATAAAGGACTTCATCTACCTGCGCTCTTTCTGCCTGTGTCATCCGCCTTCTTGTATATGTGGAAAGGGCTTCCAGATATCTTCTCGATCCTTCGGCATAAAGTATCCCAAGGGCCAGGGATGATTTGCCTGAACCTGATACTCCTGCGATCCCAACGATGTTATTAAGAGGGATATCCACATCTATATTTTTCAGATTGTGTACACGCCCGCCGCGTATCTTTATATGTGACGGTGTCATGGTTTTGCTTGTTTTCATTTTTTTCTCCTCAGGAGTACATTTTACTATCAGACCATATTTTTGTAAAGCCGGAGCAGTATCCTTCCCCTTTTTATGGTGCTGGCAGCCCAAACAAGCGCATGACGGCGCACTGTGCAAAAAACCCCATTAACATTTTTCCGTTAATGGGGTGACTGTCTGGCTGCAAGCTGCCATATATACGAGCCTCAGCGTTCTTAATCCAGTTCAAGGGCACCTGTGTAAAGCTGATAATATGTTCCTTTCAGTTTGAGCAGGTCGTCATGGGTGCCTCTTTCTATTATCCGGCCATGATCCAGGACCATGATGGCGTTTGAGTTCTGCACGGTAGACAATCTGTGGGCTATGACGAACACAGTCCTGCCTTCCATAAGGGCGTCCATTCCCCTCTGTACAATGGCTTCAGTCCTGGTATCTATGGAGCTGGTCGCCTCATCCAGTATCATTACCGGCGGATCTGCCACCGCCGCCCTCGCTATGGCAAGCAGCTGTCTCTGCCCCTGGCTCAGATTTGCTCCGTTGCTTGTGAGCATGGTATTATACCCTTCCGGCAGACGGCGGATAAAGTCATCGGCACCTGCAAGTTTTGCCGCATCTATACATTCCTCATCACTGGCCTGCAGATTACCATAACGGATATTTTCCATTACCGTACCTGTAAACAGGTTGGTATCCTGCAAGACAATGCCCAGGCTCCGGCGCAGATCGGATTTCTTTATATCGTCCACATCTATGCCGTCATAACATATCTTTCCGTCGGTCACATCGTAAAACCTGTTGATAAGGTTTGTAATGGTAGTCTTTCCTGCGCCTGTGGAGCCAACGAAAGCCACCTTCTGACCAGGCTTCGCATAGAGTGAAATGTCATGGAGCACTATCTTTTCAGGCGAATAGCCGAAATTTACATCATAGAAACGCACATCTCCCCGCAGCTTCGTATATGTTACGCTGCCGTCATCATTGCACTGCTTCCATGCCCATATATGAGTACGCTCCTGGCACTCGCTGAGACTGCCGTCCTCATTTTCTCTGGCGTTGACGAGAGTTATCTTTCCATCATCACTTTCCGGTTCTTCGTCAAGCAGCGCAAAGATACGATGAGCTCCTGCCAGACCCATTATGACCATGTTTATCTGGTTGGATACCTGGCCTATAGATCCTGCAAACTGTTTTGTCATGTTCAGGAAAGGTACGACGATGCTTATGCTGAACGCCATTCCGGAGATGCTTATATTAGGCACATCCGTAAGCAGGAGCGCTCCTCCTACCAGCGCAACGACTACATACATTACATTTCCTATGTTGCCCAGAAGAGGCATGAGGATGTTTGCAAAACGGTTGCCGTTTCTTGCATTATAAAATATCTCGCCGTTTACTCTGTCAAAATCTTTTCTTGCCTCGTCCTCATGGCAGAACACCTTGATGACCTTCTGCCCGGTCATCATTTCTTCCATGAAAGCCTCAGCCTTTGCCAGTGTAACCTGCTGCCTCAGGAAGAATGTGGATGAACGCCTGGTGATAGCCTTGGCAGCAAGTACCATGCCTACCACTCCTACGACTATCAAAAGCGCAAGGATCGCACTGTAATATACCATTATACAGAACACCACAAACAAAGTTATGGCTGAAATGGTTATCTGGGGCAAGCTCTGGCTTATAAGCTGCCGCAGCGTGTCGACATCGTTGGTATAATAACTCATGATGTCGCCGTGGCCGTTGGTATCAAAATACCTGATCGGAAGATCCTGCATATGGCTGAACATCTTTTCACGGAACTTCTTTAAGGAGCCCTGAGTTATTATGGCCATCATCTGTGTATAGAAAGTTCCTGCGATCAGACTGATGACATACATTACCGCAAGGACAGCCACATATGTCAGTATCCTGCCGGAAACCGAAGACCAGTCGCCGCTCCTGTAGCTTTCATCCACTATTGCGATAACATTCTGTAAAAATACAGCCGGAGCTGCGCTGACTATTGCATTGATGATTATGCACACCATTGTCACAGGCAGCAATACAGGGTAAAACTCAAACAGAGTACGGATCAGCCGCCTCAATACTCCCTTGGGCGCCCTCTGGCCTCTGGCGGTGGTGGAGCGCTGAGGAGACTTGTTCTTTTCCTTATTCTTCGCCATTTTCATCACCTGCCTTATTCTGGGAAGTATAAACTTCCCGGTAGATCTCGCTGGTCCTGAGCAGCTCTTCGTGGGTGCCTATGGCACTTATGCGGCCTCCATCCATGACTATTATGCGGTCGGCATCCTGCACGGAAGCAACACGCTGAGCTATGATGATCTTGGTGGTCTGCGGTATAAACTCACGGAAAGCCTGGCGGATCAGAGAATCGGTCCTTGTATCCACAGCACTGGTGGAATCATCCAATATCAGCACTTTTGGATTCTTCAAAAGTGCGCGCGCAATACACAGCCGCTGCTTTTGGCCTCCGGAAACATTGGCGCCGCCCTGCTCTATCCAGGTGTCATATTTATCCGGGAAAAGCTGGATAAATTCATCAGCCTGGGCCAGCTTACATGCATGTACTATCTCTTCATCAGTCGCCTGGGCGTTACCCCAGCGGAGATTATCTTTTATGGTCCCGCTGAAAAGGACATTTTTCTGCAGCACCATCGCAACATTATTTCTCAGTGCTTCAAGATCGTATTTGCGCACATCTACTCCGCCAACTTTGACTGAACCTTCGGTCACATCATAAAGGCGCGGTATGAGCTGCACGAGAGTCGTCTTGGATGAACCTGTACCTCCAAGTATTCCGATCACTTCGCCTGACTTTATATGCAGGTTGACTCCCTCCAGAGCCATCCGCTCTGCCTTTTCCGAATATTTGAAGCTGACATCATCAAAGTCGATGGAACCGTCTTTGATCTGGGTAACGGCGTTTTCGGGGCTGGTCAGGCTGCTCTTCTCGCTCAGCACTTCCACGATACGCTCAGCAGACTCCAGAGACATGGTTATCATGACAAATACCATGGAAAGCATCATCAGGCTCATCAGGATCTGAAAACTGTATGTTAAGATCGCAGACATCTGGCCTACGGCTACTTCAGCTCCCTGGCTGGTAATGACCATATATGAACCAAATGAAAGCACAAAAGCCATTCCTGCATATACGCAGAACTGCATCATTGGGCTGTTTATGGCCATGATACGCTCAGCCTTTGTAAAGTCCCTGCATACATCCTCTGCTGCATTGGCAAATTTTTTCTTTTCATAGTCCTCCCTGACATAACTCTTGACTACACGCATTGCCTGTACATTTTCCTGTACGGAATCGTTGAGGGCATCGTACTTGCGGAAAACTCTGCGAAATATAGGAGTAGCTTTGCGGATAACAAGAAAAAGACCGAACCCCAGCAGCGGGATAGTCACCAGAAATATCATGGCAAGCCTGCCGCCCATCACAAAGCCCATGACGAATGAAAATATCATGGTCAGCGGCCCTCTTATGGCTATCCTGATTATCATCATAAAGGACATCTGGACATTGATAACATCTGTGGTCATACGGGTGACCAGACTTGATACTGAAAATTTGTCTATATTTTCAAAAGAATAGTCCTGAATGCGGTAGAACATGTCTTTCCGCAGGTTGCGGGCAAATCCCGTAGAAGCCGTAGCACATGTGTTTCCGGCAGCAACTCCGAATACCAGCGACAATACGGCCATTACCAAAAGCTGGATACCATAATGCAATATGGTGTCCATACCGCATCCGGCCTGCATTTCATTGACCAGATTGGCGATGACAAAAGGTATGATGCATTCCAACACCACCTCTACTATAACCAGGATAGGCGTAAGGATAGCATTCTTCTTATACTCGCGTATACTGCGAGCAAGGGTTTTTATCATATTAAGCATCCCTCCCGAACAAGCGCGTCATACCTTGCGGTAAACCCCTGCGCGCCATTATCATATGAGCAGTTTCTAAAAGCGCGTATGAAACGCGCTTCTCATGCAAAAAAATTGACAATCTTTTTTCAAAGATTGTTCTTTATATCTAATTTTAACTCAGTAAAATGATAATGTCAATAAGGCTTTTGGTCATATTTTTATGTTAAAAAGGCAAAAAACACCGCAGCCTGGGGCTGCGGCGTCTTGTGCCTCATTATGGATATTATCTGTTACATTCTCTGTAAAGATCTGCGCTTACATGTCTCATCAGATCTTCAAACTGTGAAACTTTCGTATCATGGCCCGCAAAGCAGACGATAAACGGCTGCTTTGCATATACTATACCCACATCATTGCTCAGATCATCATCCTCGCCTGTCTTATGGGCCACAGGCACATTGTCATCGCCTATGATCCCGCATATCTTATGGTTTATCTGCTGAAGGAATAATATATCTTCAATTTCCTTGGAGACACGGCTGTCCACAAATGTCCTGCTGTATATCTTTTCAAGCAGCATTCCCATTTCGTCAGGAACGATCGTATTCTCGATCCCTTTTTCTGTTGCCTCAGCGTCAAACAGAAGCCGGTTGAGTCTTGTACCTTTGAGGCCTATCTTTTTAAACTCCTGGGAAAGGGCCTCGATCCCGAACCTCTTTATGAGCAGATTGGTCGCAGTATTATCGCTTATGGAGATCATCAGCTTGCACAGAGTAAGGATATCTGCCTCCGGTTCTCCCGTAAACAATGTTAGAGCTCCGCATATGGGCATCTTATCCTCCTGCTTCACCTTGATGGTCTCGTCAAAAGAAACCTTGCCTTCATATGCCCATTTGCAGATGCACATAAATATCGGCAGCTTGATAACGCTGGCTGCAAGAAACTGTTCATCTCCCTTATAGCCCATTGTCTCGCCTGTCACCATGTTTTTATAATAGAATCCCACATGGCCCTGCTGGGATCTGAGCCGCTCTGTTATCTTTGTCTTTAACTCCTGGTCCATTGATACCTCCTATCGTCTTACCGACCGGCCAAGACGGTCATTTACTATTTTATCATGGTGCAGCGCAACTTCTCCTCCTATGAGAACCCACTCAAATCCCTCAGGCGGGATCTGGCCGTCCTCATATGTCGCCTTATCCTTTACTCTTTTCATATCAAAAATAACGATATCCGCATCGCTTCCCTGCATCAGATTGCCTTTGCACGGCAGGTTCAGCCTTTCTGCAGCCATGTTGGTCATTTTTCTGACTCCCTCAGACAATGATATCCTGCCCGGCATTATATAGTCGGAAATAAACCTGGCGAAACTTCCGGAAGCTCTCGGATGTCCCAGCCCGTCTTCACGGACCCCGTCGCTCCCCAGCATTACCAGCGGCGACATTAGCGCTCTCGCAACATCCTCAGCTTTCATAAAGTATCCGACAGTAGCCGTATCAGGGGCCGTCAGCCTGAGCTCATCGAAGATCTCTTTTGTACAGCGCATGCCTTTGTATTTTCCATTGACTATAAGTATGCTGCCATAATCGGACTGATAGCTTTCCAGAAAGCCATCGTCATATGTGGTCTCGCCTATGCCTGTGCTGAAAGCGTTATATGGATAGCAGTCACACAGCATATCAATGCCCTGCCTTCTGTATCCTTCTATATCTTTCAGCAGTTTTTCCATCTGTCCGTAACCGCCCATGCTGCCTATATGTGAAAACTGGACCTTAACGCCGGCCTCCGCTCCCATTCTGGCCAGTTCGGCGGCTGCATCGAACACTCCATCCACATCTGCCCTCACATGGGAAGCTACCAGTTTGTCATCCTTTTGGCATAGCCTGCACAAAGATATGATCTCATCCCATGTTGTACCTGGAACATATTTTACTCCAAAAGACACGCCCAAGCATCCTTTTTCGAGAAAAACGCTGCAGGCTTCTGTCATATCTTTCAGGTCATTTGCGGTGACCGGCTTGTATTTGTCTTTTCTGCCTTTGCGGTTCCGGAGGAAGGTGTGACCGACGAGGAGCCCGATATTGACGGGCGCCCCGTCCTCGTCAGCCATATCTAAAAATTTATCCGGATCGCATACATTATCGCCGCAGTTTCCGCCTATGTCCAGTGTAACACCCATGTGGAGTGCTGACCTTGACATGCTGGTCTGTATCCTGCCGCTTGTACCGTCTACCTTGTCTTCATGCATATGTATATCTATAAAGCCGGGACATACTATCAGCCCGCTGGCATCTATCACCTGATCTGCTGCAGGTTCTCCGGATGTGATCCGGGAAATCTTTCCATCCTCGATATATATATTCGCCTTTTTGTCAAGGTTTTGTTTCGGATCAACGATATGTCCGTTTTTTATCAGAACACTTTTCAAAACCCAGATGCTCCTTTATCATTCAATTCCTTCGCCCTTGTAATCATGGCCGCCGTTCTTCTTCTTAAAGTACGCATATACCACCAGACCGATCAGCGGAACGGAAAGTCCTATGAGAGCTGCCTTCGGGTCTTCGATGAAATTGTTCACCAGAAGGATGCCAAAGCAGATTATGGTCACGATGACTGTCGGGATCCCGCCCCATACTTTATAAGGTCTTTCCAGATTTGGATATTTCTTCCTGTAGATTATCACAGCGCCTACGCACATTACATTCAGCAGTGCCGAAAGAGTTATGAGCAGGTCGGTGAGACTCTGGAGACTGTTGAATATTACAAGTATTATGGCAACCGCAGACGACGCCAGAGTCGCCATTACAGGAACACCTGTCTTTTCGTTGATCTCAGCAAACTTTTTAGGGAAGAAGCCTTCCTTTGCCATAGCGTAATATGTCCTTGGGAATACCAGCACATCTCCGTTTACTGTGCCCAATATGCCTATGGTCATTCCGGCAAGCACGATGCCATGCCCGAAGTTGCCCATCAGTCTCTGAGCCACTTCATTTCCAAGGTAAATATCTCCGTCTCCGATCATGCTTACGATCTGATCTTCCGGAAGCACTCTGTAAATAGCAAACTGGAAAAGAGTGTATATTATCGTGATGAATCCCATGGAAATGATGATCGCACGCGGCAGGTCCCTCTTAGGGTTCTTCATTTCTTCTCCTACCGTATTCAGGTTGGTCCAACCTTCATATGCCCACAGGGATGCGAATGTCGCAAATCCGATAAGGGAAATGGCTCCTGTTATGCCGCCTCCTTCTGCTCTCGTTCCTTCCATGGAAAGGCTCATGTCAACTGAATTGTCTCCCAGGAAGATACCGAGGAATATTATCAGCACCAGCGGTATTACCCTGGCTACCATGGTGAAGTTCTGAAAAGCTACGCCCAGCTTTGCACCGCGGAGATTTACAGCGGTAAATACAATGATGATGAGGATAGCAATGATCTTTACCGCAAGATCGTTTAAGCCCAGCGTACCTCTGAAGCTCTCCACAGCAGCCATAGCCAGGGAAGCTATCGATCCTGAACATGTCAGGATGAAACATGAAAATCCGTTGATAAACCCAAGAGCAGGATGATATGCTTCACTCAGGTAAACCGTCATTCCTCCTGCTACCGGACGGGATGCGCCAAGTTCGGCGAAGCACAGTCCGCCCAGCATGGAAACTACACCACCGATCACCCAGCACAGCAATGCCAGGCCGAAACTGAAGTCGGTCCTCTCAAGTACATAGCTGCCCAGATAGTAAACTCCCGATCCTATGGTCATTCCGGCCACAAGGCTGATGCCGCCGAACAGGCCGATTACTTTTTTAAACTGACCATTATGTTTTTGTTCTTCCATCTTAAACTCCTTTCTGATCCTAAAGACACCGGGCGCAATACCGGTGTCCGGCGTTTTTCGCCTAGATTATCATATGGAAAAGTATGATTACAGGTAACATAATGAGCAAAAATCATGCCACAAAAAATGCAGCCCGAAAACATTGAAAAAACTTGTTAAAAAAATCTCCTTTTCATCAGCTTCGTTCGCTTTTCCGTACTTTAAGTCCGGTTTTCCGACCATTTTTTGACGGATCGTGTTTTTATCTCTTGCAAGAGAGCGTAAAATCGTTCATAATAAAATCAGTTCAAATGTCAGACTGTCTGGAGGAATTCTGATGTACCAAAATGATCTGATAATAGCCGATAAAGATTTGCGTATCCTCTATATGGGAGACAATATTATTTCGACAGTTATCAAAAAAAAATCTTTCAAGACCGATCGGTTACCCGTCAGGCCATCTGATGGAAAACAACACCTTTTCTGTCTTTATATGGGATGCCTCCTCTCTCAGTGATGCCGTCAGGTCTGTACTGGAGAGTGCATGCGGTGAGATCCTGCCTGAAAAAGGCCCTGTCATCATAGCCGGGGTTTTTCCCGGAAAGGAAGAAAAAAGCCTTGTCAAGATCCCGTCCCAAAACGACTTCATCAGCGGGACTCTTATAGATACGGTTTTCCACGGATGCAGGCTGAAGCTCACATACGCTCCTTCCGTGCCGATCACGCCTGAGACCGCCATAGCAGAAAGTATTATGGCAGATCCATGCTCCACAGTAAGTTTTTTGATAAATGACCAGCAGGTATCACTGCATAAAAAATCATATGATGACATTATCATAGTGCTATCCGATGACAGTGGTATTACCTATTATGGCCGTCCGTCTGACCTGACAAGTTTTTTTACAGGCGGCAGGTATCCGTCCTACATAGACAGCGACCGTCTGCGCAATGAAGCCATACATCTGTATCATGTCGCCGACAGGGATATACTGCATGGCCTCCTAAGGGCAGCCGAAGAAAACACATCCCAGATCATAAAATCTCTGGGAAATACCTGTCTTATATCTTTTTTCCGCATAACTGACTGGAACAGTCCTTCCGATCATTTTTTCATATGGAAAGTGACTGCCATATCCGATCTGCTGTGGGAAATGAGAGATCACAGCCGTGATTATATCAAACTCGTCAAAAGCCGCCAGGACCAGATTTCCGGAGACTCGACCTTTTCCCTCTGGGGTACCGATTCAAAGATCAGCCGCATAAGATACCTGCTGCAGAAGGCTGCCGGTACCAACACCACCATACTCCTGACAGGAGAGAGCGGCACCGGAAAAACTTTTCTGGCAAAAGAAATTCATCGAAACAGTATGCGCCAGGACAAGCCCTTTGTCCATGTGAATTGTGCCGCTATCCCATATAACCTGATCGAAAGTGAGCTTTTCGGCTATGAGGACGGTGCCTTTACAGGTGCAAAAAAAGGCGGAAAAGCCGGTTATTTTGAAATAGCCCAAGGGGGCACACTTTTCCTCGATGAGATAACGGAAATGCCCATGTCGCTGCAGGGCAAGCTGCTTGAAGTCCTTCAGGACAAGACATATTTCCGCGTAGGCGGCGAAAAGAAAAAAAGAGCTGATGTCAGGCTCATTGCAGCCACCAACAGGAATCTTTCCGAACTTGTTGTCCAGCGTCTTTTCAGGGAGGACCTGTACTACCGTATAAATGTCTTTCCTGTTGAGATCCCGCCCCTGCGCGACCGGATGGATTCTCTTCTGGCCATCGTCACCATTCTTCTTCCTGAAATATGTGAACGGCTGGGAATACGCCAGCAGATGCTCAGCATGGAAGCACTGGACAAAATGAAACGCTATAAATGGCCGGGAAATATCAGGGAACTTGAGAATATAATAGAAAAGGCCTGTATCCTATCTGACGGATATGTCATAAAGCCGGAAGATGTGGATATAGATACAGAAAGTGAGTTTTACAGCCCAGATGAAGGAAGCCTCTCACCAGAAAACCACTCCCTGTTTGCTCAGCGGGACGCTTTTGAAAAGCAGCTGATAATTAAAACCCTTGAACAGTTCAACGGCAGCCGGACAAAAGCTGCCGTCTATCTGGGCATAGGCAAGACCAGCCTGTTTGACAAATTAAAAAAGTACGGTATAATCGAAACTGCCGGCCATAAATCCGGCACAGAAAGGGATACGGAATAATATGATAAACACAGCTATAACTGACAGACTTGCCAACATAGACGGCAAATTCGGCGTAGATTACATAAATTTAAACACCGGACAGGAATTTTGCTTCGGAAATTGCCAGATCTTTTCCGGATCAGGAGCCATAATGCTCATGACCCTCATCGAATGTTTCCGGGCCTGTGAATCGGGGGAGCTGGACAGGGACAGCCGATTCCGCCTGACCCATAAAGATTATGAGGACACGGATGACCCTTCTTACGGCGTTTTAAAATATCTCCATGAGGGTATTGAGCTGACGGTATCAGACCTGTATAACCTTATCGCCACGGTCAGCGATAATGTAGCTTTTAACATACTCACCGACATACTCGGCATAGAAAAGATAAACAGCACATTCCGAAGCCTCGGATACACGGAAATGAAGCTGAACCGCAAGATCAACGATTACGAGAGCATGAGCAGAGGTATCCAGAACTTTGTTTCCATAAGGGAGATCGCTTCGATATTTCACCGCATGTATCTCGGCCGCCTTATAAGCGAAAATGTCAGCGAGAGCCTTTTGTCCCTGCTCAAGCAGCACCAGCGTACAAGCATGATCCCATATGTGTTTAAAGAGACTGTGCCTGTTGCTCACATGACTGGTTTTGATGAAGATATAATAATAGATGGCGGCATAGTCCTGACAGAAAACCCGTTTGTCCTTGTCATGGCTGCCCAGGATACCGACATAAGAAAAGCTCAGACCATCATGCGGGACATTACCCAGATATGTTATCTTAATACCAAATGACGGATCATGCGGTGTAGACAGATCTTGTTCAGATCATAAATGCCCGGCTTTTTCAAAAGGCTGCAGCAAATGCCCTGCCGCAAGAGATGACAGCTTTTCTATCCGCCGCATGACCCCTGCGGCAACAGCGCCGATCCGGTCAGCGCCCACAAGCTCGGCCGCTACTCCGGATGTCACGCCGGACAGCACACGGGGTGATATGTCCGGCAGCAGCACAGACTTTATGATCTCCTCTGCGTCTTTCAGCCGGTCAAAGTCTATCCAGCTAAGATCCGATACCAATTTTAGCTGCTCAATATGACGGCTTTTGAAAGGCTTGCAGATAACATTGTTTTCAGACGCCATCTGTGCCGCCGTCTTGTCAAAACCAAGAGACGAGCCGCTGTCAAAGATGGGCGCAAAGCCTATCCACTCAAGGGTCTCCACATCCCGCATCCCGCAGCACGCCGAAATTGTTGAAATGCCGGTCTTCGTTGGCGATGACATAGTCCAGTACCATCATCCTGTCCAGAAACGGGACGGTGCCGCAAATACCGAGCGTTTCACAGCAGTGCACAAAATGCTGATAGACCGAAACGCTGTTGTTCTTCTTCTGTGTCTTTAATATGCGCCATGCGGGGATCATCTCGGTGCCTGCCGTGACTAGATCTTCGCATACGCTGTACGGTTCCCCGTCCAGCCATATGACCGAATACGGCACATGCGGTATGCCGAGGCGCCCCATTATCTCAGAGGCTATCACCTCGTTAAAGGGCTGCTGGCAGAAAGGCCCGCTGCCGCCTTTGATCAGGCAGCGTTTTCCGTCTACGATCTTCCAGCGTTTTTTTAGATCGCCGTCGGTGGTGATGTCGGGAGAGTTGAAATCGGGAATTTTCTTCTTATCCGGATTATGAATGGCGTTTTATGCAATGCTGCTTTCGTCCTGGGTTGGGGGTTCGGTGTTTGGACCGATGTTGTATATTTTAGGATTTTCAGTAAAATTTACAACATTCTATGGTGATATGGCATAAAATTGTGTCTCATAAGAGAGCACTGTTGTAATTATTTTGATTTCTGAAAATCCATACAACATTTTCAAAAAAATATTGTATGATCTGGAATTTTTCAAAAAAAATACAACATTGCCTGCTCTTTTGCTCGGAAATCTTATGCCGAGGGGGCATAATGTTTTATTTTTTCGCCGTATTCATAGAAATATGCAACATCAATCAATTTCAGTCTGGGCAGTCGGGCGATAACTTAGATCTGCGTTTGGCAGCGAGATGCTGTTGTCAGATATTCCGTCTCCATCAGAAAAAGCCAACAACCGGTGTCGAACAATGTCGAATATATCCGGAATGTTGGCTTTTTGCAGTATATCGAGAAAATGAGATTACAAAAAATAGAAAAACTGTTACCTATTTTATATTGACCTGAACAAAAAGCCAACATCGGCAAGTTTCCACAAGAAAAATCGGTCCAAATCAGCGGAAATGTTGGCTTTTCATGCCGTATATTGAAAATCAGCCAACGCAGCTCATCGTGTTTAGGCTCCATTGTTTCTTTTGCAGCCTTTCTCATCGCTCACGCCCTCCCGGGTTCAAGTCCCTCCGATTCTATGTGCACACAACAAAACCGGGGATGTCAACGACATCCCCGGTCCGTTGGTGCGCGATGAGGGACTTGAACCCCCACGGTCGCCCGCTAGATCCTAAATCTAGTGCGTCTGCCAATTCCGCCAATCGCGCATGCGCTTAAAAGTCGCATTGTATATAATTGTAAAAAAAAGGAATCATAGATTCCTTTTAATCTCGATGGTGACCCCACCGGGACTCGAACCCGGGTTACCGCCGTGAAAGGGCGATGTCTTAACCACTTGACCATGGGGCCAAAAGCGGGTTTGAATATCAAACCCGTATAAAAAATGAACCGGCAACGACCTACTTTCCCAGGCAGCTTCCCGCCAAGTATCATCGGCG
>ERZ779866.991-NODE-991-length-30132-cov-3.544901_pt1 | contig 30132 bp, 28 predicted proteins | sample MGYA00511248_ERZ779866 | MGnify/ENA primary metagenome ERZ779866 (study PRJEB29588, sample SAMEA2155758) | human gut metagenome | biome: human gut; feature: human-associated habitat; material: faeces | place: Denmark | collected 2008/2010 ... | reverse complement strand
CAACAAAGCTTTTTACTTAACTTAATTTTGCTATGTTTTTTACTTTAATAATAAAATAATACGCAATATAATGATGACTAAAATCATTTAATAATCACAATAAGCAATATAAACGTTTTTCAAAATTTTTAAAATTCCTATTTGCATTCCACTATTTGATACGTATCTTCACTTCAATTGACTTACTTTAGTTTTTATTGAATGGATTTACATTAAATAAAATTATCATTTAAATAAATGTAAAAATAGAAAGTGGTACTTCAGATAGATTTTTTCTATCAAATGAGTAACTTTGATTTTCTTTTTTCAGGCAGGGTTTTTATCTCAGTGCTTGATCTGTTTTTTCTATTTCAAAAAATACTCAACTTAAAAATGCTATTGATTTTTGGATTTCAGACAGAAAAAAGTCGGTGAAATGATCACCGACCTGCAAAAAATACTATTGGATTTTATTTAAACATCATTTAAAAAAATTACCAACCGTAAAAACGATCCCAAATTTCTTTCACTTCTAACGAACGATCCACGACGACATACTTTGGATGTTGCGCTCCGGTTGAACAGGCATGGTTTGGAAGAATTCTTAAACGTGTTCCGACTGGAAAATCTTCAAGATGCAAATTGTTGCCTGATCGTGCAGAGATGATTCCATGTTCCTGATTGGCTGAGCTTACAAAAAGTCCTTCAATCAGTTTTCCGTTCACATCACAAACGAGCCCGTACCCTTGATCAATTGCTTGATTTGCGGTTCCACGATCGCGTGATAAAGCCATCCAGCCACCGTCGGTAATGACCCAGCCTTTTTCCTTTTGATGGCCGATCACGGTAACCAATAGTGACAGTGCAATGTCGTCGATATTGCAGATTCCGACTCCAGCCTGAAAGAGGTCAAAAAAGACATACACACCTGCTCGTAGTTCGGTGACGCCGGTCAAATCCGTATCCGATAAAGCAGTTGGAGTTGAGCCTACGGAGACTATCTCAATGTCATAGCCGGCCTCTCGGAGTCTTTTCGCTGCAGTGCAAATCCCGTCTCGTTCACCGGTAGCCCTTTGAGAAAGCGCCTCGGGCGTGTTGACGTCGTAGGAGCCGCCGGCATGCGTTAAAACCCCTACTAATCGTGCAGGTGAACAAATTGCTTTTGCTACGGCTAGCAGTTCCGTGTCGTTTGGTTTCAATCCTGAACGATGACCATCGCAGTCAATCTCGATGAGGACCTTAATAGGCAAATCTTGCTTTTGACAAAAGGCGCTGACAGCTTGAGCGGATTGAACATTGTCCAAAATGATTTTGAGGTCTACGCCTTGCCGTAATAACTCAGCTACTCGGAAGAGTTTTTGTGGAGCGATGCCAACAGCATAAATGATGTCTTTGACGCCATGGGTGGCGAATTCTTCGGCTTCTTTTAAAGTGGAAACCGTTGCCGGCCCTTGTGCCGTCCATAGTTGTCTTTTCGCAACTTCCCAACATTTGCTGGTCTTTAGGTGCGGGCGCAGAGTAACGCCCAGCGATTTCGCCTTGTTTCGCATCCGCTCAATATTGGCGTTCATTTTGGACTCTTCAATGATCAATGCGGGCGTATCTATTGTCAACAGGTTCATTTTTGCCTCCGCTAGAAGTAATTTGAGCCAATAAAAAATTATTGAATAAATAGAAAAATATCTTTAATTATAGTCAGCATGGCAATCTTTGTCGGGACTTTTACTTCAAACAGTGGATAGTTTTTCATCAAAATTTCTTAAAAACATTCATTTAATACGAAATGATTCATGAGATGGATTAATAAAAAACCGACGATTTCTTTCGAAATGGTCGGTTTAAGCAAAAATCGCTAATGACTAGTTTTTCCGATTCTGAACTTCCTCAAATAGCACCGGAACTTCGGTTAAGGAGTCAATCACGTAGTCAGCTCCGGCGTTGAAGAATTCTTCACGGGCTTTTTTACGCAATTTATATTGTTCTTCAAGGCTCAGAGCATCCCAAGCGGCTCGATCCAAACCGATTTGAGAACTTCCTTCGGTCACGCCGACAGTGATCAAACCGGCATTTTTGCCTTCTCGAATGTCACTCATGGTGTCACCGATCTTGACAATGCGGCGTACATCGGCCAGTTGCAGGCGACGCATATTTTCGAATACCATATAAGGCCATGGGCGGCCAAAGCCCCCGGTGTCATCCGCTGTGACAAACGTGTCCGGACTGTATCCGGCGCGAGCAGCTTCTCGAGTGACAATCTCCATCATGCTCGTCGTGAAGCCGGTGGTTGAGCCGATTTTGACGTCATTGTCGCGCCAGAACTTCACTGCATCCAACAGACCGGGTTTTAAATCGCAGTGTCGGGGTAAAACAGCCATCAAAGCCGGTTCAAAGTCGGCGTAGATTTTTTCAACATCGTCGCTATTGGCTTCGCGGCCATATTTTTCTTTCCAGCAAGCAGCTATGCGAGGCATCGCAAGCATGGTGCGGATGTGGTCGCGCTTCAAAAGCCCCATTGGCGCTCGGGTTTCATCGTCAGTGACTTCAACGCCGGCGCGGCGGAAAGCCTCTTTGAACGCGGACATGGGGCTTGTAGAGCCGAAATCGACGGCTGTGCCGGCCCAATCCAGAATAACACCTTGAATTTTAGCCATTGTTAACCTCTTTCAGATATTGCGCAAAAAGTTCGAGAACGCGATCGACGTCTTCTTCATAGATTTCTCCGATATTGCCCAAGCGGAAGGTATCGCGTTCGGTGAGTTTGCCCGGATAGATCACATAGCCGTGACTCTTCAGATAGTCGTACATCGAGGCGAATGTGAAGTTAGCGTTTTCCGGGTAAAAGAACGTTGTGATGATGGGGCCTTGATGTTCAGGCGTAATGTAAGCTTCAAAGCCAAGCGCTTTCATGCCCTCGCGCATCTTTTGGTTGCAACGGCTGTAGCGTTGGGCACGGGCGGCGATTCCGCCTTCTGCTTTCAATTCCTGCATGGCTCGGTGAAAAGCGGCCACAACGTGCGTGGGCGATGTGTAACGCCACTTGCCGCCGTCTTTTTCCATGACTTGCCATTGATCATAAAGGTCAAGTGAAAGGGTGCGGGCATTGCCGCGGCTTGCCTCCAGGGCACTGCGGCGAGCAATGATGAACGAAAAGCCAGGCACGCCTTGAATGCATTTATTGGCTGAAGAAACAATGAAATCAATGCCCAATGCGCCGACATCAATGTCAACCGCGCCAAAAGAGCTCATGGCATCGACAATAAAGGTTTTGCCGGCACCTTTCACCACACGGGCAACAGACGCGATGTCGTTTAAAAGACCGGTGGTCGTTTCGTTGTGGACCATCGAAACAATGGTCACTTCCGGGTGAGCCTTCAAATACACTTCGACGGTTTCAGCATCGGGAATATGATCCCATGGGAAATCCAAACGTTGGTAGTTGACCTTGTGGCGGGCAAGCATTTGGCACATGCGTTCAGTGTAGGCGCCGTTGACCAGTACAAGGACCGTGTCCTTGGCACCCGGCACGGAAGATAGAACCGATTCGACACCGAAAGTGCCGCTACCTTGCATCAGGACAGTCGTGTACTGATCTGGCGTCACATGAGCGAGTTCCAAAAGACCGGCTCTCACTTCCTGAGTCATTTGTTTGTAATCACTATCCCAAGTGCAGCGGTCGACAAGCATTTCTTCACGGACGGTGAGCGAGGTGGTCAAAGGACCGGGGGTCAGCAGTTTGTAGGTATTTGGATCTTTCATAAAATTTTTCAGGGGTTCCGCTTTTTTCATCGGAACCCCGTCCTTTTAAGTCTAAATAAAATCTTTAAAAATCAATTGATTATTTGGCTTGGCCTTTGACGAGTTTTTGATGGGCTTCAAGCAATTCAACCGTTAACGGTTCTTTGTAAAGACTCGGATGAGCCGGTTTGTTTTCAGCGGAGACTGTTTCTCCCTTATAAAGAGCGACAGGATAGTACTGCAACAATTCAGGGCGCCCCTTTGTGATGATGGTTTCAACGATCTTTTGAGCATTGGGGTTGGTCTTATCGCCCTTGTCGATCACTGCGGCGGCTTCAAAGAGCTGGAAGTTGCCTTCAACCGGATCGATATAGTCGATCGGCAAGCCTTTGGCTTTATCGGCGACAGCTTGGTGACGAAGGCCGAAACCGACGGCCACTTCACCGGCGCGCAGTTTCTTTAACGGCGCGGAACCGGATTTTTCCAGGTGAGCGCCGGCGTTCTTTTCGATCGCGGCGATGGTCTTGGCGCCTTGCTCTTCACCTTCAGCGCTTAAGACGGCTTGAGTCATCAGCCAAGAGGTGGAAGACCCCATGATGTCCGGTACAGAGATATGACCGGCGTACTCAGGTTTGGCCAAGTCGGCGATAGCCGTCGGAGCGGACAAGCCGGAGGATTTCAGCACTTCGGTGTTCACGAACAAAGCGCCGGTATTGCCTAAAATCGGAGCGTAGTAAGAAGGAGTCGGGTTGATCGGGTCAATCTTAAAGGTCAGATCTTGGAAAAGTTTCCCGTTCTTTTGGAAGCTGTCCAAATAGTAGGTGGAGATTGTCACCACGTCGGCTTCAATATTTTTGCCTTCAGCGGCAAGCTTTCCGCCCAATTCGCTCGTGCCGAACGATTGCATGAGGTAGGCGCCTTTGAAGCCGTTATTGTCCAACGCGTTCTTCATCGCTTGTTGAGCTTCTTCGTCAGCGTTGGTGTAAATCACCACTTGCTTGGCCGGTTCTTGCGCGGCCGTTTTCGTCTCGGTGCCGGAAGAGCCGTTGTCACCGCAGCCGGTTAAACCCATAACGGCTGCCGAAAGAACGGAAAGCGTGAGAACTGAGATGCGTTTCATGTGTTAACTCCTAAGTTATAGAGGGTTGACCGCGGATTTGCGGTTCCAATTGAGGTTTAATAGTTTTTTCAAACCGGATAAGGGGCCAAGGCCTGTCGCTGAACCTTTTTCGGCGTAAGAGGCCAAGGCGTCAAAAATTAACTTCGCGGCGACGTTGGTGAAGAACACCAAAAGCGAGAGCACGAAGATTTCTTCAAATTTTTCGAAGTACTGCAGCTCTTTGATTTTGGTGGTGAGTAACATCGTGCGGGCGCCGGTCAAGAAGACCACGGCGCTGATAGTGACCATGGCGCTCACGAAGAAGTACTGCAGCATTTGGAAGATGGTCGGCAAAGAGTTCGGCACAATGACTCGCCAAACTGTCTTAATCCAGCTATCGCCCATCAAAGCGCCGGTTGTTTCCCAGCCGGCATTCATCTTGCTGAAGGCGGAGGTGGCCATCATGTAAGGCGTTGTGAAGAAGTGCACCCAGTTAGCCAACACCAAGATCGTGAAAGTATTGGCAATGGGTGTTCCGCTCATGGCAAAGAGGAACCCGATACCGAGGACCATGCCTGGAACTGTGTTGGTGATCATGGCAAAACTGTCCATGGTGGTTTGGCACCAGCCCGAAAGGTTGGAACGGGCTTTAACGAGGCCGGCCACAAAACAGACGATGGTGCCGATCACCGCAGAGACCAAGGCAACGCCCACGGAATGTTGATAAACCTGCCAGATGGAGGAGTCGCTTAAGATGCGGGAGATCACCGTCAAGGAGAAGACGGGTTGGTACGGCCATTGCTTCACGAAGGGCACTACAAACATCACCACGAAGACCGAAAGCAGAGCAAGGGTGATGAGACCGTAGAAGCCGAGGAAGAGTCCGTCACGGAGCCGGTTGACTTCCGGTTCCCCCTTACTTAACTTGTTGTATCGGAAATTAAAACGATCGGCAAAGCGAAGCAGCATCACGGAGGCAATAGACGGCACCAGCATTGCCATGGCAATCACGGCACCTTGACCGAAATTGGGGATGGCGCCCATCATGGCCATGTAAAGGTCAATGGCGATCACCGAGTAGGTGCCGGCAATGGAAGCCGGAATGCCGAAGTCGGTAAACGAGAGAAAAAAGCTCAGGATGAAAGCCGAGAAAAGCGAGCCCAACACTGGACGAAGCGAAGTGATGTAAAAAGTCTGCCAGGGACTATCGCCCATGAGTTTCGAGACCGTCACAAAATTACGGTCAACGTAATAGAAAGCGTTATATAAAATCAGGAAAGCTGGTGGTAATGTATAAATTACATCAGCGATCAAAAGCCCCCAGAAGCCGTAAATCGAGAAGGGTAATTGGCCGAAAAGTTGGCTCACCAGCCCCAAGCGTCCGAACGAATAAATCACGGCGAAGCCGTAAGTGATCGATGGCAAAAATAGCGGCAGCAGCACGATGATCTGGATGACTTTTTTCGCGCTCGGATTGATGCGGGTAAAGTGCAGACCATAGGCGGAAATAAAGGCAAGTGCTGCCGCGATCAAAGCGGAAAGACCGGACACTGTGAAACTATGTCCCAAAGACACCCAAAAGGTTCCTTGCGAGAGCGTTGTCACATAATTGGCAAAGGTCAGACCGCCGTTTTTATCAAGAAATGACTGAAAGAGGACACAGGCGAGCGGATAGAGCAAAATCGCGCCCAGTGTGAGTGTGACAAGAATGTAAAGAATTTTGAGATCTTTACGTTCTTTCCCCATAAAGGTTAACATTCGTCGACTCCTTAATCCGTAGGGTTTAAGCAACCGCTTGAGCAAAGGCGCCGCTTGGGGCCGCCGAGGCTTTTTGCTCTTGCGTGCTCTGCGCATGCGGCAAGCTGTCGCTGAAAAGCTTTAAGATGTTGGTGCGCTTGACCATCAATTGAGACAGAATGAATTGACGAATAAAGTCATCGGCCGGTTCCCGGATAATGGTTTGGGGATCGGCAAACTGCGCGATGCGACCGTTGTTGATGATGAGAACTCGGTCCGAGAGCGTCAACGCTTCTTCAGGGTCGTGCGTGACAATGAGCGTTGTCAATTGAAATTGACGGGCGATTCCGCGAATGCGTTCCTTGATGCTTTCTTTAATAATGCCGTCCAAAGCCGAAAGTGGTTCGTCCAGTAAAAGGATGCGGGGTTTCATCACCAAGGTGCGGGCGATCGCCACACGTTGCTTTTGACCGCCGGAAAGTTCACCGATTCGTTGAGCAAGGTGTTTTCTTAATCCCAACAGATCAATTAATTCTTCCACTTCCTCTTTTGTGGACGCATTCGGGCGGTTGCGTAAACCATAAACGTTGTTCTCATAGGCATTTAAGTTCGGAAAGAGGGCAAAGTCCTGGAACACGATATTGAAACCACGTTTTTCCATCGGGACATGGCTTAAATCTTCGCCATCGTAAATGATTTTGCCGCTAGAGATATCCGTTAAACCTAAAATCAAGTTCAAAAGGGTGGTCTTGCCGCAGCCGGAAGGACCGAGAATGGAGACGATTTCACCTTTTTCAATGGATAAAGAAATATCGGACAAAATCTCTCGATCACCGAAGTTTTTGCAAATATTTTGCAATTGCAGCATTGCCTTGGCTCCTTACAGAAATATGAATGTTCGCCATTATTTGCCTCAAGCTTGACAGCGCCGTGTATGAAGGGTGACGTTTTTATTAAAGATTTTTTTGACTTATTTCTTTTAGATTGCTAATAAAATGCTTGTAAAACAATTGGTTGCAATATTCTTTTAGCTAGTTGTTCGTGTCATTTGACTGTCACAATGTCATTTGGATGGGAGATTTTGAGCAAGGTTGTTCATGCATATGACGCCAATGACACCTTATTCATATGGGCACGGAAAAATATTGAAATGTTGTTATGTAAAAATGTAATTAACAACAAAAGAAATTATGTTGATTTATTATTTTGTAAAAATGATGTTTTCATTTAAACAAGAAATGATCAAAACAACAATTAATAAAAAGATGAAAAGTGTGTTTTTACAAAGGGGATGTCTATTGACGCTATAATCGATTGGAAATAAAGATTTTTATTATTTTCTGATCCGTGTCTTTAATGCTCGATACCTTTCCTAAACAATCTTGTGACGATGGCGCCTCAAACAATCAGAAAAATCGGTTGGATTGTTTTGCCTCGCGCTTAAATGAGCCGCTTCAGGAGTGGTTGCTGAATTTTTCTCGACCTGATAAGCGAGGTTTGGTAATTCGAATTGTGGCCGATGCGGTGCAAAGGCGCTGTGTCGCAGAGGTGCGTGTTGATGGACAAACTTTTGTTAATCGGCTCAAAAGTGTAAAGGGTGAGATCAGTTGGGATCAGTGGACTCTTTTTTGTCGTCGTTTGCTCCAAAACTATCAAGCATGGACTTGGGATGGTGTTTATGGGACAAATGTCGTGCTCGAAGTGGCGCGTTGGTCGTTGTCGTTTAGAAGCGCAAGTCCAAAAGATGGCCTGATACGTTGGCATGCTCTAATTAATATAAAAGGATTTGATGTTTGGCCGGATGCTTGGAATTTAATGCGACAGTCATTGGTTCGGATTTTATTGCCTTTATATTCAGAAGGGGCGGAACGGGCACTCGCCAAAGACGCTTTGATGAAATTCTTGGCTGCAAAGGCCGAAATTAAGGGCACTTTCTGAAAATTTATTTTTGGACCAGTGCAGTCAGATTTTCTTTGCCCGATTTAGTTTCCGACAGCTTCAACGAAAGGCTCCGCCTATCTAAACTTTCAGAGAGCCAATCAATCAAGTTGTTTAACAATAAATGCTTCATTTTTGATGTTCTATTTTGTTTTTCTTAACAGTAAGTTCCCGCCAACGTGCATTCTTCCAGTAATACCAGACCAAAACGCCCAGCACGGCGTAATAGAACGTATCAGAAGTCCAAACCCAAGCGACATTTGAAACCATTCTGGAAAGAACATAAGCATAGATTGTGTAACTGATTGAGGTAACGATGGAAACAATCATCGATTCGCGGGTACTGCCAAGGTAGCCGAATACTGAAAAATAATGAACGGCGGGGATGCAAAGCAAATAGCCAAAAAGCATCACTCGAACCGAGGCCACACTTGCTTCGGAGAGCGATTCGATGTCGGTGAAAAGTGCCAGTATCGGATCCGGCCAAAGTCCGATCAAGAGGCAGCACGGAGCGGTGACCGCAAACGAAAGCTTCAAGCCGCGCAGCATCATGGCATCGATGTCGCCGGCCCGATGTTCTCCAAGCAGATTGGCTCCGATGGCGCCACATGTCGCTCCAAACGCATGAACGATGATAAATAACAAATTGGAAACGGATCGGACAATATTGCTGATGGCAAGCGCTCGCTCACCCATGTGTTCAACCCATACAAAAAAGAGTAACCAGCTTGTCATGATGACAGCTTCTTGCAACATCATCCATCGGCCTAACTTAAACAGTGTTCGTTGAATTGATCGATCAATCCCTTGCCATCGATATAGGCCATAGCGTTTATGCAATTGCTTTTTATGGGTATAGACAACGAAAAAAAGAACCGCCGCAATCTCTGACAATGTGGAGGCGATGGCCGCGCCGGTGATGCCCAAGGCAGGAATGGGACCAATCCCAAAAATTAACAAATAGTTGAGCACACAGTTGGTAAGCACCATTGCGACCGAGGAATAAGTTAAAACACGAGGCAGCAAAATGGACATGAAAAAGCCTCGGTAAAGGACAGCCGCCAGGGCAAAAACAATGCCGATCGTTCGCCAGAAAAAATAACTTTGCGCTTCGATTCTAACGGGTTCTGATTGAACCAAAAGGCAAAAAAGCGGATGCATGACAAGGGGAAGTGCCGCCAAAACCAATAAGGAGAAGATAAGTAGGAAGAGGCCGCTTTGTCGGAATATATTGCCCAGCTCCAAATAGCGTTTTGCGCCGTTGGCCTCTCCCATGAGAGACTGAGCCGCAATGCTGTAGCCGAAGGCAATCATGGTGAGCAGATAAAAACCGATTCCGCCGATCGCGGCGGCCCCCACGCTCACTTCGCTCACCCGCCCCAAGAAAATAATATCCGTTAAGCCAATGATCTGTTCAAGGATCAGGCTAAAGAGCATCGGCGTGGCTAATTTGAAGATGGTTTTGGCATCCGTTTTAATCAAAGACATATTTTCCGAAGTTGATATCGACGGTTAAAACCAACAATGGGGGAGCAATTCTCCCAAAGAGACAACGCGTTCTTTGAGAAGACATTCAACATTTTGATAATTCGATGGCATCATTTGCACAATCAACTCGCGGCAAGCGCCGCAAGGTGGCATTAGTTCAGCATTGCAGTTGATTGTGACAATGCGTCGGATCTCGCTTTCTCCGGCTGCTAAAAGTTGAAATATAGCGCTGCGTTCCGCGCAAATGCCAAGCGAACAAGCAGTGTCGACACAAACACCAGTAAAGATCCGACCTTTGCCGGATTCAATGGCGCTAGCGACCGAGCCCACCTCAATCCACGGTGAGACTGTCCGTGGATTAAGCGATTGAATCGCTGTGTTTCGCAGGTGATGCCAAATGGTTTGCATGAATTTCTCTGGAGTGACTGACGCCAGCACGTTAACATTTTTTCGAGGAAAAGGAAACGCGACTGAAGGGATTTGACGTTAAACGACGGAAACAGGCAGAAAAACGCTAGATTTTCGCAATAAAAACAAATACACGGAGCTGAAACGCTCCGTGTGTTCTTGTAGTTACTTGAGTGTGCATGGTCTTTCGCCTTTAAGATTGACTTTGTTCAGGATAACACGTCAAGAACCAGTACAAAACAAAAAAATATTGTTTTTCAAATCTGAATGAGAAACTAAAAAGTGCCGAGAACAGAGCATCCTCGACACTTTTCCTGGTTAATAAGTATTTATGCTTTAAAAGACGTAACGAATACCGGCATTGAGCATGTAGTTAGTAGAAACGTCTCCTCCCGTTGTGCGGTCAGCATTACCCCAAACAGACAAGCTGTCTGTGACATTAAATTGCATACCAACACCGTAGCTCACCCATGTACCGCCTAAATCGACGTACATGTCATCGACAGCGATACCGTTACTTGCCTTGCCGTCAATTTCACCTAAGAAGTCGTGATTAACAGAAACTCTGGCAAAAATCTTGCCGGCGTCCTTCGGGAAGTTAAAACCAACTCTTGAGCCAAGACTTGCAATCAAAGCATCAAAATTGTCTTGCTCAACTTTAACGCCGTTGCTTGCCTTATAGTCGTCCCCCATCACATAAGCGTATTGCAACCCGAATGTCGGTTCGACAAAAGCTTGTTGAGCAAAGTTAAATCTAAAACCAACATTACCGCCCACACTGAAGGCGTTGTTGTCGTAGGAGGAATCCATATTGCCGCTCTTTGCATCGGTCGAGAGACGACCATAACGAGCCAAGCCGTTAACAAAGAGACCTGAATCAAAACGACGTTCACCATAAAGAGCCAATGTATAGGCATCCGTGTCGGCTGTACCACGAACTAAATCAGCATCACCATTCATGTATGAGAAGGTAGCACCAATAACCCAATTTCCAACGGCGGTATCCGCACCCACTTGGATTGTCGTCGTCTTCAAATCGGTTTTATCTTCATATGAACTTTCGCCACCATATACCTGAGCCCAAGCACCATAAGCGTGGGAGTGATCACGCAGGTACTCCATGCGCTGATTCGTGTAAGCCACTTCATCGCGCCATGCGGCAAATGCAACAGCATTCAGTCCTCTCATGGATGCAAGCTTTGTATTTTCGCGTGCGATAACTTCGCCATTGGCACCCACTTGCCAAGAACCTAATATGTCACTTTCTTCGCCTGCCAAAATCACGTCAGTTGAAGTTCCAACTTCATTGCCGATTGTGATACTGTCGCCCAAGGCTTTAGCAGCATCCTGAACAGAAGCAAATTGGTTACCCAAACTCGAAGAGGCGATGACGTTAAGCTCATCACCAGTCAGCTCATCAATTCGGATGGTATCTTCTGCAGTCGAACTTAAACGAACTGTACCTTTCGTGCTGTTAAATTTCTCAGCTTGCAAAGTATTGCCTTCGGCTAAATCAATCGTTGCGTTATTGACATCAATACTTGAGCTGTCTTCAGAGGTGACATTGCCATCAATAGTGGTTGTACCATTAGCAAATTTAACTTCTGAGCCACCTGTTAACTTGACATCACCGGTTAAAGAATTGCTAGCGCCATTAAGACTTAAACTTCCTTCGTTCACAGACAATGAATATGCCGTTCCATTTTCACCCGCTGTTGCTACAACACTCATATTGTTGTTAACGTTTACCGTTGTTTCACCATCCATATAGATACCGTAGGCTTCACCTTTTTCTGTACTGACAGAGATGTTTGATACGCCAGCCATTTCTAAAATGACATCGGTTTTGTCTGAAGTTTCATCGGGCACATATTCAACTGAAATACCTGATGCTCGTCCTGACTGACTTCTTACGGTGGCATTAAAGTTATTGATTTTGCCGGCGGCATCATTCCAATTTTGACCATTTTCTGTGGTTGCAAAATAGTTGGTAACCGCCAAACCCGTAGCATTCCCTGCATTGGCAGAAACCGTCGCATTAATGGTTCCATCAAAAGTTAAAGAGCCACCTTCTAGTTTTACTGCTGTTACGGGTGAAGCACCCCACCAATTTCCATTAAATTTAGGATTTTCTTCGTGATTCTCAAATTTGCCTGTTGCGTTTGTGCCAGTCGACACTATGTTGATATTCATGACCGTGTTTGCAGAACCGTAGACTTCAGCTCCTGACACATCAAGTCCAATGGATTCGCTATAGTTAGTTTCATCTCTATCCGTTGCCGTTTCGACATTGATATTCACCTGAGAACCCGTCAAGGAAAGTTTGCCGGCAGCTGCAGCTATACCATAAGCACTCTTACCATTAATATCGGTGGTTTTGACTGTAATATTCGTTGTGTCAGCGGAAATTACGGTGGAAGCGTTGCTACTACCAAGATAAATGGCATCAACCATATTATTTCCACCACCCGCAATATCGGTGGTAATCGATAAATTGAGACTAGAACCACCAAACTCTACATTTGATGTTCCAAAAATATCGATCACAGACAATTGAGGCTCGGGAGAATTCGAAGTGCTATTAAGGGTAAGATTCGCAGTGAAATTATTCAATTGACCGCTAGCAGAACCATCGACAGCAAGGTATGTGTATACAGAACCAGAGGTTTCATCTTGATCAATGACAACCGTCGTTTCATCAAAAACAGGAACCTCACCGGAGTTCCAAGTATAAGTTGGAGCCTGAGCAAAAGAGGGAGTCATCCAACAGGCTAAAACAGCGGCCGCACAGAGAGAGGGAGTAAATAATTTAAATTGAGACATTTAGGCTCTCCTAATAATCAAAAGTCAAGCTAATTGTGCCAGCCCCCCCCTAATTTTGCAACTTGACGGCTATCAATATCGCGATAAAAACTTGTTTTTAATAATTTTTCTGCTATTTTCCTGTTGTTAACCGTCTTACAACTGATTCCCTGGCTTTTGGCGACACCCATTTGGGACTCACCATTACGAATACGCTCAATAACGGAAGCTTTAAATTCTTGGGAAAATTGTTTCATCTTGATCCTTTCGATGCTTTATTTTAAAAAATTCAGGATCAAAATTCCGAATCTACAACCTTACTTCAGGGAGACCCGTTTACGGGTGGCAGGTAATGGAATGCGAGTGACAGACCGATATGCGCCTAGTTGGGCGCGGCTGGTACCAAAGCCTTTCAGGCGCATATGGAGAACCACCGGCTACGCCGGTGGGTCACTTTTTTCTGCAAAACAATGGGGGTCAGTGCGTATGACGAACCGCCAAAAGTGGATCAGATACTCCGTCAACGCCTAAGAGCAACGCAACCGTGAGCAAAGCGGCTTGCGGCCCTTCGTAAGCGTTATCGGTGTGCTCGTACCATTCATTGACTGTGTGATTTTGTCCGCCTAAACCGCCGGCGCTGATGGTGACAGCGGGAATGCCCAAACTAATCGGCACATTGGAGTCAGTCGAAGCGCTACGGTAGGAAGTAATGGGCTGACCGATCAGGTCTAAAGCGCAGCGGGCCGCTTGTAGCGTCGGACTGGAGTCGGGCTGCATGCCGCACGGCCGCTCGCCCAGCTGAGTGATTTTCACTTTAACCTCATACTCGGAGCCAATCGCCCGGTACCGTTCGTTTTCCAACCGAGCACCTTCTTTGAAGCAAGGCATGATCCGGCTTTCCAGCTCAGTCAAGCTCTCTTCGGCGTTGCTGCGCATATCCAGTTGTGCTTCGGCGTGGCTTGCGATGCTGTTGATGCTGGTGCCACCATTGACTGTTCCGACAGTGAATGTGGTAAAGGGATTGACGGGCGGCACGATGTCGGCAAAAAGGGCGACAGCCCGGCACAGCGCGTGGTTTGCGCTCGGTGCGATGCCGAACATTTTATAGCTATGACCGCCGATGCCATCGAATTCTATTTTGTAGCGCCTTGAACCGGTGGCTCCGCAGGTGATTGCCCCGGGCGTGATTCCGTCCACAGAAATAAATCCGTCAACCTTATCAGCATTTTCTTTGAAATAATGTTTGCTGCCTCGAAGATCGCCGTTAGCCTCTTCACCGACGGTGCCGACAAAAATCAGATCGCCTTTCAATGCAAGGTTGAGCGCTTTGACGGTGCGCATGACCTGAAGACAAGTGGCAACCCCTTTGGCGTCATCACCGATACCAGGTGCGAAATAGCGATTGCCGACCTGACGCACTTGAGTGGGCGTATTTTCCGGGAAAACCGTGTCCATGTGTCCGGAAATAACAAGGCGGGGACCGTTGGGATCACTGCCGGGATAACGTGCGATCAAATTGCCTTCCGAATCAGTGTGAATCTCTTTAAAACCATCTCGACGCAAAATTTCCTCAATTTTGTTTCGGCGATTGGCTTCGCCAAACCGTGGCGATTCGATGGAAGCGATCTCAACTTGGTCTCGCACGCACTGGGCGTCATTTTGTCGGATATGTTCCAGAGCCTTTTTAATGGCAGGGGAACTGACTAGCTTTTTGCCTTTTTCTGTGACGGTCGGATCGAGCGGGGAAAGGGACGATGCGGAAAAAGCCATGATAACCTCCAGAAAATAATCAAACTTTTTTCATTATCGTCCTTTGTTTTTGACCTGGATCAATTTCTTTTATTGCTAGATTTTGTCGGTTTGATTCATGTCAATTATTTTCTGACACTTTAATCTTAACTGATCTTTAAAAGCGAACGAGAATCATTATCATGCAAACGATAATTGTTCTCAATTATAAGGGATTGAATAAGGATTAAAGATGGCCACTGATGAGACCGCAAAATCATTTGAGTCCGGCGTCAGAAAAATGATGAAAAATAATGCTAGGACAATCAATGAGATAGTTGACTTTAAGGCAACTGTTTCCGATAACCCTTTACGTGACGCGTTTAACGCGAAGGTGACGGTTCACAGTGACGCCGGTGGCATGCTGGTGATGGGCAAAGACGCTATTTCATTAATTGAGTCTCAGTACGATATTGGTCGAGACCAACAAGTCAATGAGACCCGGATGGCCTATATTCATGTCCCTTTTTGTGAAACCCGTTGCTTGTACTGTCTTTTTTATCAAAATCCGCTGCAGCCCGGCGCCGGTCGTCATTATGTGGACCTGCTCTTGAAAGAACTTGAGCTATGGTCAGATCGGAAAGCTCAGAGCGAAGGCCTTGTTCACGCGGTGTATTTCGGTGGTGGGACGCCGACAGCGCTTGACGCAGAGGACATAGAGCGGATGGTTGAAGGCGTTAAGAAATACTTGCCTTTGGCCAATGACTGCGAAATGACATTGGAGGGGCGCTTTCATCATTTCGATCAACACAAAATGGAGGCTGCCTTCAAAGCCGGTGTCAATCGGATTTCTTTAGGCGCACAGTCTTTTGATGCCAAGGTTCGTCAAACCATGCGACGGGTTGACGGCCCCGATGCGATGATTCGCACCATCGAAGAATTAGCCTCATTTAATCAGGCAAGCATTGTCTGCGATCTCATCTACGGCTTCCCATACCAAAGCATGTCCATTTGGGAAAACGATTTGAAAATTGCCTCCGAATTGCCTTTGGACGGAGTCGACTGTTATCAGCTCAATGTTTTTGAAAAGTCGCCGCTCGGAAAGTTCATTGCGAACGGAAAATGGCCCGCGGGAGCGGATAAAGCCGAACGTGGGGAAATGTTTGCCCGGTCGGTCTCTTATTTAACCGATGCGCAGTGGCGCCGCCTTTCTAACAATCACTGGGCTCGCACTTTCCGGGAGCGCAATCTCTATAACCGATTTGGTAAAAGCGCCTGCGATTGTTTGGCTTTTGGCTGTGGCGCGGGCGGAAAACTCAACGGCCACAGTTTCATGATGCACCGTAAGCTGCTCGATTGGGAAACGCTTATCGCACAAGGCATTAAACCGGTTGCGTTTGCGACTCGTCCCGGACCTCACTGGAGCCTTTTGCGCACCATTTCATCCGAGATGGAACTGGGACGCGTCAATTTGAAGCAAATCGGCCAGCGATTCGCGCTTGATGTCGACAGCCTTTCAGCTGACGTGTTCAAACAATGGGAATCCGCAGGGCTGGTTCGAAAAGTCGGGGATTGGCATGTGCAGACACTGGCCGGTCAATTTTGGCATGTCACGATGAGTCAGCTGCTGATGAATGTTTTGGCCTCGCGACTTAACGGCCTGCTCATCTGATTAAACCGAAACGGTTTTTTAACACAAACGGGAATAAGCCAATAACTTATTGCCCTTGATTTTGAAATGAAGACGTATCTCTCTACCCAAAAGACGGCTTTATCTGTGGCCGTCGCGGCGAGTTTTCTCTCTTTTGCCGTGAATGCCGCCGAAGTTTATAACGCTCAGGATGTGGTGGTGACCGCCTCTCGCGTTGAGCAACAGCTCGCCGATGTCAACATGAGCGTAACCGTCATTACCGAAAAAGACATTGAGCAAAACGCCGGCGCCCAGACGATCGCTGATCTTTTGGAAGGCAATGTGCCCGGTCTTCGCATCAGCAACGACGGCGGTCAAGGCATTGATCGAATCAAAATGCGGGGAGAAGACTCTTTCCGCACGGTTGTGATGGTTGACGGTCAACGCATTTCCGAGCAAAAGTCAATGTCCGGAGTGCCGCTTTTGATTGATCCATCCCAGGTGGAACGTATCGAAGTCATTCGCGGACCGGCCTCAGTGCTTTACGGTTCCGACGCCATCGGTGGCGCGATTAACATTATTACGAAAAAGGGCGGCACCAAACCTGTTCAAGGTTCTGTTTCCACCGGATTTAACTCTTCTTCTGATGGCAAAGACGCCGCCGCGAGCATTTATGGTGCCGTGGGGGGATGGAAATATCGTTTAGGCGCTTCCGTGCAATCCCACGATAATTTGGATACGCCGGCTGGAGAAATGGCTAACACCGAGTTTTCTTCAAAAAGCGCGAACGCCTTTCTCTCGTATGACATTGATCCTAACAAGACCGTGGGCTTGTCTTTGAGTCACTATGATCTTGACTTCATGTCGGGAGATTACAGTTCGGGTCCCGATGACTTTTGGGTGGATGTGCCGGAGTGGAAGCGCACCCGCGGTGCGGTCTTTGGTGAATTCAAAAACTTGACCGATCATTTGGTTCGATTGCGTGTGGACGCATCTTACGAGCGAAATAGCAAATTGATGCAAAATCACGTGAATCAAAGCGCTTCTATGGGTCCCGCCTCTGTGGACGTCCTAGTGGAAAGTTTTGCGGACAATACCTTGAATACCAGTGCGCTAAATATTCAGGCGGATTGGAGCGTTGGAGAAAATCACTATCTAATTACCGGTTATGAATTGTCTTACGATGATTTAGACGCCATCAGTCAAACCGATTCATCCGGCGTGATGACGATGCCGGGAGGAATGCAACGGCCGCTTTTTGCCAGCTATAAAGATCAGCGTTTTAACGGTTCTCAAACACGGCATTCTCTTTTTGCCACGATGGAAAGCACCTTTTGGGATGATTTCGTCGTTAATTACGGGGTGCGTTACACCTTCGTGAAAAACGACATGGATGTGAGAACGCTGGCCGGTGATGTGAGCGAATATCCCGAAGGATCATACGATAACGATGACGGCAAGGCTGTTTTTAATGTTGGCGCTTCCTATAAAGGCTTTCAAAATCTGACGCTTCGCGCCAATTGGGCTCAGGGTTACCGCACGCCGCTCTTACAGGAAATGTATGTCGATACATCCATGGGAGGGGAGTTGACTTACTCCAACCCGGATTTAAAGCCTGAGACGTCAGATAATTTTGAAGTTGGCGCCCGATACGACAACGGCCGCTTCATGATGGACACGGCGCTCTTTTACAGCAAAGCGGACGACTACATCGCCACAATGGAAATAGGTGATTCGATGAATCAATACACCAATGTAGCGGAGGCTGAAACGTATGGCTTGGAAGTTGAGGCCGCTCTGCGTTTAGGTGATTTTGAGCCTTACACTGTATTGACGCTTTTGCGTCGCGAATACACGGAAAACGGCATTTCCTCGACAAAATCCGGCACGCCTAAGGTGACCGCCCGTTACGGCATGCGCTACAACACTGAATACAACAGCGCGCTTTGGCGCGTCGACGCCTATGCGATGACGCAAAGCGCGACGGAGAGTTGGAATTTCGAAGAGAACGAGTTGCAATCGTCCTACGGAGGCGCCACGACCTTCAACTTGACCGGGGGAGTCTCTTTCGGCCACGACAATGCGTATAGCTTTGACGCTGGGTTCTATAACATCGGTGACAAGAAGTATCAAAACAACGGATCCATTTATGAGGCCGGACGTCACTTTGCCGTCAAACTAAACGCCAAGTTCTAAGAGGTTCTGTGATGTTGTGGACGATCAAACGCCCGTATTGGCGAAGTCAAGAATTGGTCACGATCGGCATTTTTGCCGCCGCGATTAAGCTATCGGCGCTACTGATCGCGTTAGCCGGCGGCGGCATGAATCCGGTGACGCTATTGCTGAAAAATCTCGTCTTTACGACGCTTTTGATCGTCCTGGTTTCCAAAGTGAGAAAGTTCGGTACGCTCACACTTTTCACCGCTGTCTCCATGGTTGTTAGCGTGCTTTTAATGGGAGGCAGCGTGGCACTGCTTCCGGCAGCTATCGTCGGCGCGCTATTTGCCGAGGCAGCGGTGTTTTTAACCGGGGGCTTTAAACGCGTCTGGTCGCCCTATGTCGGAGTGGCCGTCTATGATTTGGCTTCCAAAACTTTCTCAATCGGAGTTTCCTACATTGTGATGAGGGAAACGCCCGAGTTGATGATTTCTGTGATTCCTATTGTTTTGTTGGGCTATTTAGGATCTTTGATAGGTTTATATACGGGGTCCTGCACGATTAAGGAGCTCCGTCACGCTGGATTTGTGAGGAGCTGACGATGCAAAAGCGGTTTTTGGAATTAATCGATGCAAAAGATAAACTGATTCTCATTCTTGTTGGGGCAATAGCGACGGTTGTCTTTTCTAACCTTTATGCTCAACTGACGCTCTTTGCCGCGACTTTCTGTTTAGCGTTGACTTTGAGAAAGCCTGTGCTTTTATTGGTCTTATACGGTTTTATGGCCTGCATGATGGCGATTGCCGTCTTTTGCACAATCATTTTGTCGTACTTTATTTCCGCCTTGGCTGATTTCGCCGTTCCGAAGCTAGTGATTCCCTTCCTTCGAGGACTGACCATGATGAATCTGGTCGTTGGTCTGGCGATGACCACCAAAATCGAACACATCATGCAGGCACTATCCGCATTGCGACTGCCGTTCTTATTGACATTGCCTTCAACGGTCATGATTCGTTTTATTCCGACCTTTGCCAATGATGTCATTCAGGTTTGGGAGACGCTGAAAATTCGCGGCTGGCAGATGAATTTCAAAATGATTTGCCGGTACCCGTTGCTTTCTTCCCGTCTGGTTTTCACGCCGATTCTTTTCAGAGCGCTAAAAAGCAGTGAATCATTGGGAGTCGCTGCAGAACTAAAGGGGCTAGACCGCGGGTTTAAATACCGTCGACAGTCTCATGTCACCACTAAAGATTTTATTGAAAAGCGCGCTCAGCGTTTGATTTGGGGTGTGACGGCATTGGTGTTGGCAGCCTCCTTGGGCTTGGAAATTTTAATGCCGTTCGATGAAATGGCTCGGCTTGCGTCGGGTGTTCCTTAAGGGGTGCGCATGATTGAATTTCGTCACGTCTCCTACCGCTATCCATTTAGCGAGAGCTGGGCCGTTAAGAATTTAACTTTTTCCGTGAAGCCCGGTGAACTTGTTTTAGTGACCGGTGTTTCCGGCTGCGGCAAAACAACGCTCATGCGTTTGGCCAACGGCCTGTGCCCACATTATTTCGCCGGGGATCTCGAAGGGGAAGTTTTGATTGACGGTCTCGGCTCTGTCAATCAAAACGTCAGTGATATCTCCGAGCGTGTCGGAACCTTGTTCCAAGATCCGGAAGATCAATTTTTTGCCCTGACTGTGAAAGATGAAATGGCCTTCACACTTCAGATTACCGGTCATAGCGAAGAGGAAACGAACAGGATTGTCAGGCGTCAAGCCGAGCGCTTTGGGATAGTGTCGCTTTTGGATCATTCGATATCCGCTCTTTCAGAAGGCCAAAAGCAACGGGTGGCTTTAGCTGAAATTTTTGTCAACCGACCTCAAGCCCTGATCCTGGACGAACCGTCCGCGAACCTGGATCCGGAGGCGACCGAACAGCTCGCCCGGGATCTTGGGGCGTTGAAAGCCAAGGGATTTGCGATTTTAGTGGTGGATCATCGACTCCATTGGTTAAGCGAAGTAGCCGATCGGGTGCTTGTGATGAGTGAAGGCATGATTTGTGAAGCAGGTCCCTTTGCCTTGCTGCAAGAGGCTGATTTGCGAAAGCGTTACGGGCTTCGGCAGGCACATGTCGACGATGTGCGTCACAGTCTTCCATGCGCTCATGACGGTCAGGCCGTTCTGAAAGTCAATGACCTATCTTTTGATTATCGAAACGCTGCTCGTTCGGGAGTGTTCAGAAAATTGGAGCGGCTTTTCAAAGCAACCCGTCCCGAAACATCAGACAAACAGCTCCTTGATCACATTGCTTTTGAACTTAAAAGCGGAGTGACCGCGTTGATTGGAGATAACGGCAGTGGCAAAACGACGTTGGCTCGGGTGTTGACCGGTCTTAATCTCGGCACCGGAGACATTGAGCTTAGCGGCGAGCGACTGGAGCCTTCTTTATTGATGAAACACACCGGACTGGTGCTTCAGAACGCGGATCATCAATTGCAGATGCGAAGTGTCCAGGAAGAAATTCGGGCTTGCCTTTTTGCCGCCGGTCGGCCATGCGATGAAAAAACTGTGAAAGAACTCCTTTCCGCCTTTGACTTGGCGGGGCTGATCCAGCGCCATCCGCAGTCGCTTTCAGGCGGGCAAAAACAACGCCTTGTCATTGCCTGCGCAATGGCGAAAGATCCGGAAATTTTGATTTTGGATGAACCGACGAGCGGTCTGGATGGCGCCAATATGCAGCGCGTGGCGTGCGCATTGCAAAAGCAGGCTCAGGCCGGGAAAGCCATTTTACTGATTACCCACGATTTGGAACTTTTGGCGCTTTGTGCCCAAAGCGCACTCAGAATGAATGTATTGAAAAATCAAGGAGTGAAAAATGGTTGATAACCACATGGAAAAGCTCAATGACTTATTGCATGCGAAAAAGCCCGTGACATTGGGTCTCATCGCGAAAGAGTTGCAGTGCACAGCGCTCGAAGCAGCCCACGTGTTGCCCAGTGAAAATTGCGCGTTTGTCCGTCAGGACGTGGGTTTTGAGACGGTCTGGAGCGAGCTTTGTACTTGGGAACGGGTGACTTTTTTTGTCATTCACGAAGGGCACGTTTTTGAAATTGTCACCAAACTATCGCCCGGAAAGTCGGCTATGGGCTATTACAACATCTTGCACGCTGACGCGACCTTGGGCGGACACATCAAGGCTGACGCAATTGCCGATATGGCTTTTATTTCCATGCCGTTTATGGGCAGGGAATCCCACTATGTCGCCTTTTTCGGGCTGGATGGCTCTTTGCATTTTTCTGTTTATGTCGGCCGCGATAACCATCAGTTGATTGCTTCCGTTAAAGACGCTTTTACACTCGCTAAGGCGCGATTTTGCGATGGGGTCTGATCATGTCGCCTTTGATTGTTTACCATTCGCTGACCGGTAACACACGTCTTTTGGCTGAAAAATTGAAAGCCGCTTATCCCGGAGCCTCTCTTTTCACGGCGCAGCAGGTGCAGGGCCAAATTTCACGACTTCAGCAAGCGCCAATTGTTTTTGTCGGTTTTTGGTGTGATCGGGGAATGATGCCCGAGTCGATTCAAACCTTGGTTCCTCATTTAAAGGATAAAAAACTCGGTGTTTTCGCCACCATGGGAGGTGATCCCCAAAGTGACCGAGCCAAGCAATGGTTTGCCAGACAATGCGACACTTTGGTTGGTGAAGATCGCGGCAACCTTCTCCAGGCTCATTTTCTTTGTCAGGGAAAAATTGATCCGGCGTTAATTGAACGAATGAAAAAACTCCCCGGCTATAAGGAAACCCCTGAATCAGTGGCGCGTCGTGAGTTGGCAGCAACCCATCCGAATGAAAGCGACCTTTCAGAACTAGTACGGGTTTTTCGAGAAGGATTTGGAGGTTAGGGAGAATGCAAGACTTCGAAACCATTTATGCCCTCATTGGTCCGGCCGGAGTGGCATTGATTTTTGTCGGTTTATACGCTGTTTATCTTTCGGTCTGGCTCATTATTTACCTTACCCGTGTTTGGCGAAATTTCCGTCGGGATTTTCTGGATCTTGAGCATGGCAAAGACCGGTGTTTAAAAGATATTGATCGGGCTCATGCCAATCCTCTGATACGGATTATCTATGACATTGTGGCCACTCACGGTTCGCACTCCGACGATATTCGGGCAGAGGTGGCCTATTTGTTTCACAGAAATTTCAAGCGTGTGACCAATTGCCTGTGTTGGCTGCGATTAATCAGCGTCATTTCGCCGCTATTGGGACTTTTGGGAACAGTTTTCGGAATGGTCGCTGTTTTCCAATCGCTAGCCCAAACGGAGGTGCCTTCCAGCGAAGTGCTCGCCGCCGGCATTTGGCAAGCGTTGATTACAACGGTCATGGGGCTTTGCATCGCTATTCCAACCTTGATGGTGTATTACGCGCTCATGTTGAAATTCCGTGGTTTCCACATTGAGGCTGTCGAGCATAGCTATCGCGCGTTGGAAGTTTGTCAGCATATCAAAAAAGGCGATCGAAAAGGTCTTATTGAAGAAGAGGAGGCTTAGCCATGAATTCTTCCATGCCGCCCGGATTTTCTCCTTTGGACGAAGAGCCGCAAATTGATTTGACGCCGTTGATTGATTGCTTGTTCATGCTCATTATTTTTTTCGTCGTGACCATGAGTTTTTCAAGACCAGTTCTTGAAATCGTGTTGCCCGAGAGCCGAACGGCGAAGGTTGAACGCTCCGACAGACAGTTGAGCGTTTATGTTTTAGCGGATGGAACTTATCGGTTAAACGATAAGCCTGTTGATTTGGCGGAAATTGAGGCTGCGTTAACCGCAACCAAAAACACGGTTTTAAATATTCATATGGCGGGAGAAGCGTCCTTTGACAAATTCGTTCCTTTGGTTGATTTGGCCAAAGAGAAAAATGAAGGTCGTTTTGTTATCAGTACTCAGGCAAAAGAAAAATGATCCGAAAAGCAAGAAACTACGGCAGTGCAGAAGAAAAGCAGGCAACACAGTCTGCTCGCTTAACGACCGCTGTATTGATTGTTTTAGGTATTGCCGCGTTTTTTTCTCCTTTGAAAACGGAATTATTTATCGCTCAAAAAGCGCCGACCAACGTCTTGCCGGTGCCAAAGCGTGTTGATCAACTAACAGAGCCCTTTATTAAGGAGCGAGAATGGAAGGTGATGACGTTACCGGCAAGCTCTTGGGTGGTGACTTTGGAGGAACCGGTTAGAAAACCTCTTGCCGAGACGCCCAAACCAGTTGAGCCACCTAAAGAAAAACCGCCTGAAATAACCAAAAAGCCTCAGCCTAACCCAAGACCACCACAAAAGATGTCTGTCGGCAGCGCCAAGATGGCGGCGGCAACAACCGGTTCTTCAGAGAATGTTTCGGCGATGAATCAAGCCTTGGCCGCTATTGTCAAGCAAATTGAGCGGCATAAGCGCTATCCGAGCAGGGCTCGGAAAATCGGTTTGACCGGAAATGCCGTTCTTGAAGTGACCGTTAATTCTCAAGGCGTGGTATCAGGCTATCGAATTAAATCAACCAGCAATGCGCTATTTAAACAATCGACATTGCAGGCGGCTAAACATCTTGACGGATTCAAAACCGGGGCAGATCGCGCAGCCGTGATTGAAGTTCCGGTTGTTTATCGATTGGAGTGAGGTATGGAGCAGTTACCGCAGGCTATTTTAATTGAGGGCTTACGAAAAACCTATTCAAATGGTTTTGAGGCTCTAAAAGGAATCGATCTCACTGTCAATCAAGGAGAGTTTTTTGGTTTGTTAGGACCAAACGGGGCCGGTAAAAGCACATTGATTAATATTTTGGCGGGACTTGTGAAAAAGACCGAAGGGACTGTTCAAATCGCGGGTTTTGACCTCGACCGTGAAAGAGCCAAAGCCTCGATGGCTTTAGGGGTGGTGCCTCAAGAAGTCATTTGCGATCCTTTTATCACCGTCAGGGAAACATTAGCTTTCCAATCGGGGTACTATGGCTTGTCAGGAAATGACGATTGGATTGATGAGCTCATTGACGGATTGGGTCTATCCGATAAGGCGTTTACGCCCACAAGGCTTTTGTCCGGAGGCATGAAGCGACGCGTTTTAATCGCGCAGGCGTTGGTTCATAAACCACCTGTCATCGTGTTGGATGAGCCCACCGCCGGGGTGGACTTGGAGTTGCGCCATAAACTGTGGGAGTTTGTGGGGGATTTGCACCGACAGGGGCACACCGTGATTTTGACAACGCACTATTTGCAAGAAGCGCAAAACCTTTGCTCAAGAATAGCCATCATCAACCATGGGGAAGTGGTGGCGGTGGGGGCTACGCAGTCTTTACTGTCAGCTTGCCGTCAAAATGCCGTGACATTTAGGCTTGAACAAGGCGACTTACCCGTGGCGCTTTCCGATAAGTTGCTTCGTCGGGAAGGCTCGCTCATGACATTGGCTTACACTAGCTCAGCGGATTTGGCTTTCATTTTGTCAACACTTCAGGCTGGAGGTCTAGCAGCGGAGGGCATCACCACTCGACAAGCCGATTTGGAAGACGTTTTTTTATCCGTTTTAGATCGTTCATCGGAGTAAAAATTGATACAGGCAAAACGATTTAATCCGACAGTGGCTTTTTTGACGCTTTTAAAAAAGGAAGTGATTCGTTTTAAGAAGGTGGCGTTTCACACGTTAGCGGCCCCTGTCATCTCGTCGTTTTTATATTTAGTTGTCTTCAGCGCCGCGATTGGTGAGCGGGCGGTAGGGGACGGGTATCAGCAGTTTCTTGTGCCGGGGTTGGTCATGATGGCGGTTTTGCAAAATGCCTTCGCCAACACCTCTTCGTCGTTTGTACAGTCTAAGATTTCCGGTACTTTGGTTTTTATCCTGATGCCGCCGATGAATGGCTATATGATCGCATCCGCTTACATATTGGCTTCGATCCTTCGAGGACTTTTAGTCGGCGTTTGTGTTTTGGCCGCCACGATGTTATTTACCACCGTTTCACTTGTTTATCCCGGATGGATTCTTGTTTTCGCTGTTTTGGGGGCGCTTATCATGGCCGCTTTAGGATTAATTGCAGCCATATGGGCCCAACGATATGAAGAAATGGGGGTTATTCAAAATTTCCTGATTATGCCTCTCACTTTTTTAGGCGGCGTTTTTTATTCCACATCATCGTTGCCGGGGATGTGGCAGGATATTGCGCGAATGAACCCTCTCTTTTATCTAATCGACGGCTTTAGAGGTGGGTTTATCGGTCGGTTCGAATCCGATCCATTCCTTTCACTGATAATGGCCTTGCCGATCGGCATTGTTTTAACCGTGGTCTGCGCATTGCTAATTCAAAAAGGGTATCGAATTCGATCTTGATTGACTAGATTTTGACAAAAGGCACAGAGTTTAAGGCTCTTAATATACTTTTGGTCAGGCAAATGAGTGTTAATGAGATTGTGTTTCATTTAGGCTTATATAACTAAGCATTATTACTGATATACAGGAACTCAAAATGTATAACCCGAAGTCAAAAATCGCCTCAGAATTCATCTGTCACGAGGAAATTGAAGAAACACTGGCCTTTGCTGAGGCTCATAAACATGATCGCGAAATGATTCGTGCCGCACTTGAAAAGGCGGAAAATTTTAAAGGGCTTTCTCATCGGGAAGCGGCTGTGCTTTTGGCATGCGAAGAACCGGACCTGAACGAGGAAATTTTCGCAACGGCTAAAAAGGTAAAAGAGCATATTTACGGAAACCGTATCGTATTGTTTGCGCCGCTGTATCTTTCGAACTACTGTGTCAACGGATGCACTTATTGTCCGTATCATGCGAAAAATAAGCATATTCTTCGCAAAAAGTTGACTCAAGAGCAAATTCGTCAGGAAGTTATCGCTTTGCAGGACATGGGGCACAAGCGCCTGTTGCTTGAAGCGGGTGAACATCCTCGTCACAACCCCATCGAGTACATTTTGGACTCCATTAAGACGATCTATTCCATCAAACACAAAAATGGTGCGATTCGTCGCGTCAATATCAATATCGCGGCCACAACTGTGGAAAATTATCGTAAGTTGCATGAAGCTGGTATCGGCACTTACCAATTGTTTCAGGAAACATACCATAAAGAACAATATGAGCTTTTGCATCCGAAAGGACCGAAAAGCGACTATGCCTATCACACCGAGGCCATGGACCGCGCGATGGAAGGCGGCATTGACGACGTGGGGCTTGGGGTCTTGTTCGGACTGACTCTTTACCGTTACGATTTTGTTGGACTTTTAATGCATGCCGAGCACTTGGAAGCTGTTTGGGGAGTGGGGCCGCATACTATCAGCGTGCCGCGTATCTGCCCTGCCGATGATGTGGACCCGGCGACCTTCACTAACGCTGTACCAGATGAGCTATTTCTGAAAATTGTTGCTTTGATTCGCCTCGCGGTGCCTTATACGGGCATGATTATCTCCACGCGAGAATCGGCTCGTGTTCGCGGCAAGTGTTTGGAAATGGGGGTGTCACAAATCAGCGGTGGCTCTCGAACGAGCGTTGGCGGTTATGTGATCAAAGAGGAAAAAGAAGAAAATTCCGCGCAATTTGAGACGAGTGATCGTCGTACCCTCGATGAAGTGGTGAAGTGGCTTTTAGACGGCGGGTATTTGCCGAGTTGGTGTACCGCCTGCTACCGAGCAGGGCGCACAGGAGATCGCTTCATGTCACTGGCAAAGACAGGGGAAATCGCGACGTATTGCCAAGCCAATGCGATCATGACATTGAAAGAATACGCTGAAGACTACGCTCGCCCACAGACGCGCGAAGCTGCGAAAAAAGTGATCGAAGCGGAAATTCCCAAAATTGTTCATGAAAAAATCCGCAAAGCAAGTGTGATTCGTTTGCAAAAGATTGAAGAAGGGGAACGGGATTTCAGGTTCTAAAGGATCTTTCCCATTCAAAGGCCGGTTAGCTCAAAGCTTCCGGCTTTTTATTTAAAGATTGATTCTAATCAAATGTAAGTGATTATGTTCACCTGAAGACCGATCTCGGCCGATAATGAGGACTGGAGTAGTCTCTTGTTTTCGCTAGGAGGAAATATGACAACTCGTTCTTCATTGGTCGCAGCGGCTGTTTCAGCGGCGCTGTTAACGTTACCCTTGTCTGCTTTGGCCTGCTCAACGGTTATTGTTGGGAAGAATATTTCCGAGACCGGAAAAATTTTGATCGGTCATAATGAAGACAATGGCGGTCGCATCATGAACGCCCAGTATTGGGTGCCGCCCGCCAAGCATAAGGCTGGCGAAATGATCACTTATGAGCCGACCGCAGCAAAAATTCCTCAAGTTCGTGAGACACTTGGCTTTTATTGGTCTCAAACGCTCTCGACCAAGGGGCAGTCATTCTCCGATGGCTTTGTCAATGAAGCCGGCGTGGTCATTGTGTCCAACAACTGTTCAATGATTTTTGACAAGGATCAAAAATTGACGAACGGCGGCATCGGTTACGGCATTCGCAGACTGTTGGCCGAACGGGCTCATTCCGCTAGAGAAGCAATTGACATCGCCGCCGATTTATTAGCCAAGTACGGTTACAACGCTGAAGGTAGAACTTATACCATTGCCGACGGTCATGAAGCTTGGCAGCTTGCAATTCACAAAGGCAATATGTGGATAGCTCGCAAGATTCAGGATAACGAAATCGTTTACATCCCAAACAACTTCATGTTGGGCAAGGTTGATGTCATGGACAAGGACAATGTCATTACATCGCCGGGGTTGATTGAGCGCTTGATTAAGACGGGACACTATAAGCCGGCCAAGGCTGGAGATTACTCGGATTTCAATTTCCGCGAAGCGGTTCAGCCGCTTGCTAAACGTACCGCTGAATACAATTTCCGCCGCAACCAGATCGCTTGGGAATACATTACCGGTGACACCATTAAGGACGCCGATCAATTCCCGTATTCTGTCGTGACAGACCGTCAATTCACGATTAAAGACGTTCAAAACATTCTTCGCGCTCATGAGGAAGAAATTGGCGATGATGACGGGTGGTATCACCACTTAAGTTATGGTCCGTGCCGTACGGCAACGCATGAATCTGTTGTGTTTGATGTTGATGTCGAACCGGTGTTAATCGCCAGTTATCGAGCGTTGGCTCGCCCGTGCGAAACACCGTTTGTTCCCTCTTATCCGCTTGCTAAACCCAGCGAAAATCAAAGCTTTATGAGTGCGGCTACCGCAACGAAGGAGCATTTCCACGCTCAGCCGACGCGTTTTGACTATCACCCCGAGTACGCTTCAATGACCTTCGTCAATAATGCGAACGTGATTGACTATCAACGCGATGATTTCAAGAGCAACCTGAAATTCATCCAAAAGTTGGAAAAGAAGTGGGCTGAGGAAAAGGTTGGCATCGAATCTCAGGCTCGGGCCGCTTTGAGTGTTTCAGAAGACAAGGCACTTGCGATTTTGCACCGTTACAATGTCGCTAAACTCACGGAAGCTCAAGGCGCAATCCAAGCTCGTTTGGATCAAATTGCACCGCACAAGATTGTAATTCTGTCTGATACGTTGGATCCGAAGAGCAACGCAACCATTAAGATCGCCTTGCTCAGCGATGAAGATTTGGACGCCACTCAAATCAATCGGGAAAAGACCTATGCCGGCATCAGTCGGGCCAGCAACGACAAGGCCTTGATGAGTGATCTGGCTAAGCCGACGGCGTACGCCATTGAAGACATCAACGGCGATGGCAAGAAAGATATGGTGATGAGTTTTGTCCAAAAAGATTTGGCTAAATTCATGGTGCCTGGTGCCGTATACGACACGTATCTTTATACGCGGGATGGTCGGGATCGTTTAACTGCGTTTGACACAGTGAAAGTCCTTAAGTAAAAAGTTCTGAAGTTTTACCTAAAGAGCTAGGGCGGGGCAGGGCTCCGCCCTTTTATGCTGAATTATTTGACAAAACAAAAAGGTTTCTTAAAATACCGACTCCGCTGCGACGCGATGAGCGTCAGAGCGAAAAAGCCAGGTCGGGATTGAAAAGATTTTTTGAAAACGACTTGACAAGAGAATGAAGCTTCGGCATAATTCTCAACCCTGCCGATCAAAAGGCAGCGGGCCAAAGAAAAACAAAAAAAGAATTTTTCTGAAGGCCTTGACACGAAGAAAAAGAATCTTATAATTCTCAACTTCGTCAGCTCGAAAGAGCGTGTTCTTTAAAAATTGATCAACGAACCGATAAGCGTGAGTATCTGGTAGTTGAAGGCAACCAAGAGAAGCTTCGGCTTTTCTAGAAAACTTTAAATATCAGGTGCTCAGAGTGAATGAAAGACGAAACACAAGATGTTTCTCTGGAAATTCTGATGAGTGCGACGGCAATGAGAATTGCCAAACAGAGATTGAACTCAAGAGTTTGATCCTGGCTCAGATTGAACGCTGGCGGCATGCTTTACACATGCAAG
>ERZ779866.990-NODE-990-length-30174-cov-7.910820_pt1 | contig 30174 bp, 32 predicted proteins | sample MGYA00511248_ERZ779866 | MGnify/ENA primary metagenome ERZ779866 (study PRJEB29588, sample SAMEA2155758) | human gut metagenome | biome: human gut; feature: human-associated habitat; material: faeces | place: Denmark | collected 2008/2010 ... | reverse complement strand
TATTACGGATACAAGATACCATCACGAAATCTATCTGAGCGATCCGAGAAAATGCCATGTGAGCAGGCTTAAAACGGTGGTGCGCCACCCGGTCAGGAAAGCTGCCCATTGACAGATCCTCTCGCCATAAAAATAACGGCCAAAATGAAAAACGCAAGGCATTAAAGCTGCAAGCCCTGCGTTTTTTCATTTTCCAGTTTTTAAACGAGAGCTTTTCCCAGCCCTCTGCATTTTTCCACAGCATCATCATCGGGAGCATCGTTGCAGATCACAAAGTCACAGGCAAAAACGGCCCCGGCTTTCTTGCATGTTTTCTCCCATTTACGCATCCATTCACCGTCGCCCCAGCCATATGAACCGAAAAGTGCGATCTTCTTTCCGGCAAGATCAGGCTCGCATGACTCAAACATCGGAGCAAATTCACTTTCTTCCAGTTCCTCATCACCCATGGACGGACAGCCAAAAGCTATGCTGTCATAATCTCCGATCATTGAACGGTCAAACTCGCCTGCGGTCAGTATGACGGCCTCACCGCCCTTTTCCCTGATGCCATCGGCAACGGCTTCTGCCATTGCTTCAGTGTTGCCGGTCCCGCTCCAGTATACTACTGCTACTTTACTCATTATCGTACCCTGCCTTTCGTTGTTTTGAAAAAATCCTCGGCGGCCATATGCCGCCAGTTGGTTAGTTTATGATAACCAACGATCGAAAGAAAAGCGAAAACTATCTGCCAGCTTTAAATATGATGCCGCAAGCCTTTAGTTAGTTATCACTAACTCATAGCTTAATACTTCTCTTTCCTTTTGTCAATAGCATAAAAACCTTTTTTCTCTTTCTGTGCCGTTTTTCTTCTCATCAGTCTGCTGCTTCCTCAATGGCCGGCCTTTTGGCTGGTGGACTACCATCCTCTTTCAAGGTTTTTATCCCGAAAATGAAATATAGTATATGGAATGCCCACACGAACCCCAATATCATCCTGCCTGCCGGTACCTGCCCCATCATCATGAACCCTATGCACATGACAATGGTCACAGTCGCCATTATCCTTATTTTTGTCCTCCATGTCATTCCTCTGCCTTTAACAAAGCTTTCCAGATTTTCTCTGTAAAGTTTCGTTCCGATAAACCAGTTATGAAGTTTCTGCGAACTTTTTGCAAAGCCAAAGGCTGCCAGCAGCAAAAATGGAAACGCCGGAAGCAGCGGTACCACAGCTCCTACCGCCCCCAGAGCCAGTCCCACAAAACCCAATACCATATAAACCGCTTTTTTGATCTTCATTTTTCTTCCTCCCGCCGTCTCTTTTCTTTTTTCGTCTCTTTAACATGTCTTATGGCCATTACCGGGTGATATGCGATCATCCTCGGACCGGAAAATCTCATTACTTTTTTTATTTCTTCCCTCATTTCCGGTGAATAACAGTGTACTTTGCAGTTTGAACAAAATGTCTTGTTTTCCATAAAAGGACATCGCTCGCTTCTTTCAGCTGCATACTTTTCCAGGGCAGCACACTTGGGACATAGTCCTCCCCGGCTTCCGTGCCTTTTGCGGCAATATATGGATATCATCAGCGAGACTATCTGTTTTTCCTGTTGCCGCCTGTCTGCTGCACGGCTGCACATCAGCTCATCCTCCCGTTTTCAACAGAATAGATTTTATCGGCGATCTTCATGGTGGATTTTCTGTGGGAAACTAGCAGCACAGTCTTATTGCCTCTTTCTTTATGAAGGGATCTGAGGATGACAGCTTCGTTCAGACTGTCAAGGTTGCTGGTCGGCTCATCAAGCAGCATGAGATCACCATCATGCAGAAAGGCCCTTGCAAGGCCTATCCTTTGCCGTTCACCACCTGAAAGGGTATCGCCCAGCTCTCCTACCTGTGTATCATATCCCTGTGGCAGGCCCATGATAAAATCGTGGACAGAAGCCTTTTTGCATGCCATTACCATTTCTTCATCGGAAGCATCCAGTTTGGCGATCTTCAGATTATTTTTTATGCTGTCACGGAAAAGATGGGTCTCTTGTGTGACATAGCTTTCCATATCCCTCAGATCATCTGTATTTATGTGATCCACATCTCTTCCTGATATCTTTATACTGCCCCGCCGCACACGCCAAAAGCGCATGAAAAGTTTAAGGAGAGTAGATTTGCCGCTGCCGCTCCTGCCTGTTATTCCGACTACAGAACCTTTTTTGATATCTGCATAGACATCTTTGAGCACCGGAGTTTCCCCGTCATACGAAAATGTCACTCCTTCTGCCTTAGCACCGTCAAAAGTCACAGGAGTATGTCCCATCTCATCTGTAACCGCAGGTTTTTCCTCAAGTATATCCAATACACGGCTGCCTGCTGCAAAGGTATTCTGAAGGGTACTCCCAAGGCTGGCAAGAGCCACAAATGGGCCATATGAACTCATAAGGCACAGGACAGGTATCAGGAGCCCGTCGGCTCCGACGGCACCGTTTGCGTAAAAAAACGCACATACTGCCAGCATTGCCATGTCAAAAAACAATATGGCAGTATTGGTAAGCGCCGCATTTATCCCGGCATTTCTTTTCATCCTCGCCTCATCTGCAGAAAGTCCATCATTTTTGCGGCCCATCTTCTCCAGTCTTTCCCGGCCGCTGCCAAACTGTATTATCTCGCTCAGGCCTCTGAGGCTGTCCAAAACATAACTGCTGAGAAGTCCTGACTTTTCTCGGAACTTCATGCCGTCATCACCGCTCATCCGGGAGACTGCAACCGGTATCACAAGGCCTACTGTCAAATATGCGCAGAGGGCCATCAGACCCAGGACCGGAGAAAAGCTGCCGATGAACAGGCAGAATACCGCGCCTGACAGCACTGCTATGGCTGCAGGCGAAACAGTATGAGCATAGAATACTTCAAGCAGCTCAATATCAGAAGTTATCACCGATATGAGATCTCCTCTGTCTCTCCCTTCCAGTTTGGCCGGACAAAGTTTTCTCAGAGCCTTAAATACCTTATCCCTTATTATGGCAAGAAGCTTGAAAGCTATATAATGGTTGCATGTCTGTTCACCATATCTCAGCACACCCCTCAGGACTGCCATGATGCACACTATGATGAATATCCCGGTCAGGGAAAGGCCTCCAAAAGAAATGCCGCCGTACCCTGCTGCATTCAATGCAGCATAACCGCCAAGAACGGTTATGAAAGAAGCGCACAGATGGCCGCAGAGGCCCATGGCAACCGCTCCAGCCATAAATCCGGCAAGGGGCCTGATAAGGCCTGCCAGTCCTGCCATCACCTTTAATCTGCTTCTTCTACGCATCTGTCTCACCTCCGTACTTTTCCAGTTCCTGCTGGGCATTCCACAATCCGGCGTAAACTCCGCCTTTCCTGATAAGACTCTGGTGATCGCTCTCTTCCTTCACCTGCCCTCTTTCCATCACATATATCCTCGATGCCTCTGTTACATTGGCTAGACGATGAGATATCAGTATTACTGTCTTTGTTTCAGCCAGTTCCTTTATCTGAGCCATTATCTGATTTTCACTTTCCACATCTATGTTTGATGTGGCCTCATCGAAGATATATACAAAGCTGTCATGGAGCATTGCTCTTGCCAGTGCCAGCCGCTGCCGCTGGCCGCCGGAAAAGTTTGCTCCGTTCTCTTTCAAGACGGTATCCAGGCCCTTTTCTTCCTTTAAAAAGCCATCAAGTCCAACCTTTTCCAAGGCATGCCACATTTGACCATCTGAGGCTCCTGGGCATGCCATAATAAGGTTATCTCTGACAGTGCCTTTAAAAATATAGCTCTGATGACCTATATAGGTAAAATTTTTCATCAGGCTTTCTTCAGAAATACTGCGTATTTCATTGTTCCCCACAGTCACCTGGCCGGTATAATCTTTCAGCCTGCCCATTATAAGCGAGGCGATGGTGGATTTTCCGCAGCCCGATTCTCCGACTATGGCTGTAAAAGTCCCTGCCGGAAATTCCATATTTATATCCTTGAGTACCTTTCGCCTGCCGTCATATGAGAAACTCAGATCTTTTATCCTTACAGACAGATCTTCTCTGCACTCCTGTCCTGTTTTTTCCGCTTCCGGCAGATCCAGCAGCGCAAAGATCTTGTCTCCAGCCGCCATCCCGTTCATTGCCACATGAAAAAATGACCCCAGCTGTCTCATGGGTATGAAGAAATCCGCAGACAGCATTATGATAAGCAGGCATCCTGCCAGATCCACATTTCCGGCTGTCAGCTGGGTCACTGCCATTATGACTCCTGCTGCCGCCCCGCCATAAGCTATCAGATCCATTATCACAATGGAATTGAGCTGCATCGTCAGTACCTTCATGGTTATCTTGCGGAATTTTTCCGCTTCCTCATTCATCCTGTCATTTTTGTATCCGTCTGATCTGTATATCTTAAGAGTGGTGAGCCCCTGCAGGTTCTCAAGGAAAGTATCCCCCAGAGCTGTATACTGGTCCCAGTATCTTGACAGCAGTCTCTTTGCCCATGTCTGCACGGCAGCTATGGCTGCAGGTATCAGTGGTACGCAGACGAGCAGCACCACAGCCGACGGCAGATTTATGGTACTGAGATATATGAACAAGGTCAGCGGAGCAGCCATCGCATAAAAAAACTGAGGCAGATACGCCCCGAAATATGTTTCAAGCTGCTCGGCGCCCTCCACCGCCACCTGTACCACTTCGCTGGTCCTTACTTTCGTGTTGTAAGATGCCCCCAGTTTAAGCATCTTGCCGTAGATTTTTTCTCTCATGGTCTTTTTTACAGTCTTTGATGAAAGATACCCCATCTTTGCCGACACCTGGGAACATATGGTACGAATGACAGCTGCCCCGGCCATTATAGCCGCCGTAATGGCGAGTCCGGGTCCGTCTGCGGCGCCTGCCTGACCCGGAGGAGTTCCGGCAAGCAATCCTGCGGAAAAAGATGTTACAGCTGTCATCATCGTTATGTTGGCTGCAAGTGAAACCCACTGGGCGGCCACATTTGCAGCAATATATTTCTTACTTCCGCCAACCATGTTTATCAGTCTTTTATTTATCATCATACAAATTGTTCTCCTGTTTCTGCCAGAGTTCGGCTGTTATGCCAAATACATGCATTCACCGCAGTTAGAGATATCTAACACCGATCCTGAAAAATAGCGGGCAGATCGAGTTAGTTGCCGCTTACCACTTTGCTTTATTTTGGCGGCAGTATTATCAATATCTGCCGCCATTTGTTAGTATATCCTAACTTTCCTCATATTGTCAAGCAAGTTTACTTTTCCTGCAGCCATTCCTTTATATCAGGACCTGCATCTGCTGCTGTGCTTCCCTTGATGGAGAGCCCACTCCCCACATATGCGCCCGGGCATATCTTTCTGATATCCTCTTCGCTTTGTCCCATACCGCTTCCTTCATTGGTACAGAAAGGTCTTATGGTCTTACCCGTAAGATCGTATTTTTCCAGAAAAGTAAAAACACACATGGGCATGGTGCCGCAATAATTGGGATATCCAAGATAAATTGTATCGTATTTTTCAATGGTCTCAGGACATCCTGCTATGGCCGGTCTGGCATTGTTCTTCCAATCTTTCACTGCCTCTGCCACACATTCCTTATATACAGGCGAATAAGCCTTTTCCGGCACGATCTCGACCATATCTGCTCCTGTGATTTTCTGTATTATCCCGGCGGCGATCTTTGTATTACCTGTCTCAAGGTATTTTGTCTCTCCATCCACATGATTTTCTCCAGCTCTCGAATAGAAAGCTATAAGTTCAGCCATCATCATCACATCCTTTCCTGTATATCTTACATCTTATCACCGCAGCCTGCAATACGGTATGTGTTTTCTTTCCTATAACACACTGCGCCCGGAACGCATACTATGATCCGGAGCGGATCTGCCCCGAAAGGAGATAACACACAAATAGGTGTTACCAATTCAAACAAAACCATCAGCACCGATCAGATAGGCTGCGACGGTTCTCTGAGAGTAACTCTTTCTCTGACTGCCGCTCCTGATATAGTGGCCAATCCCACCGATATAGTCCTAGTACTGGACCGTTCAGGCAGCATGAGGGGCACCCCTCTTGCCGACATGGAAGCAGGAGCTAAAACTTTCATCGACATCATCGACAAAGCTACAGACGGATATCAGGACGGTCAGATAGGCGGAGGCAGCCATATCGGTATAGTGAGCTTTGCAGACAGTGCGACAGCCGACACACAGCTTATCACCTCCGTAGATACTCTCAAAACTGCCGTAGATTCTCTTGTGGCCGGAGGCAATACCAACCACAAGGATGCTTTCGTAAAAGCTGCCGGTCTTTTCGACCCGGCTTCGACCAATGCAAAAGTTATCGTAATGTTCACCGACGGAAATACTACTGCCGGTGGCCCGGCCGCTCCGGCTGCCGATACTGCCAATGCTCAAGGGATGATCATCTACTGTATCGGTCTGGTTGGTTCCGACGGACTTGATGTCAATATGCTCAATCTGTGGGCTACCGACCCTGCGGCTGCTCATGTTGCAGTAACCCCGGACTCGGCCGACCTTGAAGAACTTTTCGCCGAGCTTGCTGCCAACATTTCCAAAACAGGCGCTACAGACATCGCCATTGACGAAGTAATATATCCGGATTTGAGATCACAGATGTCACAGTTCCGGACAAAGGTTCCGTTTCCAGGACGGACGATCAGACTCTCCGCTGGAACATCCCTGAGCTGGGTGTTTCGACAAGTGAAAGCGCCATACTTGAATTTACCATCCGGCATGTGGCTGTCACCCAGGGAACAAAAAAAGTCAATCAGTCAATCTCCTACTCTGATAATGAAAACAATGTTGTATCTTTTCCTGACCCGGAAGTAACAGTCCAATGCGATATAGTGGTCGATCCGGAAGGCTGCCCTGAACCTGCCGACCTGTCCGTAGAAGGCTGTTCCGATTCGGTGGTGGTAGATATGGGTCATGTGCAGCTCCAGTCCCTTGGACGCATAATCCAAGTGGATGTTACCATCAAGGATGTATGCCCAGGCAAAAGGGTGGCCCTTGCCGCCATATTGACCGAAGTCGATGAAAACGGCGAAGAATATCAGCGAGGCATGAAAGCCTTTGCTATACCTGCCCATGACTATCCGTCATGCCGCGATGTACTTGTAAAATGTATCAAATTCGTGGTTCCGGAAGATCTGGATGATGTACCGGGAGCCAGTCAGGCCATATGCCGCCGTCGTAATTTCAAGGTACGCTTTATCGCTCACAACATTGATACGGATTATCGCTGCTGTGAATCCGTTGTGACCGTAATGCTGGGAAGATCTTAAAAGGATGGCCTTCCTGTATGCATATATGTCTCACGCCTTCTCCCGCGTCAGCACGATACCGGCAAGAGCGCCTGCAAAGACAAACGGCGCTATCCTGACAAACAGCCATTCAAAGGCATGGAAAGCCGTGCCCATGACGGCGGTCTCCGGATCGGAGAAATCCCAGCCGAGATAAGGGCTGCCCAGTGCCGCAAGGAGCACAAAGACCGCCGCTATAGCTGCGCACAGAGCGATGAACAGCCAGCGGAGCAGTTTTCGCCTCGAAGCCTTTCTCCGGGCCAGCTGCAAATTTATTATCTCCAGCTTTTCTGCGATGGCTTTCAGGTCGTCGGCTTTGGGCTCATCAACAGCCTCTCCCAGCAGAACGCTCACAGGCGTTTCAAATACCTGGGATAAGGCGATGAGCATATCCGAATCCGGTACGGAAAGACCATTTTCCCATTTTGAGACAGTCTGCCTCACCACATTGAGCCTGACGGCGAGTTCCTCCTGGGAAAGACCTTTTGATCTTCTTAAAGTTTTTATGTTTTCCTTTAACATTCCTGACACCTTCTTTCTTTCAGTTGTTACAGCCATCATTATGGGCAGATATGCCCGTTGCCGCAAGCAACTGAAATTAACTTCTCACCAAATTCAGTATCTTGGATGTCAGCGGCCTGAATATCAGATATATCATGTAGCCTATGATACCGCCTGTCACATTGGTTATCAGATCGGTCACATCTCCCCGGCGGAAATCGTTTATCAGCGGCTGAAGTATTTCTATGGCGAAGCTCAATAAAAAAGTAAGCAGGATCGTTTTCAGGATTTTAGGCTCCTTTTCTGTCAGTGGCAGTAAAAATCCAAAGGGTACCGTCATTATCACATTTAAGACTACCTGCCTGATAAAGTCTCCTCTGCTCAGGGCCACATCGGTAAAAGGTACCAGGTTCATAGGTACATAGGCATGGTTAAAGATAAAAGGCAGGGATGAGATAACGGGCATCAGGGTAACGGCCAGCACCATGGACAGGTACAGATACATCACGGTGTTGATGAGCAGTACATCTTTTCCCCTGTTCTTCCACTTTCTGTAAAACACGAAAAAATACAGCGCCGCCAGAGCGGCAATATCTAATCCAAACATAGTTTTCCCCTCTTGTAAAATTTTCGTCTTTTATTATACATGAAGAACCCGGCCAGCACAACCTACGGATCGGGATCATCTTTTACGGTACGGGAAAGCAAAGGCTCGTCTGCATGTCATCTCCGCCTCAAGAACTTCATCATATAATGCCCGGCGCATATCCACATGCCCAGCATGGCGATGTATTGAGCGAAAAACAGCACCAGCGGCTGGCCTGTCTCAAAAAATGCAAATTCCGTCCTTGACAGCATGACGCCGCTTATGATCAGTCCCGCCATTGCCGCCAGCAGTAAGATATCGACTGTGATCTGCAGCAGGCGGGCCGGCCCGTGTTTTCCTTTAAAGAGGCTGCCGTACCAGCGCCGGTTCAGCACATGATGGACTATAAAAAGCAAAAACATGGCCGTCCCCGTCCACTCGTGGGTAGTCTCTCCTATGAGGAGCCACGCCATCTGGCACAGGAGCAGCACCGTCATGGCCAGATCGGCCCACATCCTCAGCTTCATTGCAGCACCTCGTCAAGCCACTGTCCTACCTGCTCCTGAGCCTGAGCCGCCTGAGAGCCGCTTATGGATAATCCCTCAAGGACACTGGCTTCCGGCTGAAGCTCCTCAATGGCTTCGATAGTGCCGGAAAATCCGCTGCCGCCGGATGTAACGAACGGAATGATGGTCTTTCCGGAAAGGTCTGTCTCTTCCAGAAAAGTATATACGGCCATGGGCATATCTCCCCACCAGTTAGGAAAGCCCAGGAAGATCATATCGTAGTCTTGGGCGTTTTCCAGGTGGTCGGCAAGTTCGGGTCTGGCTCCGGCGTTTCTTTCTTCCTGTCCCTTATCTATCGTCTCGTCATAAGTATCAGGATACGGCTCAGCTGTCCTTATGGAAAAAATGTCCGCTCCCGTAGCCTCTGCTATCATCGCAGCCGCCAGTCCGGTATTTCCTGTAATTCCTCCATTCCAGGGCTGTATGCTGGCAGATGACGAAGCGTCCACTCCGTCCGGGAGCTGAGCGTTTTCTCCATAGCTGAAATAGGCTACCAGCACATTGCCGCCGGAAGCACCGTTTACGGCATCATCTGCTGCGGACGGTTCCTGCTGAGCAACAGGCGCCTGCCCGCTCTCTCCTGTCTGACCGTCATTGCTCCCGCAGCCGGTCAGCGCAAATATCATGGTCACACTTAATATTAAAGCTAGAATTTGTTTCATGGTATTTCCCCCTTTCATTAAAAAAAGCGCAAAAGATATGATTTTTGATTTCTTTCTGCGCTTTCATTATAAAATTGACACGATGTCAGTGTCTAATGCCTGTTTTTCATATTTTACAATGCATCCGAAGCATAGAAGCCATACGCCCCGGCCCATTGCCGGGAAATATTCCAGCCGCCATTTCCTGGGAAATAACTCTCATTTCATCTGTTTCCTTTATACATGCTTTTCAGCGATGAAAAAATGCTCACCAGATATTTCCCGTCTATGGCCAGAAATGCTCCTACAGCGATGAGTTGTACAAGCTGCCACCCAGGCAGTTCTCCCACAAGCCAGATGATCTGGATCGCCATGATCATGCAGTTGACGGTCAGCCGTTGGCTGTACAGCCGGAAAGGCAGCAGTTTGCGTGCATTCTTTGATCTGATGAGAAATACCAGAAAATAGCTGGAAAAAGTTGCCATGACCGCTCCCTGTATCCCCAGTTCCGTGGGGATCAGTATCAGATTGAGGAGTATGTTTACAGCAGCCCCTGCCATGGAGGTGCCGAAGGACAAAAGGCTCTTTTTTTCAACTACATAAATACTGCCCGCAAAGGTAACAAAAGATGAAAATATCATAGCTGCCGACAGCAGGGGTATATACTGCCATGCGCTGTAGTATTCATCTGCAGACAGCACCCGTATCTCCCACTGGGAAAGGGCTATGACCACGCCCCCTGCCAGGAACATGGCAGACATAAATATCTTCCATATCTTGGAATAAAACCTTATATGTTCTTTTCTCTCCCCGGCGGATTCAGCAATGGCGGAAAACTGCCATGCCTCCAGGAAAATTGTTGCCATCAGCGTCAGCAAAGTCGGTATCTTGGCCGCCACAGCATATATGCCGTTGGCATCGCTTCCAAGGAATGCTGTTATCATGTACCTGTCTGAAACACTGGTTATCCACCAGAATATTGTCGTAGGTATCAGCGGAACGCTGTACCGGAGCATATGGGCCAATAAGCCTTTACCGGGCTTTACTGTCAGATACTGCCAAAGTTTTTCCTTAAATACCAGAAAACTGCTGCATAGTATATCTGCAACAGCCGTAGACAGGACATACCCGATTATGCCCCATTTAAACACCAGGAGGAATAAGATGTTGAGACCTATGACCAGCACAGTGTTCAATATGCCCTGTCCGGCGTACAGGGCCATCTTCCCCTGCGCCCTTATGAACTGAGCGCACAGAGAATGATAACAGGAGGCTATGGTATATATGGCCATGAGCCACAGCACATCGTCAAACAGATCCACAGACCATGTCAGCCCGGTCACCGCTGCCAGAACGGCCGAACCGCCGGTGATCACCCAGACTCCGGCCGAAAAGATGTTCCTGCGTTTTTTTGGATTTCCAAGGGCAAACCTGAACACACCTTCCACTATTCCCATGGAAATAACAGGAAACAGCAGATTTGCCCCCTGCATTATCAAATCTGCTGTTCCGTAATCTGAAGGAGTCAGGACTTCTGTGTAAAAGCGCACCATGAAAAATGTCAAAAGCTTTGACCCAAAAGTCCCTATGCTTATTAAAAATGTATTGCTTACCAGCGTAGTATATTTGTTTTTTCTATTCATTTACCCCATTTTGGAAACTATGTCCGCACCTTGAACAGTATTTATCCCCCGGCCCGCACAGATCGCCGCATTCCGGACAGCTCCGGTTTATCTCTGCTCCGCATCGGGCGCAGAACCAACGCTTTGCAGGCTGCCATCCGCCGCATTGAGGGCACTTCTGGCGTATAAAGCCCCTTACGATAAAAAACAGGACTGCAGCAAAGACATTGCCTGAGAGTCCAAGTACCAGCCACAGAAGTCCATGCATCTGAGCCTCTTCCCCCTTCTTATACAGCCATGCAGCTACCGCCAGCCAGTATATTCCCATAATCAAAAGGCAGACACCGCCGTATGCCACGATGGAGATAAAGGCTTCCACAGAATGGACAGGCACAGCCAGTTCCCCCATGGCCGCCCCTGCGGTCATAAATATCACCGACAGCGGGATAAATACTCTGAAAAAATTAAAATAGTCTGTTCCTATGATCTTGGTTTTGACCTTATCCATAAATATATACCTCCTTTTTAACTTTTGCAAGTGTATCAGGGAGGTATAAACTACTACACCATTGCACATAAAGTGTAATTTTTGCTATGGACATCCATGCCGATTTTTATTATTCTATACATAAGTGACCTCCTTTTGTATGCGGTAATCCCTGTTACCATGTTGTAGTATCAGTATACAGGTAAATCCACGGTGTTACAAATGTGAGGTCACTTCATATTATCTGGAAGATCTGATAGCCATTGCCGAAAAGCTCATCTGCAGCGGCATGTCCTCTGTGGTGAAGGAATAACATTATTTATCCATATGAGACTGTAGATACCCGGAAACATATCCTATCACAGCCTCCCTGTCATCTCCGCTGAAACCGTGCCCGGCTCCGTCGATCCTGATAAGCTGGGCCGACGGATAGCTTTCCAGGGCTTTTTCCGAATAAGATATGGGCACCACCGTATCCTTAGTACCGTGGATCATCAGTACATCCTTTTTAAAAGAACTTACATCCTCATATATATCGTAATCCATCAGGGGTTCAAAATATTCCCTGCCAACTTTCATGTGCATAAAAGTATAGGTTTCCGGTATGTTTTCGGCTGTGCCAAATAGTTCCACAGCCCTGTCCGCCAGCACAAAAGCCGGATACAGCAATACCATGCCCTTTATCCTGTCCTCGTGACGAGCTCCTGCCATGGCAGAAACCGCTCCGCCCTGGCTGGTCCCCATAAGAAAGATATTCTCATCGTCTACAAAATCCTGCTCCTCTACCGCTCCTATGACCTGCTCCAGATCCTCAAGCTCGGTAAACACAGACATTTCCAGAGTCGAGCCGCCGCTTCGGCTTTCGGGGCTGCCGCCTCTGAAATCGAAACAATATACGGCATAACCCTGCCCTGCCAGGGCTTCCGCATAAGGAACCCCTACCCTGTGGGTACCGCCGTATCCGTGGGAAAATATTACAGTCGGCAGCTTGTCGCCTGCACCTTTGGGTATATAAAAGACCCCGTATATGTCTTTTTTTGCGCCGTCTGTTGAAGGGACAGAAAATTCTACAGTCTCATAGCTGTATGTCCCCTCAGTTACTGAAGCGCCTGCTCCCGCCTCAGACGCCGGGTCATTTCCCGTCCCGTCCGAACTGCCGTCAGTATCGCCGGCCGTACCGCCTGCGCAGCCGGTGGTCATTATCAAAGCGATGACCAGGCACAGGATGAGCATGTTTTTTCCGGCTTTGCAGAGGGCCTTGTTGATTTTACTTAGTCTTTTTAGCATTTTTTTCTTTGTATTCCGTTCCCCATATTTCCATGGCTTTGATTATAGGGCGCATGGATTCGCCCAGCTCACTGAGGGCATACTCTACTCTCGGCGGAACTTCCGGATAGACTGTCCTTGTCACTATGCCGTCTTCTTCCATGGAACGCAGGCTGTCCGTCAGGACTTTCTGAGAAATACCGTCCAGGTCCTTTTTCAGTTCGCTAAAGCGCCATGGCCTGCCCATCAGGTTTCTTATGATAAGTATCTTCCACTTGCTCCCGATCAGCTGCACTGTTGTTGCCACCGGACAAGCCGGCATTTCTTCTCTTGTAAGCATATCCCTGCCTCCTGCCGTGATGTTGTTTTGATGTCTTAGGAATGTTTTTGCATTGCTCAGCGCCGCAGGAATGCCGGAGCCTTATTGGTATTTTTTCTTGATATGACAGGAAAAATACCATATCCTGCAGCCGCTATGCATTTTTACTTTAGTCTTATTTTATCACCCTATTATTGTAATGTCAATGGTTACATCTTTTGCGGGCAGTTTTGCCTGCATCTTTTGCGGGCAGTTTTGCCCAGATTTTGCCAGATATTTTGGCCGGCAGGTTTTGCAGGCCGGCTTCAAATGGCTCCTGCACAGGACATCTTTACATTGCTGGGGCTGGCCCGGTCGGCTTTTCAGACAGAAAAACAGGAAAAAGCCAACCGCTCAATATATTATAAAAATTTTCACTTTCAAGCCTTTCCGATCATCAAAAGGTCACCAAAATGTTACCGGGTAATAAAAAAGTGCGTACTTGTACGCCCTGCCAAAATCCGTAAAATGAGAATCACAGAGAGCGAAAACACGCTCTGGACAATCAATAAAACGGAGGTAAATCAAATGTCACTTTCAAATTTATTCGGTTGGAAAAAGAAAATGTCCCAGGACCCATCAGCTGCCTGCGGAACCGCTTGCGGTGCAGGTGACAAGCCTGAAGAAGCTCCGGCTGCCTGCGGAACCGCTTGCGGCGCAGGTGACAAATAAGTTCCAACCCATCTTTCCGCCGGCGGGCGTGCCCGCCGGCCCACACCAGATACTGCCCGGCCGCCGGTTCAAATATATATAGTGAGGACATCAACCGGAGCGTTATACGCCAAATGATAGAAAACCAGTCGAACATGCGCACACCAACTGAACTGGTGCCTCACTGTCCTCGCTGCGGCAGACCTATGACCATGAACCTTCGTTCCGATGATAAATTCGTCGAGGACGAGGGATGGCATAAAGCGGCACAGCGCTACGAAAACTTTTTACGGACAAGAATCGGTCAGCGGACTTTGTTCTTGGAACTTGGCGTAGGGTTCAACACTCCCGGCATAGTGAAATTTTCTTTCTGGAGAATGACGGCGGAGAATCCAAAGGCCATCTATGTCTGCATTAACCTGGGGGAAGCTGGCGCGCCAAGAGAAATTGCAAGTCGCTCAATCTGTATTGACGGGGATATTGGCGAGGTATTAAAAAAATTAAAATGAAAAGAAGCAGGTTCAGTTTCTGCTATGGACCCTGTGTATTGATGAAAGAAATATAAAAGAGCCAAATAGCCGAAAAATCAACTGCCAAAATGCCGAAAATGCATTTGCCAAAATGCCGAAAAACAGGTATACTTTTGGGTGAACAGGAGAAAATATAAATAGGTATTGTGTGGCAGGAGGCTCAAGTTAAATGAGAAAATATAAAGCAAGAATTGCAGACAAAATATTAGAAAAACGGCTGCTTGGAAAAGGTGCTGTTTTGATTGAAGGGGCTAAATGGTGTGGAAAAACAACAACGGCTGAGCAGATTGCCGGCAGTATTCTTTATATGGCAGATCCGGAAAAAGAACAACAAAATCTGACAATGGCAGAAATTAGTCCGGGGAGACTTTTGAAGGGAAAAGTCCCGCGGCTGATCGATGAATGGCAGATTGCGCCGAAGCTGTGGGATGCCGTCAGATTTGAGGTCGATCACAGGGATGAAATGGGACAGTTTATTTTAACAGGCTCTGCAGTACCGGCTTCCCATGAGCATATTCATCATACCGGAACAGGACGCTTCTCATGGATATTGATGCGTCCGATGAGCTTATATGAATCTCTGGACTCGACTGGGGAGGTGAGTTTAAAAGCACTTTTTGAGACACCGGAACAGATCGAAGGCGAAAATTCGCTTGACCTGAATCAATTGGCTTTTCTGGTGTGCCGCGGTGGCTGGCCCAGGGCAACCGACCTGAAGGGAGAGGTTGCGCTTGAACAGGCCTTTGATTATTATGATGCGGTTGTAAAATCTGATATCTCCAGAGCGGATGGAATCACAAGAAATCCGGAGCGGGTAAAGCGCCTCATGCGTTCTTATGCCAGAAACCAGGGCTCACAGGCAACAAATACCTTGCTTAAGGATGACATTATGGCGAATGATGGGGAATCTCTTGACACAGACACGGTATATTCTTATATCAACGCATTACAAAAAATATTTGTAATTGAGGAAATGGCGGCCTGGAATCCGAATCTTCGCTCTAAAACAGCAATACGGACTTCGAATACCCGCTATTTTGTGGATCCTTCCATTGCAGTTGCCGCACTGGGATTAGGTCCCCAGGATCTGATTGGAGACCTGAACACATTTGGCTTGTTCTTTGAAACAATGTGCATCAGAGATTTAAGGGTATTTGCGGATGCACTGAATGGGAAAGTATATCACTTTCGGGATAAAACGGGATTGGAATGTGATGCGGTGGTTCATTTGAGAAATGGGTCTTATGGATTGATTGAAGTGAAACTTGGCGGAGATAAGCTGATAGAAGAAGGAGCAGACAATCTTAAGACATTAAAGAACAAAATTGATATAACCAAAATGAAAGCCCCCTCTTTTTTGATGGTTCTAATTGGGGTTGGAGACTACGCGTACAAAAGGCAGGATGGAGTATATGTAGTTCCGATCGGCTGCCTGAAGGACTGATTGAATGAAAATATGGTGCGCAATAAACATAACACCCCCGGCATAGTGAAATTTTCCTTCTGGAGAATGACAGCGGAGAATCCCCGGGAGGTTTATGCCTGTGTCAACCTGGGGGGGGAGGCTTACACGCCAGGAGAAATTGCGGATCGTTCCATCTGTATTGATGGAGATATCGGCGAGATATTAAAAAAATAAAATAAAAAGCAGCAGATTCAGTATCTATTCGTTTCCAAGGCACATTTTGAGCCAGTTGCTAAAGTATCAGAAGGTTTTTTCCTGGGAAATCCTTTAGGGTAAGGGGCAGATCAATTGCTTTTTGTCCCGGATAATATATAATAAATGGGACAAAGGAGACGATACATACGGCATACGGTTATGCGAAAGAAATCCAAAACCGCATTGGTGCGGCTCCTGACGGTACAATTTTTATTGTGAACTGCGCTAACATATTGAGCTGGCATTTGTTTCATGATAAAATAGAACAGAAAACCGTATTGGGTTGCAAAAATCTTTTGCAGGGAGGTTGCTGAATGGAGATTCGCAGAGATTTCTATTTAGACAAATTGATAAAAAGAAAGAACAACGGACTCATTAAGATTATCACCGGCATTCACAGGTGCGGTAAATCTTATCTGCTCAATAACCTTTTTTATCATCATTTACTGGAGAGCGGTGTGGATGCCAGCCATATCCTGCGTTTTGCCTTTGATTCAGCGGACGATCTGTACCTGATCGGCGAAAGTCTTATTGGGATTGAAAAAGAAAAGCGTGGGGTAGACCCGGAAAAATTCATGGCTTATGTCCGAACCAAAGTCGTTGACGATGGAATGTATTATTTGCTGCTTGATGAAATCCAGATGTTGGACTGTTTTGAAGCTGTACTGAACAGTTATCTGCGCAAGGATAACATGGATGTATTTGTGACAGGAAGTAATGCAAAACTCCTGTCAAAAGATATTGCTACAGAGTTTGCCGGACGTGGCGATGAAGTTCATATGTATCCTTTAAGTTTTGCAGAGTTTATGTCTGTATATAAAGGTGATAAGTATATGGGACTGTCTGAATATATGCTCTATGGCGGCATTCCTTTAGTCGTTTTGCGTGATGGGGCAAATGATAAAGCTGCGGCATTACAGAATCTGTTCAGTGAAATATACATCCAGGATATATGCAGGCGGAACCGTGTCAAAAACATCGGCGAATTGGAGGATTTGCTGAACATCCTTTCTTCTGCGATTGGTTCGCTGACCAATCCGGAGAAACTTAAAAATACTTTTAGAACTGTGAAGAAATCTAAAATAACCTCCAATACCATTAAAAAGTATCTGGATTATTTTGAAGATTCATTTCTGATCGAGTCTGCGCAGCGCTATGACATTAAGGGAAAGGCATATATTGAAACCCCAAAAAAATATTATTTTTCTGACCTTGGACTTCGGAATGCAAGAATTAACTTTCGTCAGTTTGAACAGACCCACTCCATGGAAAATGTGATCTACAATGAACTGCGTATGCGTGGTTACAGCGTAGACGTAGGAGTCGTACCTATCGCTGAAAAAGATCGGAACGGGAAAGTAACACGTAAGCAGTTGGAAGTTGACTTTGTTTGTAATCTTGGTTCTTCCAGATACTATATCCAATCTGCTTACACATTGCCTGATGAAGCAAAGCGCTCTCAGGAGGTTAGACCATTCAGAAAAATTGATGATTCTTTCAAGAAAATCATCATTACCAGAGACATGGTGCCGACGCATTATGATGAATATGGTATCTTGACCGTAAACATCTATGATTTTCTGCTTGACCCGAAATGTCTTGAAAAATAAAAAATAGAAAAATGGCGCGCAATAAACATAACACTCCCGGCATAGTGAAATTTTCCTTCTGGAGAATGACAGCGGAGAATCTCCGGGCGGTTTATGCCTGTGTCAACCTGGGGGGAGGCTTACACGCCAGGAGAAATTGCGGATCGTTCCATCTGTATTGATGGAGATATCGGCGAGATATTAAAAAAATTAAAATAAAAAGCAACAGATTCAAAGGCGTTCCGAAAGAAAATATATCAATATAAAAATATGAATGTTATCTCCGTCAACGCCATGGTAATCTTCGTCATTTCCAGGCATACTGATGAAGATAGGGTGAATGAAGGAGATTACTGTGCAAAAATTCGACTGCACAAAAACTCCCGAAAAACCGCTCTAGCCCTTATCACCTTAATATAGAGAATAGACAGTGGCCGGTCGCTCTTCTGTGTGACTGACCACTTTTGTTTTTATTTCATTCAATTCTTTAATAGTACAGTAAACTTACGAAATAGCGTACCATCAACATAATGCCTCAAAGATGCCATTAAATACCTCTTCCAACTGATGACGCAGTAGAATTCGAGGAATATGTATGTCTGCATCTATTACGGGAAAGCGTCCATTTCCAAAAGATAACTTGCAATTTGTTTCGACTGTTGCTATAATATACTTTGTAAACTCCGAGATAAAAGCGATAGTATAATTGCAAAACTTCGTTGGAAACATAGTATTATGGAGGTGTATTATGGCGATTGTAAATGATGAACAGGTCATAAAAGTATTGCGGCAGTATAACCCTTGGTGGCGCACACCTTCTGCCATCAAAGATGAAAGCAAGCCGCAAAAGAGACTGGCCTATTACGAGGCTTTGAAAACGCTCACCCATAAGAGCATCCGAAGGTTTGCCGTTTTATCCGGCATGAGGCGCGTGGGCAAAACGACGATTCTGTATCAGATCATCGACCACCTGATTGACGAAGGCATAAATCCCAGGAACATCCTGTACGCCACCTTTGATAATCCGATTCTGAAACTTGTCAATGCGGAAAATGTGCTGTCCATTTATGAGACGATGTACCCCATTGAAGGCACAAGATATATCCTTTTTGATGAAGTGCAGTACACCGAAAACTGGGAACTCTGGATGAAGGTGATTTATGACAGCCGGAAGGATATTCGGCTGATTGCCACGGGATCCGCCAGCCCTGTCTTGGAAAAGGGTTCCGCAGACAGTGGTACGGGGCGGTGGAGCGTTCTCAAAATTCCTACCATGTCTTTTTATGAGTATTGCAGGCTGCTTGATCTGGATTTGCCGCTCCTGCCGGATGATTTACGCTTATCCGAGCTTAAAAGTATGAGTCCGGCGCAGCTTGGCGATTTGATGGATCAATTCACTCCGCTGCAAAATCATTTTAACCGTTATCTGATGATCGGCGGTTTCCCGGAGCTGGTGTTATCGGACGATGACGCCTACGCACAAAGAATGCTGCGGGAAGATGTGGTGGATAAGGTAATCAAGCGGGATGTGCTGTCCCTCTTTAATATCCGAAGCCCGCTTTTGATGGAAAAACTGTTTCTCTATCTGTGTATGAACTCCACGGAGATTTTTAATGCAACAACTGCGGCAAAAGAACTGGAGGACACTTCTATCGCAACCATTGATAACTACATCAAGGCGCTGGAGATGTCCAATCTCATTTATCTGGCAAAGCCAATGGATGTGGGCAGCAAAGGCGCTCTAAAAGGAAAGCCGAAAATTTTTATTGCAGATGCAGCCATCCGCAATGCAGTGCTGATGATTGACGATGTGCTTTCGGACGAAAAGGAACTGGGCAGGATGGTGGAAACCACCGTCTACAAGCATATGGTTTCCTTCTATCAGGGCAGCACGGCAAGCCTAGGCTATTTCAGAAAGGCAAAGGACAATCAGAAAGAGGTCGATGTGGTGGTAGAGCTTCCCCGCCAGAAGATTCTCTGCGAAGTGAAATACCGTAACAATTCCCACATTGCGGCAACGGACGCCATTGTCGAGCTATGCCAGGACGAAAAATCCAAAGTCACTGACGCTTTTTTAATCACAAAACGGCTTGACGATTTTGGCGTCACCAAACACGAAACAATGGTGCCCATTCTGCGCGTCCCTGCCACCGCTTTCCTCTATATCTTAGGAAAGACAGAAGCAGAGGGGAAAAACGGGAAACTGTAGCAATGACTTAATTGTGGGCGAGCAATAAACATAACACTCCCGGCATAGTGAAATTTTCCTTCTGGCAGATGGCCGCCAAGAAACCTGCAGTCACATACGCCTGTATAAACCTTGGTGAAACCCGGATTCCGAAAGAGATCGCAGAGAAATCAATATGCATAAACCGGGACATCGGGGATGTGTTAACTCGCATCAAGGTTTTAGCCCCTCAATAGTATCTGTCTCTGATAAAGATGGCTGCTCAGTCCGGGCTGGGTCCTGCTCCTGTTATGGTTCCGCCTGTACTGAGCTTCCAAGCTTTCTCGCCAGGCCTTCAATATCTTGCAAAGGAGAAAATTTTCCGGCACCAGGATTCACGAACTGCCGGATTTCATGTATAATATTATAATGACTTTACGACCAGGAGGCCTGACTTTGCAACACGACAACCGCAACACCACCCATCACTGCGATAAACCTGACAGCCGCAATATAGCCGTCAGCACCCCAGGCACCGCCAAAGGCAAATTCCTGCCGGCCCTGAAGGCTGCTTTTCCATATACGATACCCATTTTCGCCGGATTCTGGTTCCTTGGGCTCACCTATGGGATCTACATGAATGTCTCCGGCTTCAGCTTCTGGTACCCAATGCTGATGAGCCTTACCATATTCGCCGGATCCGTTGAATTCGTGGCCGTAAACCTGCTGATGGGCGCTTTCAACCCTCTCCAGGCCCTTGCCATGACTCTGATGATAAACGCCCGCCACCTGTTCTACGGCATTTCCATGCTGGACAAGTTCAGGGGACTTGGGTTGAAAAAAATATATCTTATCTTCGGCATGTGCGACGAGACTTTTTCCATCAACTACACCGCGGACATCCCAAAAGATGTGGACCGCGGCTGGTTCATGTTCTTTGTAACCCTTTTAAATCACATCTACTGGTTTACGGGAGCCACTCTGGGCGGTATCTTCGGCTCTCTCATCACTTTCAATACTGAGGGGCTCGACTTTGTCATGACCGCCATGTTCGTGGTCATATTTATGGAACAATGGCTCAAGGAAAAAGACCACACCAGCGCCCTGCTGGGCCTCGGCCTGTCGGTGCTGTGCCTTCTGGCCTTTGGCTCAGAAAACTTTATCATCCCATCCATGCTGGCCATCCTGGCTGTCCTTTCCGCCCTCAGAAAGCCACTGGAAAAGAAAGGGGCCGCCGCTTCTATGACCGGCAGCCATGAGAGAGGAGGCTCCATATGACTTCCATGACCATGACAGAGCAGATAATAACAATAGCCATGGTGGTCCTTGGCACCATGGCTACGAGATTTTTGCCGTTTTTGATATTTCCTGCGGGAAAGCCTACCCCAAAATACATACAGTTTCTGGGCAGGTTCCTGCCGGCTGCCGTATTCGGCCTGCTGGTCATATATTGTCTGAGAAATGTAAGCCTGCTATCGGGAAGCCACGGCATTCCTGAGCTTATTTCCATTGCTGTGGTAGTCGCCCTGCACCTGTGGAAAAGGCAGATGCTCCTTTCCATAGCCGGCGGGACCATATGCTACATGCTGCTGATCCAGCTGGTATTCTAATACCGGAAGATCTGTTCATGCATGTTTTTTACCGGCCGAAATACTCTGCGATGACTTTCATCCTGTCTGCCTGAGCCACATGGAACGGGCACCTGCTGTCGCAGTGGCCGCAGGAAACGCAGTCGGAAGCCTTTTTCTCCAGCTTGGCATAATGGTCTGCCGCCATATCATCTCCTATGACCGCCAGATCATAATACTTGTTTATCAGTCCCACATTGAGGCCCGCCGGGCAAGGCTGACAGTGGTTGCAGTAAACGCACGCCCCTTCCACATCTTTTGGCGTGAGGCCGCTTATGACGGAATAATCCCTTTCCTCATCGGAAGCTTCCAAAAATCCCAGTAGGACTTCTATATCCGCCTTATTGCGCACCCCCGGCAGGACCGTCAGGACGCCCGGTTTGTCCAGAGCGTACTGGATACACTGATAAGGTGTCAGCGCCTGTCCAAATGGAGATGTGTCAGGATTGAGCAGCTGCCCTCCGGAATAAGGTTTCATAACGGAAATGCCTATGCCCTCTGCCTCACACCTGCGATATAGCTTCATTCTTTCGCTGGCGCTGCCGATGGCATAATCACCATGCTGATAGTCATATGCCGGATTTATCGAGAACATCATCTGATCCACAATACCGGTGTCTAAGATCTTCCATGCAAGTTCCGGTGTGTGGGACGACACTCCTATATGCCGTACAACGCCCTTTTTCTTCATTTCCAGAAGATAGTCCAGTACGCCGTTTTTCTGATAGTCCTCCCAGTCAGACTTTTCATCCAGACAGTGGATGAAGCCATAATCTATATAATCGGTCTTAAGCTGCCTCATCTGCCAGTCAATCTGGCATTTGACCGTTTCCAGTTCGGTAGTCCAGCCGTATTCGCCGGTCTGATAATTGGCGCCGAAATGCACCTGATAGAACACTTCCCTACGCACAGGCGATAAAGCTTTTCCCACATATTCAAATGTCTTGGCCCCGGCTGTCGCCAGATCCAGGTAGTTTATCCCATTTTCGTAAGCGTAGGAAAGGGCCTCGACAGCTTCTTTTTCTGCTGTCTCGTATATCGGTCCCGTTCCCAGGCCGACAATGCTGATCTTATCGCCGGTCCTCTGATTAGTTCTGTATTTCAATTTATTTCCTCCTGATAATCTTTGAGATAAACGACACTGTTATCTCATATATAGAATAATTCACATATTTTATGTGTGCCAGATCCATTGCCTGTTTTTGTTTTTCAGTCGCAGTCGTATAAGGATATATGCCGAACAGGAACGGATACACAGCATACAGAAATTCCTGCACATCAGTCTCCGTCATATATGGGAAAAATTTTTCAAGACAGGATGTCAGCGCTTTCATTGAATCAGCATATACCCTTTTAAAATCTACCAGATTTTCTATCCGGCTGTTGCCTTCCATGTCATACAGGTTCATGGACAACAGTTTGAGCATACATCCCCGTTTTTCCAGCGTGTGCGCTATAGCTTCGGCAAACTGATCCGGTGACATGGTCTCGTGATCCCGTACTATGGCTTTTAAGTCGCAGGTCCAGGCTTCATATTCCCGCTGCAAAAGCCCCAGGAAAATCTCTTCCTTGGTCTGAAAATAGTTATAAATCGATGTGCGTGTAAAAGAAGTTTTCTCCCCTATATCGCGGATGGTAATGTCTTTAAAACCCATAGCCTCATAAAGACTTGCGCAGGCATCTATTATTTCTTCTTTTCTGGCTCTTGTCAATTGTTCTGAACCTTTAGGCATATCTCGTTCCTTCTTTCATGGCCGGCAAGATCATCTCTGGCTATAGTCTGTATTTTGCGGTCACAGTCCTTTATCCATGGTATGGTTTCCAACTGGCCCTCATGACTTATGACCGTCATTTCACAGAAAGCTGTCTTGCCGTCCTGTATTTTTTATTATATTATATGCTCTTTCTGACATAGTGTCAATTCTTTATGGCGCCGCCCGTTAACCTATCTTGCATGTCATACCTATATCATGGGCATTTGGGACGCATCTTCTGAACTGATGCGATCCGTAAGGCGCCATATATATGTGATCCTGAAGTCTGACCTGGTATTTTTCTTTATTGACCGCCATCATGATCAAAAGAAGTGTTCTGACATTATGTCAGAATAAGTGTAGCGCCCTTTTGACACTCTGTCAATATATTCTGTTCCGGAATATTTCAAACCCTGTTCCGGAATATTTCAAACCCGTGCAGCCGCCTAAAAATATCACTGCCAGATGATCAGTGGTCTGATACTTATCTTGAATACATGATCTTCTAATGATATAATGAGAAAAAGGGGCAAAATCAGAGAGGTGAAAAAATGAAAAAGTTAATAGTTCTTTTTGCCATCATGCTTCTTATTTTGTCTTTTGCAGGCTGCGGCAACAGCGATGGGCCGTCCGGCGAACCTGCAGGTCAGAGCATCGGGACTGCAAAGGGACAATTTGAAAGCGAAGACATCAAACTCATCAATGACCTTTATGACGATGAGGGCCTGGAACTGATAAGCTCTATCCAGGGCAATATCACCAATATTGATAACGGCGGCACTTTCCCTGTCATAGTCGCCGGAAATAAGGTGTATTCTGAAGATTACGGCACGCTTAAAGAAGCGCTTACGCTGCCGGATACTCCTGACGATCTGATCTACTTTGACAGCATCGAAATCGGCGAAAACATCTTATATTTTAAAGACGGCAAGATCAGCTTGTTCCCGTATAACGACTATGGCATAAGCTTCACTGACATGGAATTTGACCTTCAAACAGATTTTATTCCGGAAATCTCAATGAGTTCATATTATATGATCGCACATAAAGAAGGGCGCAGCTATATACTCGATTACTACGAGGATCATGACGGAACCGGCAGCTTTGCCCTGCAAAGCCAGAATCCGATTTCCTCATTTAATACTTCTGATGTCCGTTCCCTCAGTGTTAAGGATATAATTCCTGTTAAAAGTAACAGCAGCGGTTACTGCATATATGTACTGACCTCTGATAATGATGTGTATATGGTTGAAAACACCAGCAGTCGCGGTGCCATGACCATGACGACAGCAAGGCCGCTCATATCCAATGTGAACAAGATATTCGCTTCTTCCGGACTTTCGACTTATTTGACTGTTCCGATATACAGCAAGTCTGGCGACAGCACCGTTCTGTATTCCGCAGCTTCCGGAGAGGATCTGACCGACGCATCAGATAACTTTGAGATAACTTTTGCGCTCCCTGACGGTCACACCCCTGATGAGGTTTCCGATATCATCCCTGTTTCGGAAAGGCTGGTATTTGTCTTTGAAAACGGCGATGTTTACTCTATCGACGAGATAGAAAAATCGGGCACCGTTTCTTACCTGATGACCAAACTGGAAGATGTGTCAGAGCTCAACAGCAGCGGCAGCATATGGGATATGGCCGGTTCCTCGGTAATGGATGACAACCTGTATCTGCTCATGAACGATGGCAGCTTGTATTACAGAGAACTGGACTGATATAAAACGGCGCCGTCCTTATAAAGGACGGCGTCCATCGTTTTAACTCATGTTTACTCCCCAATATCCTCATCTAAAGATCTGTCACGGCCGGAAACCAAGCGCAGTCATGACGGCAAAAGCAACCAGTACCGGAATGATATATATCAAGATCTTAAAAGGATTTTTGCCTATATCATACTCCGTAAAGACATGGTCCGGCGTTTTCTTATAATAAAAATACAGCGTCTTAGGGGGAGCATTCCCAGGAACTACCACTCTCTTTGTTCTGGTTATCCCCTCTACGGTATACTCATATATGCCGGAATATAGCCGGTTACTGTTTTTCCTTCAGGTTTGCGGTTTTGGTATAATAATTCTACCAGTGTTCCCTGTGCATATTTGCCTTCTTTTCTCGCCCTTTCAATCTTTTTTTCACCGCCGGCAAAAATAATACCTTTTGTACATAATATCACCTCAATGATAAATGTCACTATGGCTGCCAAAACCCCGATCCATACGGCGGGTCCATATCCTATCAGCGCATCTATTGCTTCTGATATGGTCATCCTGTCATCCATGATATCACCTCATTTTTTACCTGTTTTTCTCCATTTTCCGGAAATATCATTCTCCATGGCCGCAGGCACATGATTTCATAAAGGCTTTCTGCCTTATTCCCGTACAAATGGCACTATCAAATCTGCATACTGCATCGGATATCAGTTGAAATGCCTTGGATCCCCCGCATCTCCCGTAATGGCGCTGCGTCGGTTGACCTGCACCACAAAGCTGGTTTCCTGCATTTTATCCAGCAATGCTTCTGCATCGTTTTCCATCTTGTACTCCAGTTCGTCTCTGTAAAGCGGGATCACCTGATAAAAATTGACCTCTTCGCCGCCCGGCAGGATGCAGACTTCGCCTCCTTCTTTTTCGGTCTGCGGACCTATCAGCATGGAAGCGCACAACTTTGTGTTTTTTGCAAAAGATCCGCCGCCGTCTATGGTATGGCCCCAGCCCAGCCATGTATCGCATTCAATGGGAAGTCTGGCAAGGTCTTTCAGAAGGCGTACAGGCCAGTACCACCTTTCATCGCTGAATGCCTCATGCTCCATTCTCCAGTCGGCCGGCAGAGCAATGGCCAGCTCTGCGCGTTCCAGCTTGTATTCCGACAATTCTTCAGGCACATTCATAAGGTGGGCTCCCATGCCCATCGTTACAAGAGTATTATAGTCCCTTTCCTCCGTCGGCGGTATCATACAGATGTCCACATGTATATCTGTGGATATAAGTTCATGGAACACGCATTCAAATTCTCCGAAATACTTATTGATATGTTCTTCCACTGTCATCATTTCCTTATCGGTATAAACTTCAGGCAGACCTGATCCCGAATGTCTTTGTATTCTCCCGCCGTCTCTGCTGTAATTGTCATTGATGTCCGTATCCCCGTTTTCTGCATCAGGGTTTTCTCTGTCCGATCCATAGGAGATCTTCAGCGTCATCTTATCCGGCAGTGCCACACCTTCGCTGCGCATGACGGTGTGCTTATCATCCGCCGTAAATCCAACGGTCTCACCATCATGCAGTTCTGCATCATTTTCCAGTACATATGCAGCAAGGTTGATTAAAAAATCTCTCAACTCTGCCGGATCCCCATTGGCCTCCAGCACTTCCATCTCGTCTTTTCCAAACATATCCATACCGTAAGTATAGGCGCTGATGCCAAACTCACTCTGATACAGCCCGATCCATATCCAGTTAAAGACAGGCAGCCTGCCTTCTTTCATCACATTGGCAAAGTCCTCATAGAATTCAGGTTCAAACACTACACCGCTGGCATAAATACCTGATGCATATTTCTGCCGGCAGCAGGCGGCTGTCAGTTTAACATAAAGTTCTCCCTTCTTGAGCATGTCATCCTCTTCGCCCAACACTGCCACCATGATATGGGCGCTGTGTTTTTCGGCCGCTTTCACTGCGCCGGGCCACATATAATTGTTCTTTGCATTTTCTGCAGCCTCACCGCCAGGAACGGGATAAGGCATGAAGCTTACTGCAGCTATCATATTATCCATGTTGAATATCAAAGCGTCGTCCCGCCTGTCCCTGTCCGTATCTTCATCTGCGATGATATCCCACTTTTCTTTCAGGTCAATGATAAGCTTCTTTTTATCCCATTTTTCTTTAGACAGCAGCACAAAGCCCACAAAGGCACCTTTGCTTTCTTTCTCAGTCCCGTCCTTTTCCATGTCATATTCAATATCGTACACAGATTCGTTTACCAGACTGCGGATGAATTCCTCGAAGCTGTCCGCCAGATGTGTGATCTTGTAATCGTTCTCCTGATCCACATGTACCACGGCAGGTTCCCCGTCAGGGCCGCAGTCCCTGTAGTCAAGGAATATCATATCATGTCCGGTGCTAGGGCAATCGCAGATGGCTACACCTATGGCAGGATATTCCCATTCGTCGATCATGAACTGGCTGCCTAAAGTTCCGCAGAGAGAATACGGCTTATCCCTGCCAATACCAAATATTCCTGTTATAGCCACATGGTCATCTGCCCATATGGTAGGCTCGTCTGTCGGACAGCAGTTATTTACGGGGATTCCGCCGTTATGCCGTTTCATCAGCCATATGTATGATGCCGGCAGCTTATACCCAAGTTCCTCTTCTATATCTGCTATCATCTGGTCTGACGGCGGATCACATACATATTCTTTCAGGGCATATTCATCATCATCCCAGAATCCGTCAAAGTCGAATCCGTCAAAGGGAATGTCTCCCGGCGCAGATCCGCTCCCTTTCCTCAGACGGTCCTGTGACCGCTGTTTATTTATCTCATCTTTACACTCCCGGATGACCATCATCGCACACCGGTCCTTTGGATCCAGCTCTGCCCACCGCCGTGCATAAATGAGGGCTTTTTCTTTCTGCCCGTTAAGATACTGGTATCCATATGCCATGCGCATATTCCATTCTGCCTTGTCCTGTCCTTCTTTGCGGACAGACTCAAGCACATCAATGGCTCTGGACAGAGCTTTTTCCGCTTCTTCATCAGACGCATTTTCATCTTGGTCTCCGATCACAGCATAGTTTTCAAGAGCACGAGCAAGGGTATAGGCCCACCGGTAATCACGCAGCTCCGCAGGTATGCCGTCAAGAGTTTCAATGCAGCGGCTGTATTTATCCTCATCGTTCCATTTTTCTATCTGCCTGTAAAATTCATCCGCATTTTCCAATGTATAAGGAACATATCCCTGATCGTCTGAAGATCGTCCTCCCTCTCCTTCTTGGCGGCCATCCGTTTGCAGGCTGCCTTCATCCGGACTTTTCAGTCCTACTGTACCGGCTTCTCTGCGGAAAGTATGGAAAACAGCCCAAGGTATATCCGTATCATCGAAATATTCTTTTGCATGATCCAAAGCCCTATCCAGATCCCAGGCGATAAAGTCAACATATCCGCAGTACAGTCCGGTGCCTCCGCCTGTAAGGATCAGAGTATCAGATCCGCAATCACTGCCGAGGTATTCTTCCAGCCTGTCACGAAAATCGAATATCTTCTGGCTGCCTTTTTCTTCACGGAGAGTGTCCAGAGGATAACAAAGAAAACCTGCCACAGCCCCATCGGCATGCAGATCATCCATATAGTCATTTTCACCTTCCAGATACCCGCTGACAATGGCATCACAGCATGTGGATCCGGCAATGATGTCCATCCTCCAGTCAGCATCAGGATCTTCATCAGCCTCCATCTGATATCCCATATAGCTTTCCAGACATGCATGGGGATCAACGGACAGATCCATTCCATATTCTCTCAATTTTTCCGGCAGTTCAGCAAGAAGGATATGGGATTCTTTCCTCGGTTCATCCAAAAGGTCAAATTCCTCTATATATCTCATATTGGGAATCTCTCCCAGTACCTGATCTGTCAGGGTCGTGAGCATCCACCATACCTGTCCCCTGTCCTCGCGGATCAGCGGCATCAGCTTTTCACAGTATGCAGACATGCTGAAGCTCTTTTCGCCTGTTCGTTCTATCCAGATCTGCACATCCTTTCCGGATATTTTCCACCGGTCAAACCAAAGGCCCGCATCATCGGCTGGCTGGCGTCCTACGGTAACTGCCCAGTGTTTCAGGACTTCTTCCGGTACATGTTCCTGAAAATACACCAGCTCAAACAGTTTGACCCTGTCACCTTCCGGAGTGAGGATCAGTTCGTACTTTTCACCGTCGAATCCCATTTCAAAACTTATGTTGTCAAAAGCCAGATCCAGTATCTCCCCGCACTGTGTTATCAGCTCATGGCTGCGTCTGCGATCTTTATCCTCATCCATGATCCGGCGCAGCTGTGATTCCTGTTCTGCAAATGTCTCCCATGCTTTTTTTGTCCGTTCACGAAAGCACTCTTCAAATATGGGCCTTGTAATACATTTTTCGCATTGGCTTATGAACCGGAGGATTTCCTGCTTTGTGTTTATTTTTGCATCATTGCCCGGATGCAGTTCCAGTGCTCTGTGGAAAAACACCAGTGCGCGGCCTTCCTGTTCCAGATGATACCAGCTGTATCCCATACGAAAGTTCCAGGAGTAGGTTTCACAAAGCTCCTCTTCATGGGCTTTCATAAGCTGGATGGCTTTCCTGAGCAATCTGCGGTCTTCGCAAGCCACGCCCAGATTGTTATATGCTCTTGCCAGCTCCATATCAACATCAGCGGTACGCTCATCAGTAGGAAGGGCTTCAAGCGCATCAGCTATCTTCTGATATTCATCCTGCTCATGCCACATCTGACATTGTTCCAGTATTCCCATGGTCTCGTTCTCCTCTCTTGTTCCGTTTTCCGGGTTATCGGCATTTTCCCGGCAATAAAAAACCTGTACCGATCTGTCAAAAAACAGGACGGTACAGGGCCGCAAACATATCCCTCATTGTATTTTCCGGTAAACTGTCCTCAAATATCTCTGCTTTGTTTGTTCCCTTATAGGAATATCTTTTCATGGACATATAGGGTCCTCTCATTTTCTGTATTCAAACAAAGTATAACAGATGTCAGATGTAAAGACAATTCCAAATATGATAATGGCCGTGTCAAGTTGTTGTGGAGTTTTTGCTTGACAAACTCCTTGTGTTGTCGTT
>ERZ779866.984-NODE-984-length-30320-cov-3.247514_pt1 | contig 30320 bp, 34 predicted proteins | sample MGYA00511248_ERZ779866 | MGnify/ENA primary metagenome ERZ779866 (study PRJEB29588, sample SAMEA2155758) | human gut metagenome | biome: human gut; feature: human-associated habitat; material: faeces | place: Denmark | collected 2008/2010 ... | reverse complement strand
GGCGGTGGAGCCGCCGAAGAAGAAGCTGTACCCACTGCCGGATGTCCGGTTCTGGGGCTTGTCGCAGGATTTGAACAAGCCGGAAAAGATGCCCATACACATCACCATCCTTTAAATGGACATAAGAAAAGCACCTACCTTTCGATAGATGCTTAGAATACTTTTAAATTGAGAAAAGATTACACCCTGTTTTCCTCTCCCCATGTGCAGAGCTGGTCTAAAATTTTCATAAGTGACTTGCCCCGCTCACTGAGAGAGTACTCTACTTTTGGCGGAATTTGCGGATATTCTTTTCGCTCTACGAGATGAGCTGATTCTAACTCCTTCAGGTTTGTGCTTAAAGTCTTATCGGATACATTTCCCAGATAGCGTTTCAGTTCATTGAACCGCACGATTTCAAACTCCATCAAACAATAGAGAATCACCATTTTGTGCTTGCCGGAAATCAGCGACATGGTGTAGCTGAAGCCAGTATCCTCAAAATTCGCATTCTCGATGTAGTTACGAATCATTGTCACACTTCCTTTTAGGATAGTACCTTTCTCAAATGCCAGTACTTGAATTTTGTTTGCTACTGGCTATAATTATAAGGGAAAGCACCGTAGGTGTCAATCTTTAAAAAAGCGAGGCAAGCAGCATGAGAAAAGAATTGAAAATTACTGAAGGCATTTTCCCCATGCCTGTTCTGATGGTAGCCACCTATAACGAGGATGGAACTGTAAATGTGATGAATGCCGCCTGGGGAACAATGCAGGAGCGCGATACTGTCGCGCTAAACCTGACTGAGAGTCACAAAACCGTAAAGAATATCAAAACGCGTGGCGGATTTACCGTCAGCATTGCCGATGCCGCCCACGTTGTGGAGGCTGACTACTTTGGCGTTGTTTCCGGTAACCGTGTTTCGGATAAATTGGGTCAGGCGGGTCTCACCGCAACAAAAGCGGAGACGGTAGATGCCCCTGTAATCAATGAGTTCCCTCTTTGTCTGGAATGCAAATTCATCGAGTATCAGGGCAACGAGTATGGATGCGGCGTGATTGGCAAGGTAGTAAAAGTCACAGCCGATGAAAGCGTCCTTCGGGATGGTAAGCTGGATATTTCACTGGTGAACGCTATCGCATTTGACCCCTATACACACGGCTATTATAAAGTAACTGACCGTGTAGGAGAAGCATTTAAAGATGGCTTGAAGTTAAAAAAATAAAACCATATCAAATGAACAGCAGCCCTCTGCTGTCATAGACCGACTCGCTGGTGTCGTTGCCGCATCGGATGGCCCGATCAAGGGCCATAACGGTGGCAACGGCGCCATCGATTTTTTCTGTGGATTTTTCCTTGTCCGGCTTGATGTTCCCCGCCGGGTCGGTGCGGATGTAGATGTTGTCCATCATCCACCGCAGCACCGGGTGTCCGCCGTGGGCGATCTTTTCCTCCAGCACCAGCTTCATCAGCTCCTTGGTGGGCGGGGACATATCCTTGAAGCCCTGTCCGAAGGGGATCATGGTGAAGCCGTCGTCCTCCAGCGCCTGCACCATCATCGTCGCGTTCCAGCGGTCGTAGGCGATCTCGCGGATGTTGTAGCGCTCGCCCAGTTGACAGATAAACTGCTCGATGAATCCGTAGTGGACGACGTTGCCCTCCGTGGTCTGGATGAAGCCCTGCTTCTTCCACACGTCGTACATGACGTGGTCGCGCCGCACGCGCAGATCCAGCGTGTCCTCCGGCAGCCAGAAGAATGGCAGCACGGTGTATACGTCATCTCCATCCTCGGGCGGGAACACCAGTACCAGCGTGGTCAGGTCGCTCGTCGAGGAAAGGTCGAGGCCGGCATAGCAGGCTTTCCCCTCCAGTTCGTAGGGCTCGACCACGCCGCCGCACTCGTCCCACTTGTCCATGGGCATCCAGCGCACGGACTGTTTCACCCACTGGTTCAAACGCAGTTGCCGGAACATGTTTTCGTCGGCGGGCGTTTCCGCTTTAAGTTCAACTTCTTCATTGACGGCGGCTTCCGGCAGAACCGGCGCTTTCTTCGGCATAAAATAGTTGGTTACGAAAATGGCCACCAGAGAAACCAGAACGGCGAGGTAGAGGGCTTTCACTTCATCTTTCATTCTTTTAAAATCCTTTTATCTAATTCGGATGTACTGCAATAAAAAACACTTGTACACATATTTAGTGTAATTTGACCCGTAAAGCAAGCTTTTATCTTGTTTTATCAGGCCTTTTGTTTGTCGGCGGAGGAACCGGATCGTAACCGCTTCCGCCCCAAGGATGGCAGCGCAGTATTCTTTTGGTGCCGAGCCACAATCCTTTGACAATGCCGTGGGTTTGGATGGCTTCAATCATATATTGGGAGCAGGTCGGGGTATAACGGCAGACGCCCGGACACAACGGCGAGAGAAATTTTTGATAGAATCTAACCGCGAGAATCAACAGAAGCCGGAATATCTTTGTCATCTGTTTTCTCTCCGGGAGCCGAGAACATTTTGTTGACGCGTTTTAGGGCTACGGCCATGTTCTGGCGCAGTTCGCCGAAGTCACACGACGCGGTGTTGAAACGTCCGATTAAAACGTAGTCGGTATCCGGTCGTCCGTATTTGGGAAAAAGTTCCCGGGCCGCGGCGCGGAGCCGGCGTTTGGTGCGATTGCGGACGTGGGCTTTGCCGATTTTCTTGGTGGCGGTGTAGCCCAGCTGGCAACTGTTTTCGGGCGCAGATAAACTTTGAGCCGCCTGCAGGATCAAGCCGGATGATACCATTTTAAATCCTTGGGAGGCGACTCTGACGAAATCTTTTCTTTTTTTTAAGATAAGAACTTCTACCATAATGACTCCAGACTAAGCTGAAAGTCTTTTACGTCCTTTGGCGCGACGTGCGGCGATAACCTTGCGGCCGCCTTTGGTTTCCATACGAGCGCGAAAGCCGTGACGGCGTGCTCTTACCAATTTGCTCGGCTGATATGTACGTTTCATTTGTTTTCTCCGGTTGAGGGGCTTCTAAAAGAAGTCCGTTGTTTTTTTTAGTTATTTAAAGGTTCCTGTACAAACGGAACCTCTCGGATTCAGCGTCTTTGATAAAAAAAGACACTTGTCTTATAAAGAGAAAAGAACGGAAAGTCAATAAAAAAAGGACTTAAAAATCAGCTTTTTAAGTCCTTATCGTGTGCTTTAGCCGGAAAAGGCTATTTTTTTTCGCCCATGAGGTTTAAGAGGGCTATGAAAATATTAATGAAGTCCAGATACAGGCTCAGAGCCCCGTAGATGGCCTTGCGTCCGGCAACGTCCGAGCTGTCCTGCTCATAGTAATAGCTGCGGATGGTCTGCGTGTCATAAGCGGCCAGACCGGTAAAGGCCACAACGGCGATAAGCGATACGGCATAGCTCAACCCCGGGCTCTGCAGAAAGATATTAACAATGGAGGCGATAACCAGTCCCCAAACGCCCATAATCAGGAAAGAACCCATCCCGCTGAGGTCTTTTTTGGTGGTGTAGCCATAGAGACTCATTCCGCCGAACATGGCAGCCGTAATCAGAAAGACGCGGGTCATGCTGGCGCCGGTGTAGGCCAGCAAAATCGGGGTCAGGGAAGCGCCCATCAACGCAGAAAAGCCCCAGAACATTCCCTGTACCTGAGCCAGCGTACCGCGGTTTAAACCCCAGCCGAAGGCAAAAACCATAATCAGCGGGGCAAAAGTAAGCAGCCAGCCGAAAGCGCTCATACCGACCGCGCCGGTGGCAGAAACGTTAAAGAAAAGACGCAGCAGAGGCGTGTTGGCAACGATGTATGCCGTCAGCGCAGTGATGCACAGGCCGCCGGCCATATAGTTGTACACTCTCAGCATATATTGGCGCAAACCTTCGTCTACATATACTTTGGTTTGTGTATTGGTTTTAGTTTCCATATTCAAATTACTCCTGTTTATGATTGTCCTGTACTGAATATAGGGAGTTATCCGAAAAAAATCAATAGAGCAGTTTCATTCATACAGGTAAAGTTCTTTGCCCCGGGTTTTGAGCCAAAGGCGGCCTTCTCCGCAGCGGGGATGGAGGTTTTTGACGCATTGCCAGAAGCTGCGCGAATGATCCGGATGCCGGAGATGCGAGACCTCGTGGGCGATAAGGTAGTCGATTACGAAGTTCGGTGCCAGAGCAATCCGCCAGTTGTAATTGATGTTGTCCAGAGAAGAGCAGCTGCCCCAACGGGATTTGGTGTCTTTGATGGTGACGCTTTTTACCTTGCAGCCGATTTTGGCCGCCAGAAGGCGTGATTTTTTTAAAAATTCTTTCTGAGCGGTTTTTTTGATGTAGTCGCAAACGCGCCGATGCAGAAATTCTTTTGCTCCGGAAACATAAAGGATGTTGTTTTCTGCATAAACGCCGCGTCTGGCATTGGGGGTGTGGCAGATGGTGTATTCGCGGCCGAGAATCGAAATTTTTTCGCCGTCTTCAAAAGTTTTGGGTTCCGGAATTTTAGACAGGCATTCTTTAATCCACTCCCGGTGCTGCTCGACAAAGTCTATGGCGCGCGCCGAGGAACAACGCGGCGGCAGAGTCAATACAGGGACGCGTTCTTTGGCGTCAATCCGCAGGGTCAGGCGTTTGGCTGTCGGCGATTTAACGACTTTGATATCCAGACCCAAGGCCTGACGGATATCAAAGGTCTTGCCAGTCAATAACGTAATTTTCATAATCGGTGATACCTGTTTCTGAAATTGTGCCGCGGCCGCGGACGGACATTGCGGCCCGGTGTACCGAATCGGCATGTCCGGTTTTCAGAGGATGCCAGTCCGGCAGGTCATATCCGTTGTCTAAGAGCCAATAGGCACAGGTTTTAGGGAGCCAGGCCGGTTTTTCGCGAATGGCGGCCAAGTCAATGTCACGGCAGTCGTCAACTTTCTCAAAACGGTGTTCGTAGATTTTGCAAAGGCAGCTCTGCGTATCAAGAAAACGGCAGTGCGTGCAGGTGAATTTGATTTTGCCTTTGATTTCTATTTTGTTCAGGCAGCATTTGCCGCAGCCGTCGCAGAGCAGTTCCCATTCCTCTTTGCTCATATCTTCAAGTTTTTTCTTTTTCCAAAATTCCGGTTCCAGACGTTCCAGACCTTCGAATCGGGATTGGGGATCATACGGTTCCTGCAAGGCATAATGTTTTTTTGAGGTCATATTTCTTCTTCCTCAATGATATGATCTTCAAGGTCTTCTTCACTGACCAAGAGTTCGGAAATACAGCGGCCTTTGACGGTATAGCGGTCTTCCAGCGGTTTGCCGGTATTCAGCGGATGCCACGGCGGCAGAGTCCCGGTTTCAAAAAGCTGCCGATAGGAGCACGCCTGCGGCATCCAGCGGATTTTGTCAACGTTGTCCCGGTTAAGTTTCAGACATTCGGGAACCAGACGGCAACGGTCCTGATATTGGGTACAGCTGCAGTCTTCCTGATTAAAATAGCGACAAACGATGTCCGTGTAGTAAACCTCGTCATCGTCTTCGTCCTGTAATTTTATCAGACAACAGCGTCCGCAGCGGGAGCAGACGGCTTCCCACTCTTTTTCGTTAAATTCGTGAAGCGGTTTTTGTTCCCAAAACTTTTTTGACACGGCATTTTCCTTTTTTTAACGGTTAGCAATTAACATTATACCAAATATTGTTTAAGGAGAATTAAAATGTTTGGCTGGCTGGCAAAAATGTTGCTGCAGACTCCGGTTTCCAGTTCCGGCTGCGCCTGCTGCGAGGCAAAAAGGGAACATCTGGAAAAAATGCGCAAAGAGATTACCGGCGAAAACCGTGCGCCAGAAGAATTTGGGAGCGAGACTTGCTATTCTTCCGGTTCTCTGCATATTCACATAGGAACAGACGGACGGGGCAGCGTGCGGATCGAAGCCGGCGGCGGGCAGCGGGGATGTGCCGGCGACAGGGGTGAAAACTGTTGCGGGGACGGCAGCTGCGGTTGCGGGCGTTGTCATCATTAAGTAAAAAAAGGCTTCCGACGGGAAGCCTTTAATTTCATTCGGCGCCGATCTGGTCCGGCAGATATTCTTCTTTGGCCAGATTGCCGAACTGAGTGAACTCACCGTTCCAGAACAGTTGCACGGTTCCGGTCGAACCATGGCGGTTTTTGCCGATGATAACTTCGCTGAGGTTTTGGGTGGCGCGGATTCTGGCTTCCCATTCTTCTATGCGTTTTTGCAGGTGCTCTGGTGTTTCGGCGGCTTTTTGCTTGGGTTCTTCGTTTTGCAGATAATAGTTTTCGCGGAAAATAAACATTACGCTGTCGGCATCCTGCTCGATAGAACCGGATTCACGCAGATCTGACATCAGCGGCCGTTTGTCGTCTCTTTGTTCTACGCCGCGGTTGAGCTGTGACAGGGCGATGACCGGCAGATTCAGCTCCTTAGCCAAAATTTTCAGTCCGCGGGAGATTTCGGAGAGTTCCTGTACGCGGTTGCCCTCGTTTTTCTTGCTTCCGCTGCCCATAATCAATTGGATATAGTCGATGATGATCAGTCCCAGTCCTTTGTTGCGTTTAAGGCGGCGGGCGCGGGTACGAATCTGGTTGATGTTGAGGCCGGGGGTGTCGTCAATGTAAAGCGGGGTTTTTTCCAGTTCGCGGACGGCGGCGGCGATGCGCGTAAATTCGGCGTTGTCAAGTTCGCCGGTGCGCATTTTGTGGGCGTTGGTCTGGGTAACGGTGGCCAAGATGCGGCTGGGCCAACTGGTCGGCGGACATTTCCAGCGAAAAAAAGGCCACGCCTTTATCGGCCGGCTTCATATTTTTGTTGTGATACATATAATCGGCAACGTTATAGGCAATGTTGGTGGCCAGCGCGGTTTTGCCCATGGCCGGACGCGCGGCGATGATGATAAGGTCAGAGTTGTTCAGGCCGCCGGTTTTGTTGTCCAGAGCATCCAGCGCCGTCGGCAGCCCGGAGATTTTTCCTTCTTTCTGATAAGCTTCTTCAATGTTACTCAGCGAGCGGGTCAGCGCTTCTCCGAAATCGACAAATCCGCCCTGGTGTTCGCCCTGGTTGGCGAGTTCAAACAGTTTTTTCTCGGCGGTTTCGATTTGTTCCATGGCATCGGAGTCCAAATCTTCCTTAGAGGCGTCGTTTACGATGTCAAAACCGGTGGCAATCAGCTCGCGGCGCAGGTATTTGTCATAAATGAACTGGGCATAATATTCGGCGTTGGTCAGCGGCGTGGCGCTGTCGGCCAGTTTGATGAGATATTGGTGGCCGCCGACTTCGCTCAAGGTGCCTTCCTGTTCAAAGTAGTTTTTTAGGGTGATGGTGTCGGCAACGTGTCCGCGGGTGATAAGTTTGGAGATAACTTCAAAGATTTTGGCATGGGTCGAATCTGCAAAATGCTGCGGCTTCAGAAATTCCGAAACTTTTTCGAAGGCTTTGTTGTTGGCAAGAATCGCACCGAGAAGCGCCTGTTCGGCTTCAATGTTTTGCGGGAGTTTGGATGGATCGATCGTGTTATCCATGGCAGTCTTTCAAGATGGTGAAAATTTGAATTTGACTACGTTATAACCATAATTTTTTTAAAAGACAAAGAGATTAGACGATTAATTTTTTCAGGCCTGTGGATAGCGGGGATAACGGGGATAAAAAAACACCTTCTTAAAATTTTAAGAAGGTGTTTGAAGTCGGTTAAACTCAATTTCTTATTGATTATTTTGCTTTTGCAATTGTTTTTTTGATTTTGATAGCTTCACTGCTGAGTTTAGTGTTGGAAGTGGATTCCAAGTAAGCGTCCAAACCGCCGTTGTGTTCAATAGAACGCAGGGTTTTGGAGCATACTTTCAGCTTGAAGATTCTGCCCAGTTTCTCGCTCAGGAGAGAAACAACCTGCAGATTAGGCAGAAAACGACGGCGGGTTCTGTTGTTAGCGTGGCTGACATTGTTACCGCTCATAACGCCTGTGCCAGAAATTTCACATTTTTTAGCCATTGTAATTATCCTTAAATTTATCCATGAAATGAACTTGTTGCTTGTTAATACATATTATTCGGGCAATAGTCAAGAGAAAAGTTGTGCTGAAACGGTTTTATTTGTGGTTTTTGCAAAATTTTGCTGGAATTGTTAAATAAAGTAGTGTAATAAGGATAAAGTTTTGATGTACCCGTAGCTCAGCTGGATAGAGCGTTGGCCTCCGACGCCAAAGGCCGTGGGTTCGAATCCCTCCGGGTACGCCATACGTTATGATTTGACGAATCTAACAGCAAATTAAACGGCGAATTGACCGTGTAGCTTAGTTTTCCGTCATTTAACTCTAAGTTCGAAAGTACGAGATTTAAAATTTCACGTTTTTGCTCTACTTTCGAACTTTTTAAGTATTCGAGGGCGTTATCAGCCAAAGAAAGTACTGTACTGACCGCAATTGAGAACTTTTCATCGGCCATGGTATGACCTTTTAATTTTTCCTCTATATTGTATTGTTCCGACTTTAATTGGGTGCTGATGGCGTTAAAATCGTCAACGGCTATTTTTTCATCAGCAAATTGCATTCTGATTTTGGTTAATTTTTCCTGAATGCGGTCATATTGTTGTCGCAGTTCCTTTATTTGTTGGATGTGGAATTCATTTTCGGCGTTTATACTGTTTTCAATATGTTCTTTAACAAAAGGTGCGAATCCTTTGGGAAATTTGAGTTTTGCAAAAATTGGCAGTATTTGTTCCCAGACGATATTTTCATTAATTCGTTTATTTGTACAGTTTCCTTTATAATGGCTACAAAACAAATAGGTAAAAGTTTTTCCGCTTGGTTTGATTTTGGTGTCACTGGTTATTGAACAGCCGCATTGTCCACATTTAATCAATCCCTGAAAAGCGTGTTGTTTTTTCAGTTGTTTATTAGGATGTCTGCCGTGAAGGATATTTTGGCAGGTATCAAAAAGTTCCTTACTGATTAAGGGAGTGTAATTATGGTGGTAGAGCTGCCCCTTGCATAACATTTCACCATAATAAAATGGATTAATAAGCATCCGGTGAATGTTAGTTGCACTCATAATTTTACCACTGCGTTTTCCCGTTAAGCCCATTTGTTTTGATAATTGAGTTAGAGTTCTTAAAGAGTGTAATCCGGTGCTATATTGATTAAAAAGGGTTGTAATAATTTCTGCGCGGTTGGGATCAGGGATAATTTGTGATTTTCCTGTTTCATCGCGGTAATTGATATATCCAATAGGGGCTTCACCAATCCATTCTCCTTTTTTTAATTTGTAGTCGACACTGCGTTTTACGTTTTCTGAAAGTTGTAAAACGTATGATTTTGCCCCCATGACAGAGAAATCCCACCGCATAATATCAGTTGAGCGGGATTTATCATTGATGACCATTCCTTCTCGATAAAAATGCAATTCGATTTTCCGTTTCTTAATCAATTCGTTTAAGGAAATTGACTCTTTAAAACTTCTTTGTATGCGGTCAACAGCATCTGCAACAACAGCGATGGTTGATTTTTGCTTTTTGCAAAAATTCAGCATTTCATTGAAATTTTTACGAGTTCCTAAGGTGGAGCTTTCTATTATTGTAAAGTTTTTTATAACTTCCAGATTATTACGGTTACAATAGTTTATCAATCTGTCTTTCTGAGCATCTAAACTATATCCCTCTTCCTGTTCTTTACTACTAACTCTTGCTAAAATTACAGCTTTCATTGTTTTATTCCTCTATTTTGTTAATTGTAAACCAATAATAAAGCAAAAACAAGGCATTAGCTTATTGACTCGCAAATTTCTTTTTTGCTAGTCAATGATAACAAAAGAGAAAAAATGATTAGACTGAAGCTCTCTTAATTTATTAACGATTGGAGGTTTTATGAAAAGTTTAAGAGAGTTAATAGAAAAAAATACTCCTTATCCAATGACGGAGCAGGAGTTAGCTGATGCTGAAAGGCGGTTATACCGTTTTTTTCAGCTGTTGTATGAAATTCAGTTAGAATGCGAGGTAAAAAATGTCAAGTAGTCGACCGATACTTCATTTAAATAAAGTCATACCGGAAGAGGCTAAAAAAGTGGTTTCAGTTTTAGTTCGTGCTAAACGAGACATACCTAATATAAATGCTCAAGAGCTTTATACGCCTAAACAGGTTTCTGTGATGTTAAAGATTTCTGTTTCGAGATTACGTGATTTGCGGTGGCAGAAAAAAGGACCCCAGTATATTAAACTGGGAAATACTCCTAAAGCTTCTGTTCGTTATTTAGGGCAGGATTTACTGAATTATTTGTTATCAGTAAAGGTATCATAATGAGTAATGAACAGTTGAAGATTGAAACTGTTTCGGAGGCTAAACATCGTAACCATATTAAAATTAGGGCGTTTAGAGCCAGTGAATATAGTAAACTTCATTGTTTAGCGAACAAATTAAAACGATGTCGAAAGGGCAAAAGATGTCATTTACTGGCTTGTTCAGTCTGTTTGCGGCGGTTTCGGTTATGTTATTTAAAAAAACATCTGTCGATATGGAAAAAATTAATGAAGCAATGCCCTGTGCATTACATTTCAGCAATTAATCAGGTGCCGGTTGATACTGATGTTGATACACTCGGTAATTTTAAGGAATGGTTTGAGCGGTGTCTTAAGCAGTATGGTTTTGACCGAATTCCTCTTGTTGGCGGGGTTGATTACTCTTGGAATTATGAAAATGGGCAAAACTACATTTGTCAGCATTTTCACTTTTTGGTGGCTGTATTTGACCGAAAACCACTGATGGAATGCCTAAGAAAATCCTTTTTTTGTGGTAGTACCGTTAGTCGGCCTGTTTATTCCAAAATATTAAAAAATTACTCTGACCTAAAAAGATCTCTAAATTATACAATACCGGCGTATTTTGAAAAGCGTTGTCGGTATCTGGTTAAAAAACGTCACCACACCAATCATTACCCTTTGGATGATAAGCACCTAAGAGAACTGTATCTTTTCTTGTCTTCCAATACCCCCGAAGACCTGATGATTGTTCACGATGTTTACAATAAAAAAGGGGGTGGTTAATGGTCTAAATCATATTCCCTTTTATACCGTAATACTAATTGGTTATCGGTATCAGTTGTTCGAATAAACAGTAAACAGTTGCTATTTAACACCTTGAATTTCCTACATCTGTTCACTGTTCAGTTAGTTAATTTTTTATAAGGATTTTAAAAATGGTAAAAATAGTTACCAATTTTGAAAATGGTGTTCAAATTGAAGAAGCACCAAACAGTTTACGGACAATAGCTCCGTATGTTGATGTGAGTTTGTATGGTTTAACCGCAAGTGGGGTAGCCTTTTATGAAATAAGTTTTGTTAGAAAAATGTATGGAGATATTGTCAAAAAGGTGATACCTACATCTTTGTTACTAAGCAATCGGGAGCTAATTTGTTTTCTCGTGAGTAATGGGTATGCGAATGTTCCTCTTAAAGAAGATGAAAAAATCTTGTGTGATTTTTTACGAGAAAGGGGTAACAAGACTGCAAATGCTTTATTTGTGGAAAAACTTGGCTGGTTGGATGATGAATTAGCTCGGAAAAATAAGCAGCCTTATGTATATGTCACTCCGGATAAGCAGTATGGTGAAGTGAATCCTGATTTGCAGATACGTTATGTTGAAAATCCGAATGTTTATAGTCAAAATATGGAAACTGCCGGTAAACTGAAAGATTGGGTTGATAATATCGGCATATATGTTCAACATTCTCCTCTTCTTACTATGGCTGTTTGTATGGGACTGGGAGCTATTGCAATGAAGCCTTGCGGTATAGAATCATTTATGATTCACATTTGGGCTGTAACATCAAAAGGCAAAACTATTACTGAACTTGTTGGACAAAGCCTGTATCGGAAAGCGGAAAAAAATACCTTGCCCACTTGGGACATTACCAAAATAGGGCTAATGGATAAGTGTTCGTCATTTTCTGATACTTTGTTCATTCTTGATGAAGTTACAAAATTCTGCGATACGCCAACTAAGCTTCAGCAGATGATTTATGAGGCAATGAACGGGAGCGGAAAAATCACATCATTTGCTTATGCCAAAAGTGTGTCACGGGTTGACTGTCACTGGACAATACCGATTTTAAGTTCAGGTGAAAAATCAATTACGCAGATTTTGGAAGAGGGAAATGTGAAATTGTTGAAAGGGCGTGAAGTACGGTGTTTTGAGATTAATGCTTTACGGCATCCCAAATACTTCATATTTACAAGCTTACCTGACGGAATAAAAAAATCGGCGAAACTAGCTAAAAAACTAGAGGAAAATGTCCGGCTTTATTATGGAACCCCGGCTCGTATCTTTTTGAAGGAATTTTTTAAAAAGCCTGAAAAATATATAACGTATATCAAAAAACATATGAAGAAGTTTTTTGTAGAACAAGAGCTTGAAGACGGTGATGTAAAAGGACGAATTGCCGATAGGTTTGCATTTATGGAAGCTGTCGGTTTGTTGGTTGTTGATTTTGGAATCTTGCCAATGAAAAAATCAAAGGTAAAGGAGCATATACGCTTATTGTGTGGAGAAGTCCTAGCTCAGCACAAAACAGATGATGAGTTGCAAAAAGAGGGGCTAAAATTGTTGAAGAAAGCTCTTAAACGGGAATATCTCGTTACGGTAAAACAGAAAGGTAAAAAATTTAGTGACGATGAAAAAATGGCTTTCGGTTTTAAGATTATGCGGGATAGCTTGCCTAATCGGCATTTTATCGCCATTCGGAAATCTCAATTTGATAGCGTTTTCACCTCGCAATATCAAGCGGATTTAATGACTCGGCATCTAAAGAACTCAGGCGTTCTGACGCATAAGCAAGTTGATTTTGTGGATTTTGGCGAAAGGCCACAGTTTCATTGCCTGAACTTGGCAAAGCTACGAGAGAATGGGCTTTATAAGTAGTTATACACGGTGCGTCTGGATACGCCATATTGTTTGGCGATTTGGGTAATCGGTGTGCGGTTATTGACGAGAGCTTTTATTTCCTCGACCTATTGGGCGGTTAGTTTAGGCTGACTGCCTTTTTTTCATAGGTAGTTATAAATTGTTTGGCGACTAACCCCATATTTTTTTGCAATGGAGCTGATTTTTTGATGTTCAGTAACCAGTTGCCGTATTTCATTAACTTGCGTACCGGTGAGCTTCTTTTGACTTCCTCTATAGCGTCCTTTCGCTTTGGCAATAGCAATACCTTCTTTTTGGCGGTCAAGTATTATAGCTCTTTCAAATTCGGAAACGGCACCCAAAAGGGTTAACATTAACCGTTGGAAGGCATCTGCTTTTTTGTCGGCATAAAATATCAAATTCTCTTTGAAAAATTTAATGTTTGCCCCCTTTTTGATGATGACATCAATTAATTGTAGTAAATCTTGAACATTTCTCGCAAGTCTATCCATACTGTGGACTTGAATTGTATCTCCTTGTCGTAAATTATCTAAAAGAGCTTGTAATTGTGGCCTACAGATATCTTTGCCTGATAATTTGTCGCAGTATTCCCTATCACACGGTATATTAAGTAACTGCCTATCTGTATGTTGAAGAACCGTGCTGACGCGTATATAATTAAAATTCATAGTCTTATTCCTTTTTATATTGTTAAAATCAATTTATAAATATTGTTTTACACCTGTAAAAAATGTTGTTTTTTCAAGCCTATTTTGACAGTTTTGTGGCTGTCAAAATCAATTATACTTCATTTTCGCACCTCCAAAACATACATCTGCCTAATCAATAATTGATATTTCGCATCGTTTTTGATGTGCGAGATTTGGTTAAGTTTGATGCTCGGCAGGACATCACTATCAAATAACCTTATCCGCTTTTCATTCACTCCATAAAAAACGGAGTAATGGTCAAATTCATTGCTCCGCACCCTGATAATAACCGACTTTCCTGCATTTCGTTGTGTTTGCATATAGTTCACTATTTCATCAAAAAATAATTTTTTATTATAAAACGGACGGTGGTAACTCAATTCCGCTTTGAAAACGGTTTTGACATATTCCTTGGCATACGACATAATTTGTTCAAGCCTTTTATAATCGGCTCCATTCTCTGCCGTATCGAAAAAAGAATCGTACATATTTAATTGGTCGATAATATAATCATACATCTCCTGAGCCTTATAATACGGCAGATTAATACCGAGTAACTGCATAGAGTTAAGGACACTATAAACAGAACAAAATCGGTCAAGGTTGCCCTGCTTAAATGGTTTCATCAGTACTCCTCCGCAAACATAATGGTTAAGACTCTATTTGTTACGTTTTCATCATCAGGCTTCGGGGAATAAAACTCATAATTCAGGTCGTATAAATCTATTTTCCAAAAGATTTGTTGCCCTTTATATTCAAAACAACCAAAGTCATGCTCCCCGTAAGGATCATTGTCTGTTGTAAAGTCATTAAAATTTTTAACTTTATTTATGATTTCGGTTTGTTGGTTTGTCGGTAGGCTTGCAATATCGCACGTTACTATAACTTTACCGCCACAAAATGTTTTACGGAATTTGTCATTTTGTGCCGCGATTTTTTTTACATCAATATTCATTTTTTACCCCTGTAAAATAAAAAAAGAGCCAAGGTAGTTAACCAAGGCTCTGAATAGTTGCAGATTTGGGTGAGTGATATGCCCTACAAAACTTATTTTTGATGTTTGTAATGTAAAGCATATCACCCCTCATTTTCAAACATATAAAACCTTATCCGCTCTGATGAAAAAGCAGACCATATAGGCTAATATGTCAGTGATTTATATTCAAAACTGAAACGAATCGAATCAATTTCAAATATAATATATTATAACATATTCTATCACAAATTGCAACAACAAAATCAAGTAAAATGATGTAAAATCAAACGCTTAAATAATTTTGTCATATAAACAATAACCGGTTAAATGGAGATAAAAAATGAATAGTAAAGATGCAAAAGCAATTAAAGAAGCCTTGCTGAGGATTATTAAAGATCTGCAACGCCGCCAAGGTTTTATCTGCCAATGGTGCGGATACAAAAAAATTTCTATAAAGAACGGCAGATATCATAAATGCCCCACTAGTCCAAATCATCACCACCAGTTTATTAAAGCGAGTGTCGATAACAAAAAATGCCCCGCAACCAATAAGTCACAGAGCATTTTATATCGGTTAGCTAATTATTAAAATTTATACTTAGCATTAATCAAACCGGTATGGTCTTGGTAGTCCTCACGGAATTTGCCTTCATAACCAAGCGAGAGTTCGACATTGTCGTTGACTTCTGCAGTTACCCCAGCGCCAAATTCCATACCGAAACGGTCTAATGCATCACCTTCAACCATATAAGCTGAACCATTAGCCAAAGTTACAACTGAATTAACGTCATCGTTCATCAAGTCATAAGTGGCTGCAATTCTGGCTTCCGGTTTAATGTTCATACCGTTGGACAGCTCAAAGTTCTTGCTAACCTTAGCTCCGATAACACCGGTTAAGATATCACTGTCATTGCCGGAAACATCAGACCCAGTTCCGTCGGTATAAGCACCCTGTTTGATGTGAACATAACGCAAACCAACCTCAGGGGTTAAACCAAAGTTCTTAACCTGCATATCATATCCGGTCATGGCCTGTAAACCAAAGGTTTCAACATCATAGTCAGCATTAATATTTTGACCGCCGACGTTTCTGTCTTCGGAGTAATCAGACCAACCGTATGTTGCTATACCGTTGACATACCAGTTAGATGGTTTATATTCACCGTACAAAATCGCGGTATGAGTATCAACATCCGTGCTTCTCATAAAGCCGTCAATATCCGTATTGGTGTAGGCATAACCGGCACCGACTTTGACATCATCGGTTACAAACTTCTCAATACCCATGGCGACACCAGATGAATCCGCATCAAATCCCTTGGCTTTTGATGTATCGTCCAGTTTAGAGTGGTTAAACATTCCCTGAACCCATACAGCGACACGTTCAAAAATATTATCACCGGATGACATTCCCTCTGAACCGGTAGAGATTGAACCGCCGGTCAAACGTGTACTGACAGCACCAAACACTTGGTTAGCCGTCTCGCTTTGTGTCTTTTGAACCATTGGTGCTACTTCAGGAGCAACGGCGGTCAAAGCGGCAACATAGGCTTGTTTATCATGTTGCGACAAATCGTTCAAAACATTAGCAACAGCTTTGGCCTGTGCATTGGCACTGCCGGATGTGACCATACTGTCCCAAGCCTCGGCAGTTACCGCATTGTTAGCAGAACCACCGGCATCAGCTACGACATCGGAAGCTGAGTTTTCATAAGTAATGTTATATTCACCGGTATATTTTTGGGCATCTCCTTCACCTTCCGTTACAGCTTCAACTTTATAACGGTTGTTGGAGATTTCATTGGTAAAGTTGTTATCAAACTTTCCGGCCGTTTCAAACAATTTTACCGTCGCTGTATCATTAATTTTCATAGTTTTACTAACGGTCAGCGCCAGTTTTGAACCTTCTTCAGCAACAATATTACGTGCGGTGAGCGAACCGTTGCCCTCATCAGTGACGGACATATTCAAAATTGAACTGGCGCCAAAAGTCATATCGCCCTCAATAACTGCTTTATTCAGCCCGACGTTCATAACGCCGCCGTTTGAACTTTCAGCACTACCGCCAATTTTAGTATTACTGTTCAAAATATTGATTGTACCGTGGCTTTCAATATTGGCGTTTAATGTACCTGCCAAATTTAATACCGCATTAGAACCTAAATCAATATCGCTGTCATCAGTTACATTACTCCAACCTAAACTTGAATTTTCGGCAATATTGACCGTACCACCGTCAATATTTACAGTGTTGGGAGTTATAAACGCGGTGGAATCTTTGATATTCAAAGTACCGCCGCTCATTGCTATATTTTTACCCCAAATACGGTTACCGTTACCGGACATATTAACCGTACCGCCTTTAATGGTCATATTATCGCGGGCATACAAGCCTTCACTATCGGTACCACTAAGCATGGTCATATTGACCGTACCGTTGGAAATGGTAACACTGCCTTGTTCGGCACCAATATCGGTTGCGGTAATTTCCCCACCACTGATATTGACGTTGCCTTTACCGTAGTTGCCAATTTCTGTACCAGAAATTTTTCCTCCAGAAATATTCAAATCTCCGGTATTTTTTTCGGTCAAAGAAATACGGGCACCGTCTTTTAAGTTGATTTCACCGCCGGTAATGTTAATGTTGCCGTTTGAGATATGATATTGTGTTTTATCAATCTCATCAGGATTTAATCCGACATTTGTAAAATCTGCATTAGTTGCTTGGTCAAACCATTTACCTGTTCGGGAATGAAACTCTTCTTCACTCATAATCGCTGAGCCGTCTTTACTATAAATCCAGTCACCGTCATAGCCGCCACGTTCAATTTTTGCAACTTCACCGGTTAAATTGATAACTCCGCCGGAAATGTTGAGGTTTCCGCTTTTACCCTCGTGCAAGATACCGCCGTCATGGTCATTATCAGGAGAAACGCCGGTATAATCCATAGTAATATTAGCATTGCCGCCAATATTCATCTCCGCATTACCGACAAGAGTAATCTCCCCACCGTCTTTAACCGTAACGTTACCACCGGTTATATTCATATCTGCCGCAGTAGTACTATATTTTCCCTCAATACCCTCGGCATAAATACCGGCTCTATTATCAAATACTATTTCACCGCCGGAAATAGACAATTTCTTTTTGTTGCCGTCTGACATCTGAATTAATCCGGCATCTCCTGAGGCTGTAACTTTTCCTCCGGTTACGGTAATATTACCGGTTGTTTCATAGTTAGCACCATTGCTTTCGTTGATTACGGTATCGCTGCTGATTGTAATGTCATCAGTAATTTCCGCATAAACATTAGTTGCCCCCATAACGGCGACTAATGCGGTTGTCATTAACAAAGTTTTTTTCATATGATTAAACTTCCTTCTTCTTTAATTGCAATTAAAAGAAAACCACCTGTTTTATGAGGTGGTCGGAGAGTTCATCAATCATATCGTGTAAAATGATTCTTTTAACCTTTAGAGCCATATTTTTTCAGAGATAGTAATATGGTTCCTGAACATACGCTAAAAGCTCCCCGACCATATTGCTATGAATCGGGGATATATTTACTGTCGGCTATAATGAGTAGCTGACAATATGACGATGCTATATCCAACACCGTACACGATAAAAGCCGATGAAAGCCCCGTACCACTCAAGGTACTAAACACAAAGTAACCTCTGTGTCTGCTTGTATGGTATAAGGCGTATGGTTAATTTGCAATTAAAAAGTAAAATTTTTGCAATATTGATTAAACCGCGTTTTTTGACTCTGTGCGGCAGTTTTAGTGAAAAGTGATAAGTTATGCGGTTTTAAGGAGTTTTGTGCGTATGTGCGCATAAAAACGCAGTAAAAACAGACATAAAGTTAAAATATTATTGCGGTTTGAAATGTTAGGGGGTATGGTTGACATTATGAAGATTTTAGTAAAAATATTTGCAGTGCTGTTGTTTCTGACAAACTGTTCCTCAATAACAGTCCCCTCTGACTATGTTTATCAAGAAGTTGAAACACGGGACTTTACGATTGCAACATGGCAGAAGATAACCAATCCGCAAGGGGTATATAAAATTTATATTGAGGGGGACGGTTATGCTTTTAACGTTCACGGTAAACCAACGCAAGACCCGACACCTCACGGAGTTTTGGTAAGAGAACTTACTTTCGGTGATAACAGCCCGAATGTTGTTTATATCGCACGTCCCTGTCAATATATTAAAAGTCCGATTTGTTCAAAAAGACATTGGACAACCGCCCGCTTTGCACCGGAAGTGATTAATGCCGAATATGAAGCAATTAAAAATATTGTCGGTAACAATCCGGTCATTTTGGTAGGATTTTCAGGCGGAGCTCAAGTTGCAGGATTGGTTAGCTCTGCCAAACCGGGGCTGAATGTCAAAAAAATTATAACCATTGCCGGAAATCTCGACCACTTGGCATGGACACAATATCATAATCTACCGCCGCTTAATGAATCAATGAATTTGGAAAGCTACCGCAAACAGTTCGCTAAAATTCCACAAATCCACTATGTCGGCAGTAACGATGAAGTCATGCCACCGATATTGGCACGCGAATTTGTCAGTAATGACGATTTGATTATTGAAGTCAACGGAGCAAGCCATAATAAAGGCTGGGCAAGTATTTATAATAAAGTCTGGAATGAAAATTGAGAAAAATACTTTATTTGTTGATGTTTTTATTATGATGCCCCTTGCTTTTTTATAAAAATTATGGTACAAGAAAATACATTTGAAGTAAAAGAATGTCTGTGTTTTCCTCTGGAGTGTTCTAGAGGGTTTGTATGTCAGTTGACGCCAAACTGGTCCTTTTAGGAGGGTTTGGTGTTTTTTTTATATCTGCCCCCCTTAACACATTTAATGAGGTTAACATGATAGATGAATCTTTCGTACAAGAAGTAAAAAGGTATTTACATCAAGCTGAAGTAAATATGGATGATACCGTAAATATTTGTTTATCGGATATTGATGATAGAGATCCTTGTAGAGTTTTAACTTATTTATTTGTTTTGGAACATAACAAGTACCTAAAAATAATTGGTACTAGACAAGAAAAAGGCTGTAAGGTAAATGAGGATCCTTTTGACATTAATATATTTATTAAAGAAAAATATCCTCCGTATATTGTGGTTGTACTTGCAGAAGATTTTGGAAAAATTGATGCTAAATTTGAGCTTACGTATACGGAAAATTCAGGAGAAGTATGGATAAACAATATAATGTTGATTAAACAATTTCATCCCTTTTATGGTAAAGGTCGTTATCAAGCAGTATTTGAACAAGCTTATAACAATGCTGGTAAACTATTGTATATTAATCAGTTTGAGGTATTTAATGAATTGAAAGTGTTTCGTTTGGATACTGCAATTACAATGGCTTTGGACACATTAACTCCTGACGTTCTAGATGGTTATTTCCCTGTTCTTAAATCAAAACAACTGAGATTTGAATCTGTATTTTATGAAGATAAGGGTAAAACAGACTTTTTAGTTAAACAGCCTCAACGTTACGAGTTGGATCCTTTTCAAAAAGGAGAGTGGTCTGATGGTTGTCGCAGGCGGTCATATCAGATTTATTGTATGCATGAAACTCATTGATTCTATTGGCTAGTGATATGATTTTTTTAATGCCCAAAGTTCGAAACTCAAAACATATGCGACGCCATATCAGAATTAAATCCTCGCTGTGAAAGCGGGGATTTAATTTTATGGCTTCCCGAAGGGTCGAACCCGGGTTCGTTCTCCATTTTATTTGTTTACTGTAGTTTTTTGTCCAGGTTGATTTGTACGGCTAGATAGATTATTTTGGTAAAGCAGGCTTTGTGTGGGCGTTTTCGGGTCGGAAAAATTAAGTGTTCCAAAAAAATCAAACTGGAAAACTGGACTTTTTCTGGACTGTACGGATAGATTGAGATTTGTATATTATCAGTGAGATACGCACCAAATTTGAACTGTACGGATAATTTGATTATTTAGGAATAGTCCAGTTCCGCAAATTTTCACAAAAATATCATAAGGTTTGAGAATTTGAAACAAGGTCGGGAAAATTTTTCCGACCTTGGGTTGAGCAACTTCATTAGTATAAAATTTTAATTATTGCCTATAAAATCAAGCGTTTCTCCATCATCAGGGATTAACAGATTACCAATATTATTTTTAGTTTTAAATTCTTTTAAATCTTCTCTTGTAACAGAAAGATGGCTGACTGTATCTAAATGACTTGCAATTACTTTTGCGTCAGGCGCAGCATCCAAAACATTTTTTACATCTTCAATATTCATAATTATGCGTTCTCCGTTCAAAAGAGTTGCCGCACAGGCATTTACTACTATAACTTCAGGCTTGTATTTGCCTAAGACATCTTTTACTTCCCCACACCAAATTGTATCGCCTGCAATATACAATGATTTTTCATTATTTGATTTAAAAACAACACCCATTGCATCATAAGGCAAGCCAACAGAATCACATAACGGTTTTATTATCTCTCTTTTGCCATGTTGAGTTCCTGTTTTGTATAGGGTTATGGCATTATATTCTATTCCGGATTCTTGTATAATCTCAACATTTGTAAAACCCTTTGAGATAACGTAGTCTTTATCAACAGAAGATTGAACAAAAACTTTTATATTTTTATCCAGAGCTTTTTCTGCAAATTCATCCCAGTGGTCAGGGTGGATATGAGTGATAATAACAGCATCAACATCAACAATTTTTTCAATTCCAAAAGGCAGCTCCACTCTTGGCTGTCTGACATCGGAATTTATTGCAACATCAAACCCGGGCATATAATCTTTGGGCATAAGCCATGGGTCAATTAAAAATTTTGTATTATTATATTCAACTATAATTGTTGCACTTCTTACCTGTGTAATTTTCATTTAGATTTCCTCCTTTAATAAAGCAATTTTATACATTTATTATCATTTTGACAAGAATGCACTTTTTTGTATAATACTTACCAAAAAGTAAATTAGGGACTTTAATTATGACTAAGCATAAGAAAGATGAATATAAATGTCCGCTTGAGGCAACAATGGATATAATCGGAGGGAAATACAAAGGAGTTATAATCGGACACCTTATAAATAAAACATTGAGATATAATGAACTACAAAAATTGATTTCACACGCAACTCCCAAAATGCTTATACAACAGTTAAAAGAACTTGAAACAGATGGAATAATCAAACGAAAACTTTATCCCGTAGTGCCGCCAAAAACTGAATATTCTCTCACTAAAAGAGGTGAAACACTTATTCCTGCAATTATTGAGTTAAACAAGTGGGGAATGAATTATTTAAAAGAAGAAAATATCCCCTGCGCCTACAAGGGTGAGATGGATTAATACACGATTTATCATAAAAAGACCACTTGACAAATATACCCCTATAGGGTATTATGTGTATGTAGTTATATACCCCCTGTGGGTATAAAAGAAAAAGGAGGCTAATATGGCTAAATGTTCAAATCCACATTGCAAATGCGTTAACTGCAAATGCGGAGACAACTGTACTTGCACCGAAGACAAATGTAATTGCCCGCCTGAGTGCAATGAACTTCCTAAAAAATAGAATATTATTTTGGGATTAAGGAGCGGCGTTGCTGCTCCTTTTTGTGTATAATGAAAGAATGAAAAAAGAGTTTACAAACGATATGAACATAAAAAAATCAGAAAATCCGAGCCATAAACATGAGATACCTCGCCTAAACAGGGCAATAGGTCAGTTGGAAGGTATCAAGAAAATGATTGAAGAACAACGATATTGTCCGGATATTATTGTGCAGCTCAAGGCTGTACGTTCAGCAATAAAACATGTTGAAAGCAATATATTGAAAACACATCTTGAAGAATGTGTTGCTAAGTCTTTTTCTGATTCTGAAATTGCAAAAGAAAAAATTATGGAAATTAAAACTCTGCTTGATAAAATGCAGAGTTAACTTATATATTTTAATTTGTTTTTATGACAGTAACTTTATATTCTTAAAATTGCAAATTTGCTCATTTATTTAATATTTCAAATTTATGTTGCCCAAAATAATCAAACCATGTGGAACAAATAATCAAACCATGTGTCCTTTTACATTTACTTTGCGACAGAATGATTGTAGATAAGAAGACAGTTCTTTTTATTATTAACTAAATCTATGCATTATGTCAGTGAAATTGGAAGATATCCGTACAGAAATTTACAGTGAAAAGCTGCCGGAGAACTGGTGGGACGGACGTTTCAACACCATGTCCGTCGGCGTGACGGAGAAAGCCTTTATCGAATCTGTGAGCAGAGAACCTTTCCGCCGGAAGCTTGTTGCCGGTCTGGGACTGTCCGATGTTCAGGGACGGTTTGAGTTTTCGGAGCTGTGTTTATCCAGCTTTCAGACCATTCAGGACGGAGAATTCGTTTCTCATCCCTTTTTCCAGATTGAAACGGTCAGCGCGTCGGCAAAAAGACGTTTGGCCGACAGCCGTATGGACATTCTGAAACTGTATTTTGACGCCAGAGGATACGGCGTTCGGATCGACGGAAATGAAGTTACTTATTTTTCACCGTTGATGCTGCGACCGTTTCAGGGACAAACCGGATATTGCGTCGGCGGCCTTAAAAGGGTTACGGCTGCCGGACGGGCCGGAGAGATTCTTGACGTGCGAGTATCGCTTGTTTCGACGGAAAAACTGTTGGAGAAAACGGACTGGCGGTGTCTGTTGCGCTTTGCCAAGCCGTATGACGATTATTTGGCGGCAGCCGGGGTTGAAGAAGTCGAGTGCAGACATTTTCGCCATTCGGTCTGCGGGTACTATGCCGTTCCGTTGTATATCGGAAGCCGCTGCGTCGGAGCTCGTCTGCCGCTTAAAACGCAGAATGACGAATTTGGTCCGGGGTTGAAATATGTTTCCTACGAGACTTATTTGAAGTATTTCTTCTGATTTTGGGGCGTGCCGTTCCGACGATTGTCGGGACGGTGCGTTCGTTTTAAAAAACGGTAAATTTTTCTTCAACGATGAAAATGGAAAATCAGTGCATACATAGTATCAATGAATAACCAAAGGAGAAAAAAATGACGAAACCGATTTTAATGAAGAAAGTGGCCGAATTTGTCAAGGGAGTGGAAGCCGGCGGCGGTAAGCCGCTGTATGAACTGACGCCCGAAGAAGCCAGACAGGTGCTGCTCGGTGCCCAGAGTACGGACGTCGAACGACCGGACGTGGGTATTCAGCGGCTTGAGATGCCGTTGAAACGCGGCCGTAAAATGCCGGTGCTGATTATGCGTCCGAAGGATATTGACGACGCGCTGCCGGTAATTTTCTATATTCACGGCGGCGGATGGGTTATGGGTGACGACGTCACGCATGACCGTTTGATCAGGGAACTTTCGGACGGTGTGCCGGCCGCCGTGGTTTTTCCTATTTATCAGCAGTCGCCGGAAGCACAGTTTCCGCAGACGACGGACGATTTGTTTGAGGTTTTGGAATATGTGGTAAAAAATGCCGATAAATATAATCTGGCTGCGGAGGATCTGGTGGTTGCCGGAGACAGCGTCGGCGGCAACATGGCGGCGGCGATGACTCTGATGGCCAAGGCCAAAGGCTTTAGTCCGAACATTTTGTTTCAGCTGTTGTTTTATCCAGTGACGAATGCGGATTTTGACAATCAGTCTTATAAAGATTTTGCCGATGGACCGTGGCTGACTAAAAAAGCGATGGAGTGGTTTTGGGACGCTTATGCTCCGCGCGAAGAAGACCGGAAAAACATTTTGGCCTGTCCGCTGCTGGCAACCAAACAGCAGCTGGAAGGGGTGCCGCCGGCATTGGTCATAACCGATGAAAACGATGTTTTGCGCGACGAAGGCGAGGCTTATGCCCGCAAGCTTGACGAGGCCGGGGTCGAAACCGCGTCGGTGCGTTTTAACGGAACGATTCACGATTTTGTGATGTTGAACGGTCTGTCCGAGACGGCGCCGACCCGGGCGGCCGTTTCTTTGGCCATTGCCAAACTGCAGGAAGTGTTTTTTGCGGACAATTGATGTTCTGATACGGAAAAAATCCTCGTTATTCGGGGATTTTTTTTTCGTATCTTTTTCAGATGTCAAAGCATTTTTTGCGGGAGATGCCGCGGGTGCGGCATTCGGTTTCGCGGTCGCTGTCGGGAAGGTCATCTTCGTCGCCGAAGTTGTACATTTCTTTTTCAAAGTCAGCTTCGCTTTCGTCTTCAGGCCGCGAATCGATAAGTTTTTCTTCGCGGATGGTTTTAACGCTAAAATCCTTGTCGTCATCGGAAACATATTTTTGTTCCGAATAGTCCTTGATTTGGAAGTCATCGCCGTCGCGGCGGTCATTTTCAATGTTCAGCATTTTGTTTCTCCTCAGGTTTATTTGCGAAGATTAAAGACCAGAACGTTGGAGCGGCGGTCAATGCCGCGGAGTTCAATGTCTAGGTTTTCATCACGAACGGCAATTCCGTCTCCGGCTGCCAGCGGGTGTCCGTTTACGGCAACGGCGCCTTCGGCAATGTGAATCCAGGCGGACCTTTGGTCATCGACGGTAAAACTGACGCGTTTTTCCGCGCCTAGGACAGTTTGGTAAATTTCCGCGTCCTGATTGATGATGACGGAACCGTCACGGCCGTCCGGCGAAACAATCAGTTGCAATCGGTCGGCAAGTTCCCGGTCGGAAAAAGCTTTTTGTTCATAAACGGGTGCGATGTCCAGTATGTTCGGCAAAATCCATATTTGCAGAAAGTGCACGTTTTTTTGTGCCGAAGGGTTGAATTCGCTGTGGGTTATGCCGGAACCGGCGCTCATTTTCTGAACTTCGTTGTTCCTTATGACGGTACCGTTACCCATGCTGTCCCGGTGTTCAAGTTCTCCGTTCAGGACGATGCTGACAATTTCCATATTGTCATGCGGATGGGTTCCAAATCCCTCTCCGGGCGCCACGGTATCGTCATTGATGACGCGCAGGTCGCTGAAGCCCATGAATCGGGGGTCATGATATTGACCAAAAGAAAAGGTATGCCAGCTGTCCAACCAGCCGGTTTGGGTGTGGCCGCGTTCATTGGCGGGTCTTAGCGCAAACATAGAAAACTCCTTAATAAAAATTGCCTGTTATGGAAAGATATAAGCCTTTATGGCGGCAATTCAATCTAACACAAAGGCATAAAAAAACCTCTCTGGGAAGGAGAGGTTTTATAAAGCGTGCCGCAGACTTACGCTTTGACAACGTCACCGTATGCGTTGGCTTTGTTTTCGCCGGGCAGGCAGAACATAACCAGCAGAGCGATCGGTCCCAGAACCGGAATCAGGGCAATCAGATACCACCAGCCGCAGCGGCCGAGGTCATGCAGACGGCGAATGCCGATGGCAATGCTCGGGAGCAGAAGTCCCAGAGCCAGTATCAATCCGAGTATCTGCGCCTTGAAAACCAAAGCGTCGATAACGGCCAGCGGGATGCTGACGATGACATAACACAAGACGAATCTCCAATATTGTCCGCGAGAGGCGCGTCCCTTGAAATCCGTGTATTGTTTTTTGATTACTTCAACGAAAAATTTGTTGAAGTAAGCTTTAATTTTTTCCATATCCATGATTTATCTCCTTGATTGAAACGCATAAAAAATAAACGGAGAGTATATTTCTTATATGTTTATCAAAGGCCGTTTGTCGGAAAAAACAACAGAAAAGTCTATTTTATCAAGAAATATTTGCATGGTTTGGGCGATAATATTCAAACTTGAAAAAAAATATTGAAAGATATTAGGGGTTGCGGTTAGAATTTTTTATGTTAATCTTTGTTCGGCTGTGATTTTAAGCGCGGAGTGTTATAATGATTACTAAAAAAGATATAGCAAAACTTGACGGACTTTTGTATTTATATGCCTTGTCCAAAACAAGCAGCAAACGGGAGGTGGCCGATAAGCTCGGGACGTCGGTGGATACGGTCAACAAATATCTGGCCGATTTGGAGGCGGAGATGAAAACTTTTCTTTTGGTCAGCAACGGCCGGGGAACTGTTATTACGCCGGAAGGCGAAAGGCTGCTTGATGTTACTTCCGATATTGTAAAATCATTGCGAAGCCTCGGCGACTTTGCCGAAGATGCCGTATTGTGCAAGGGGATCGTCCGTTTGGGGATGCCGGATTCAATCGCCGATTATCTGGGGTCGGACAAGATGTTTGAGTTTTTTGAGAAATATCCAGATATTCATGTTGAAAACAGGGTCGGAGTCAAACTGCCGGACATGAACGCGCTGGAAGCGGATATCTGTCTGGACTATGAACCGCCGACAAGTTCCGATCTGGTGTTGATCCGTTCCAAATCGGTGCCCTGCGGTTTATTTGCTTCGGGCAAGTATCTGGACAGGTACGGTTATCCGGAAAGTATTGAGGATTTGTTGGAGAATCATCGGATTTGCGATAAGTTTAATCATGAACAATGGGTTGATGGCTGGAAAGATATGCTAAGCAGAGCCAAGCATGTGGTCTATCGGACAAATTCGATTTTTTCACACCGTTCGGTATTGGAGAAAGGTACGGGAATCGGAATTTGTCCGCAGGCATACGGCCGGGAGAATCTGGTCCCGGTATTGAAAAAGGAGTTTGGTTTTGACGTGCGCATTTATATGATGGCGCACAAAGATACCAAAGATGTGCCCCGAATCCGCGCGGTGCTTGATTATCTGAAAGATACTCTGGATGAAAAATATGACAATTTATGAAAAAAGCCTCTCGTTTGAGAGGCTTTTTCTCATTCCTGAATCAACGGGGTCGGGCTTTTGGCGGTCGGGCTGCTTTTCTTGTTTTTTAAGAAAACATTTTCGTTTCCGTCAGAGCGGCCTTCGACCTGAAGCTGCGGATTGACGAAGTTGATGTTGCCGCGTTCGTAAAAATAAAAGTCGCGGCGGATTGCTGCTTTGTCTTTAATGGAAAGTTCGTTCCATTCTTTTTCGCTCATGCCGTAAGGGTAAGTTTCTTTCGGGGCGGCGCTGAAGCATCCTGAAAGCAAAACAAGCATTCCCAGCATAAACAGTTTTTTCATTGTTGTGTCCTCCATTGATAATCGAAATTATTATAACGTAGTTTTTGCAACATTTCCATAGGCAATCCGCCCTGTGAATAAAATTATGGGGCTTCCGTTTTTTCGAATTAAGAGAATCTTTAGAAAGTGGGGCGTAACATCTCAGGCATAACGAATGCGAATCTGAGTCTCAGTTTGAGGCAGATTCAGTTATGGTAATCTAGTATCAATTATATAAGGAAATTTTATATGTTGAGTTTGAAAAAAATCGGCGCTTTTATGTCCGCGGCACTGTTTATGACAGCCGCTTTTGCGGGCAGCGCGTCTGCATCGGAGATTGATTTGAACATTCCGTCTCTGGATGTTGCCTATCAGATTTTCGGCCACGCCGTCACCGGTTCCCAGATTTTGTTTTACGGTCTGGGAATTTGTGTTTTGGGTCTGATTTTCGGTCTATATGAATTTATAAAAATTAAAAAAATGCCGGCGCACAAGTCAATGTTGGACGTTTCCAACCTGATTTACAGTACCTGCAAGACTTATATGAAGCAGCAGGCCAAGCTTCTGGTGGTGCTGGAAGTGTTTATCGCCGCATGCATTTTTTATTATTTCTTTGTTTTGCAGGCAACGCCGCTGCCCAAAGTTCTGACTATTTTGGGATGGTCTATTTTGGGTATTCTCGGTTCGTTTACGGTAGCCTGGTTCGGTATGCGCATCAATACGTACGCCAATTCCCGCACGGCTTTTGATTCGCTTAAGGCGCATGCCTATTCGGTTATGAGTCTGCCCCTGCGTTCGGGAATGTCCATCGGCGTTATGCTGATTTGCGTTGAATTGATTTTGATGATTGTCATTCTGCTGTTTGTCCCGCGCGAAAGCGCCGGCGCCTGCTTTATCGGTTTTGCCATCGGCGAATCGCTGGGCGCTTCGGCCTTGCGCATCTGCGGCGGTATTTTTACCAAAATTGCCGATATTGGTGCGGATTTGATGAAGATTATTTTCAAAATTGACGAAGACGATGCCCGCAATCCGGGTGTTATTGCCGACTGTGTCGGAGATAACGCCGGTGATTCAGTCGGACCTACCGCCGACGGTTTCGAGACCTACGGCGTGACCGGCGTAGCTTTGATCAGCTTTATCGTTCTCGGCGCCGGTATGATGTATATGCCGAACGGGGATCTGGCTTTGATGAACGGCGGAATTGACATTCAGGCGCGTTTGATTGTCTGGATTTTCACCATGCGCCTGCTGATGATTTTGACGTCTCTGGTTTCTTACTGGCTTAATGACAAGGTCAGCAAGGCAATTTTCGGACAGAGAAAATCCTTTAACTTTGAAACGCCGCTGACTTCTCTCGTTTGGTTTACGTCCATCATTTCGATTTTGGTTACCTTTGGCGTTTCCTACATTATGATCGGTGACATGAGTGCCGATTTGTGGTGGAAGCTTTCGATCATTATTTCCTGCGGTACGCTGGCCGCAGCTTTGATTCCGGAATTTACCAAGGCATTTACGTCATCCAAGTCCAAACATGTGGCCGAGATTGTCAATGCCAGCCGTGAAGCCGGCGCATCCCTGAATATTATTTCGGGTATCGTGGCCGGTAACTTCTCCGCTTTCTGGAACGGTCTGGTTATCGTCGGTCTGATGGCTGTGGCTTACTTTACGTCTCTGAGCGGTTTGGATCCGTTTATGGTCTATCCGACGGTGTTTGCATTCGGCCTGGTGGCGTTCGGCATGCTCGGCTCCCACTCGCGACTGCACGGTTCCACCGTGTACCGTGTGCCGTGGCTGTTCGACGAGGAGGACGAGAAGAACGGCGTCGCATTGGTGCCCGGCCAGACCGCCGTGGATGTGGTGCGCGAGTTCACCAAGCTCAAGCTTGAACTTATGCCGTATGTCTACCAGCTTGGCCTGCAGCCTCATGTGAACGGTACTCCGGTCATGCGTTCCATGTTCGTGGAGTTCCCCGATGACCCGGCATGCCGCACGCTGGACCGTCAGTATATGTTCGGTCCGTCCATGCTGGTCGCCCCCGTGTTCACCTACTCCGGTGAGGTTTCCTATCGATTCCGCTGTGGGTGCGCGACGGCAGCGTAACGACATGAACATTTCAGCGTGGTGCTGGAACACTTCGGTGTTGCGGCACCACGCTTTTGTGCTGATATGGGGATTTGTACTAGTCGAATCCGCGAAATGTTCAGCAAATGTTCACGTAGCGAAATCGGCATAGAATGCGAACAAACGCATAACGGCACGGTGCTGTTCATGCGTACACCAACGCCAGACGAACCGCCGGAAAGAAGGGGTCTCCGTGATTGAGACAGTGGACGATATCAAGACGATTGCGAACGTCGGCACGGGAGCCATGGGCCACGCGATCACGTTGCAGTTCGCGTTGGCCGGATATCCGGTGCATCTGGTCGGCCTCGCTGGAGAAGGCGATGAAGGCGATTCGTTCGGATGCCGAGGACTTCGCCGAAGCCGGACTACTCAAGGACGGCGACACCTTGGACGCGGTGCTGGCCCGCACCCCCGGTTACGCCGACTATGCAAGCGGCGTGGCGGACGTGGACTTCGTCATCGAATCCGTGGCCGAGAACCTTGACATCAAGAAGTCCGTCTGGGCCGAAGTGGAGCACGCCGCCCCCAAGGACGCGATTCTGTCCACGAACACCTCCGGCCTGAGCCCCACCGCGCTGCAGTCGGTGCTGAAGAAGCCCGAACGCTTCGTGGTGGCGCACTTCTGGAACCCCGCGC